>Ga0307507_10001994_pt1 | contig 44253 bp, 32 predicted proteins | sample 7_EM_MG_FD_207223 | JGI IMG/M metagenome (GOLD analysis project Ga0307507, IMG submission 207223) | Populus trichocarpa ectomycorrhiza microbial communities from riparian zone in the Pacific Northwest, United States - 7_EM | ecosystem: Host-associated > Plants > Roots > Unclassified | place... | reverse complement strand
CCTAAGACCCCCTCCACAGAAGACAGCGAAATCCTGGGTTTTGATGCCACAAGGACGTAGTTTATACCGTTGCGTAGCTGGCGTTAAGCCCAACAGCCTCCGGCAAACCGAATTGGAATCGGTCCTGCGGTTGTAGAGTAATCTGCCATCGAGTAAAATTCCGCCAGCATGCTACCTAAGACCCTCTCCAGAGAAGTCAGCGAAATCCTGAGTTTTGATGCCACAAGGACGTCTCTTATACCGTTGCGTAGCTGGCGTCGAGCCCAACAACCTCCCGCAAACCGAATTGGAATCCATCATGCGGTTGTGGAGTAATCTGCTATCGAGTAAAATTCCGCCAGCATACTACCTAAGCCCCCCTCCAGAGATGTCAGCGAAATCCTGAGTTTTGATGCCACAGAGACGCCCTTTATACCGTTGCGTAGCTGGCGTCGAGCCCAACAACCTCCAGCAAACAGAATCTGAATCCGTCCAGCGGTTGTGGAGTAATCTGCTATCGAGTAAAAATTCTGCCAGCCTGTATACCTATAACTCCATGAATAACAGTCAGGTAGGGATGGATCCTATACCAGTGGGTAGCTGGCATCGAGCCCTGCCTGATGCTGATGGTGGATTCAGAATCGCTCTTGAGGTTTTGGTGGAGCCTTCAGGGTGGGCCTAGTGGTGAGGAGATTGAGGGTGAGGGGAAATTCTGGAGTCAGGTCGCGTTGCACCAAAGGCTAAGTGCCGAGAAACCACAACAAGGAAGTGTGCCTGAGACTGTCATAGCTATCACTCGCTTTCACACTGGAGTGAGCTGGCATTTTCGCTCTTTGAAAGATCAAGTTCTGAAAATAGAACTGCAGAGTCTAAGTGTCTTTAGCATGAGCGCAAAATTAAAATGAAGCATACGGTGGCTTCCTCACTAACCCAATCATTTGTGCCAAGGGTACCCCCTTTCTAGTCAAGAGGGATGGCTGGAAAGCCACAGCGGCTAATACTCCAGTGGTGCTCTGGAGGTTGGATGAATGAGTAGTGAATCAGAAGATATGATGGTGTTGTAAGCTGCGTCCGGAAGCATGGGATGTAAGGTTGTGTAGCCACTAGGGTCCAGAGGTAAGTCTGTATGGCAACCGTGCCTCCTGACGTACCTGGCGTAAGCGAGAGTGGCAACACCGCATCAGGCACACCTAACGTCAAAGGTGCCAAGTTAGCCCACCTGGTATCCTGACGCAACGGCAGTGCACCTGACGCACAGTAATTTTTTGCTAATGATCTTCTCCCACCTGTCTCTATTACACTGCTCTATCATTCGGTGATCTTAGAATTACTCTCAGAGGGTGTAGGGACACAGCGTGGATAGGATGGATTTGATGGTACCTGGCGGTCACCGGCCGTCACCGGCCGTCCCCTGCAGTCCCCCACCGTCCCCCACCGTCCCCTGCCGTCCCCCACCGTCCCCTATCTAAAGTTGGCTCAGACCGTGGGGCTTCTCGTCCTTACTAATGACGGCCGTCCTGGGAGCTCAAGGACGAGGACGGACGACATTTTGCCGTCCCGTCTCGTCCGGGGGTCTTGGCAGTCCCGCCGCCGGGCCCTACGGGGGCCCCGGACGGCTGAGAACACTGTTTGTATATACTGTAAGTAGGGGGAGCATCACCCCAGCAGCAGCAATAAACAATAACCCACACTCTTCGTGGAGTCGAGATCAACTGAGCGCGCAAACAACCCGAGTCCGCTTAATGTTATTCCATTCCCTTCACTGGCTAGAGTATTGAAGACTGACTTGCTACATTTACAAGAAATTGCTAGTTCTCTGCTATCTGCTCAATCACCTAGCTGTACCATTCAACATGTTTCGTCCATTGACTAACAAGGCTCTCCGTCCTACGGCAATCCTTGGGCTGCAGGTCCATCACGTTACCCCCCTGGGGTTAACCAGAGAAGTGTCATGAGTGACAAGACCATGCCTAATCCCTATACTTATGATATCGCTACACTAGAAGGGGTTTGCTGCCTTTGGGTTCAATCCAGTGTTCGCAGCGGGGCAGTCCGTCCGTCTTGAGCCAGGGCGAGGACGGACGGCATTTTGTTGTCCCGTCCGGTCTTTTTCCCAACTTGCCCTGCAACTCACCGTCAAGGACTAGGGCCCCAATGTCCCCCGGGAGAAATGTCTCACATTAGCCGCCCTGCCGTCCCCCGCCGTCCCCGGCAGTCACCCACAGTCCCCGGCAGTCACCCGCAGTCCCCCTACTGCACGGTGTTGAAAGTCACCGGGGATCACTCACTTTTTCCTATTATTTTTATATTCTTTCGTTTTACGCATTTGTATTATTTACTGCCGTATTATTTCCTTTGTTTTTGGTGTTTTTCCCCGTCCCTCGCTTTTCTCTGTCCCGACCCAGTTTGGATTGATGGGACCGTGGACAGAAATGCAACTTAGTGCCTATCATGGATGCTGGGGTTGTAGAATCACAGTGGTTAAATGAAAGACTTTCATTGTGCACTGGAAGATATCAGGAGTCATGGAGATGGATTTCGTTCTTCATAGTTATTCTCACGGTAATTTATATTTCGGATGTGGTTCAATCACCACGCAAACAATGTCAAGCGAATCCATAACCAGTGTATAGGCAGAGTCGAAGGTCACAAGCATGTCGTGACCCCAAGGCCGACCAGGCCCAGGGTGGAGACAAAACACGGCACGGCTGGGTTGAGACAGGAAATAGGACAGGCATGGCAGAAACAAACGGATGGCTGCCATGGCTTATTGGGTTCAGTATGGGAACAGTACCCTATGGCGAAATTTCCCCAGAATCTTTCCTAAGTTTTGTTATGTTTAATACTTCTACAGCTCTTAGATAACTCTCTATAATAGACCGAAAGAATGCCTACAAAGAAGAATCTTGGACCTGTAGAATCGGAAGACGTTTCTGGATGAGATTCTGCAGAATCGGAAGGAGCCTGTGAATGATATACAAGAGATTTGAGAGTATCCAAAAGGTTCTGATGTCGCCTCATACTCTAAAATAACATGCCTTCACATTCACTTTCCCTTGTACTACACCGAGTTTTTGTCATTCTTCTGCTATTATAGGGCTACTTCTATATCGCATAGGTTGACAAGGCGGCGGAGAGGGGAGAGCCATATAACTTATAATTAATGCATCATTATGCTACAGAGTTAGGGAACCCCTTAGGCAGAAAGTGAAAGAGGATCCGAAACTTCGAATGAGTGGGACCAACTCCGCCTCCCGCCAGAGGCACAGGCGAATGACAACTCTTCCCAGGAATCAATACTATTTCCGAAGCAAAAGGACAGATTCTGTTTTTAGATGCTAGAAAATGGAACCCCAGAAGTAAAGTTGGGAAAATACATAGTATTCTTGAGGATGTTACTGTCACAATTTATCACACTGAGCGGGGCGCTGCACTGTAGGATCGGCGGAACGACGACACGAGACGTTACGCAGTGCTAAATTCTACCAGGGCGCGCACAAGAGTTTGCCTTCGACATCCTTATTTTACCCTAGCAATACCTATCCAGCGCTCACTAGTTAGCAGAAAATCCAATAAAAGTACAAATGCTGCCACAAACCCACTTCGCAGTCAAACACGACGAAATCTTCCACAATAATATTATAAAACCTCCCCACAATAGAGCCCTCAGTCACAAGGACTCACTCAATCCCCCGGAATCACTGACAGTTAGAAAGCCAAGTCTAGCATCAGCTTCCTGCTCACTATTTGGAAACAAGAGCATGGGAACGCTGAAGGATACCTCGAATAATGCTTAACGGCATCACTACAGTGGGATACATATAGATGTATTATGTTTGTGTTTCCGTTTAGTTGACAGGGTGGCAGAATCGAACCTTGCGCCGCAATCCACCGCCCGATTTCCAACACGAATTACTGGTAACGCATCTCACAACCTTCCACACTAGCTTCCCCAACGGATACCCCAAGCCATCCAGGAACCTATCCGACCTCTAGCCCATCCATCGAGTAGTCATCACCAGCCAAAAAGTCTGTCGAACTTTAGCTAGTCGGAATTGCGTGTAAATAATAAGAATTCTATGGCCGAATAGGCGAGATACGCTAATTTTCAGTGAAGGAAAAAACTCTGCTGAACTCTTGGTGTAGTGACTAGAGAAAACGCTGTTCTCTGGGTAGTCAGAGAAGCTATAGAACTAATCAAAGGAGGTTCGACTGACTGAGCCGGACCCCACCGGAGAGTATTCAATTCTTTCAATGAACAATCGAGCAAGCAAGCAACAATCGTAGCGACAAACAGGTTCAGACACCTCATCCAGAAAGAGTTCAAGGTTATTCCCAGATTCAAACCTAACCTCTATCTCTCTAACACCACCCCATCACGCTATGTGAATAGCATGCAAGCCCGGTATTCCAAACCTCCGAACTATAATACTCTCATTCGGCAGCTCTCCTCCTATCTCATCCGCAAGGGTCGGCAACTAGAGATTGCGGTGAATTCTTAAACATCCATGAGGTTGTATAGATCTAGTAAGTTACGATGTCCTAGTTACGGATATTCCCCGCCAAGCACTGGAAACTACAATTGGGAATACCCTACCTGCCGAAGGCGACTGAGTCCGATGTCAAACAGGGGGTCGAGGTGGGTAAGGGCTATATCCACGGCGATACCATCAGGTCAATGGTCCCATTTGTGGCTTTACTCAGAGATGAAGCCCGATGGGTTTTCTTCCATTGCAGACACCCATTCTCCGTTGATATACCTTTTGACTCAGGTGAGTGCACTACCTATTCTAATAAAACTGCTAACCAATCTAGACTAACAAGCTTTTAGGTATCAACGAATGGGTGAGTGCCAGCATCGGTGGATACCGCCACACAGCCAATGTGCCGCCGAGCAACTCTCACTCCACGGAAATCAATATTTCTCGGGGGAGACCATCGCAAACTAAATTATGTTTATCCATTGCTCAACTACCCTAATCACCAGGTGGTATTGCTCCTTGGTAACTTTAGAGGGAGGAAATTCGCGAGAGTCAAGATATGGTTGAGGGGAGCGGGCTTGATTCTTTTCTCCGATGAACAAGTATGGAATGTTTGTGTTACCACCGGTATTGGTGCTCTTTTTAAAAGTCTTTTGACTACCGTAGGCGGATTGTGTAATCTATTGTTCACCCATATTACCATTTTCGTTGCACAAAATCTTAGACCTTCGAGAAGCCGAGCAGACCACCGGCCATCCCCCACGGCACTTATTTTCTATAATACTTGTATGGTATTATCATAATCAGGCTACCGTACTTCAGGGCGACGACAGTATTCCTTTGTTCTCCACCTAACAACCCTGATATATCGTGAAGGACCTCAGGAGCGGGAACACTTGGACAGGGGGTTGTCGGAAAGTCTGTCGAACTCTTGGCAGAGTTTAGGACATTCATTCTAGCTTAGTAATAGTATGTTGATTTGCCAAGAGTCTCTCCGTACTTCGTACAGGCAAATATCTATTAATAGCCTTTTACAAAAGAATTTTGACCTACCCCTAAACCTCCATGAAAACTTGAGATATTCCTATTTTCTTTCTATCGATGTGTATAGGGTGATCCGCTTTATTACTTAATAGAGCCATAATTCTCATAGGAGTGGTGGTTGAAAATCCCCAGGAAGGTTGAAGACGGACTATACTTTCTTAGCAAAGCGCTCCCGTTGCAGAAGTCTCCACTAAGCCGCTATTCCACCACCACCATATTAAAAGTATGCAGAGAATCACCAGGCTCCCATTCACAGTTCTACGATATAAGAGGCTTGGTTCCGAGGCTATCGGCATGTACCTCCCATGTCCATCGGAGCAATATCTTCACATAGCCACTACCCCCTAGGCGATGGAGATACAAGGCAGCATGGACTCGGTGTGTCCCCTGTATTGTAGCTTTCCTAAAGGTTACAAAAAAAGCTCAGGGAGCTGTAGGCCCCTTTCGCAACATTTCGGAAAACTACAACAATTGAGGTCGAAACCACTACCGTGTGGTGTCTTCAAAGTTCGGCTTCCTATAGATTTGTCTCCTGCACCTAGTACCGGAGAGCGGAGCACTTCCTCTTGCGGCTATAATCCGAAGATGCTTCCAAGGGCCTCCTTACTAGGGGTGCTCCAGACAAGTTTGTCCGAATTTGAACGTACTGTATGATGCCATATCGGAGATCTCGGCGAGGAGAATGGCTAGACGGCTGTTTGTCCGCCCCATAAAGCCCGTGCCCCGATCGGACAGTTCGCGTAATAGATGAATAAGAGTTCGCCATAGAGAGCCAGAAGTGGCACTGTTTGCTTACGCTGTGTTATACTATACCATGGCGTGTTGTGGATTCGGCAAATCATACGTTCCTCTTTCTGTACTGTACAATTTGTCAAAACGAAATACCTGATCATCAGATAGCCCATCTAATCAGACTGGTTGGTCCTTCTGCCTTAACCCTCTACCTGCAGCAGCAGCAACGTGGCATCCTTAACAAGCCAGGCGGAATAGAAGGAGTAAAGAAAGGGACGGGGAAGGGAGCAACAACAGAATCAACATATATCTCTAACTTAATCTCTTCCTGCTAGATCTCCGCACCGCCAGGAGCTATGTGTTATCAGCCTGAAGGTCGCAGACCAGCTACAAAAGGAGCAAACCGTTTCCAACTCCCTTGAGTTCTTGAAGAGCCTACCCTAGTTGACTATACTATACAGTGCGTAAGGTTGCAGTCTAAGATTATACAGCCTACGACACTTTTCTCAAGCTAGAAGGGAGTCTCTCCTTCTGCGGGGAGACTGCCTGTGTGCACGCGGAGTGAGTTGGGGCCAAGTGTTCGGTGGTTAACATCAACACACTCCTAATTACCCCAAAATAACTCAGAGTAAAAAACCCCCCATCACCTACCCCTCTTTTACTCCCCCAGAGAGAAAGTGAAAATAGTAGCAAAGACAGAAGGAAACAAAATACAAGATTCCCAAAGGCATTCAAGCAAATGCCTCAACTTCACCCAATACCATGCGGTGGACATTTATTCGGATTTTCGGGGTGATGAGACGTTTTTGGGATTAAACGGTTCCTTTTCCTAAACCGCACAAAACACCAGTACTTGCTATAAGCAACAAACACCTGGATGCGCTAATGCACACAGATTATTGGCCATACACCCATTTAATCCTCGGGTTAGGGTACCGGCACTTGAGCGCTTGTCCCAGGCATAAGTACAGTATTTGAAAACGGTGATTAAAAATATTGTGTTAAAATTTAAAGTAAAAAATCTGTGCATATCTGGGATCCTATACAATACACACCCTTGTTTCCGGGTACCGATGACTTAAGACATGTACCTCTTGTCTGTACTTGAGTAACAAGTATCGGCCCCCTCTTCTCCTTGAACCTATTCCCCTCATTCTCTAAGCCTACCCATCCTTGCTATGGCGCTCTCGTAATCAGGGGCCGCTATCACCGGTACCTGAACCCGAGCTTTGTCTCCCTACCGACTCCGGCCGAACATCGAGGGTATAATCTTGTTCTGACCACAGATCCGCACGGATGATTGACCACATATTTTTCTAATCCCTATGTTCGAGAATGAATGTGGAACAAAAAATATCCGCATGCCACCTAACCCTAGCACATATACACCCAACTGCTTTCCTGCAGCCCAAAAATACAAGTGGAAGAAATCAGGAGAAAGAGCCAGAAACACAGATCGATTAGCCCAAGCCAACAAACGCTCCAATCAGAGCTCCGAAAACCTGTGTCTCATTCTCTATTCCTTTTTATCGGAGGCTGCAGACTATCGCAGAGAGGAATCTAGTCTATCGCCCAGCCAAACTCTTCAGGCCAACCGCCCAAGAAAGTACAATATTGCTGCAAATTCTTCACTCGAAGGTCTACCAGACAACTGAATTGAGTGCGTTGAGGGCTTTTGTCGCCGGGTTTTAGCCTTCGGCCGAGCTTCATATGCCCTTGTGGTAGGCGATTGACAGCCTATTAAGTCAAAAAGACATTTATTTATTTATTTTTCCTGTTCATTTTTTACAGGTATGGGTGCCGCATGTATACTATTAGGGGAATCACAGGTATTGAGAAGGCTTTATGTCTTGCCCAAGGCAGGGAATGTATCCCTGGAAGTCTTTCCTTTAACCTTATTAAAACTTTTATCCAACCCACACATTACGAGCAGATGGCATGGTCGGCCCTTATATCGTGCGAAACATAAGTAGGGACGGATATCAGAGCGCGGGGCGGCCTAATGGCCAGACTTTCTACATGCGGACTCCTCGAGGTGCTCGAAGATCCTAGTCAAAAGCCTAAAAACTTGTTAACATCAATCAAAAAAAAATATAAAAAAAAAAAATAGCTTGACTGAAGGATAGAGCAGCCGATTAGATTCAAACTGACCGAAATGAAACTACACATTTTTCTCCTTCGGCTATTAGAGAATGAGAAGGGCACATTTTGGGTAAGGAAATCTGAATTTCTGGGATGCACGTGAGGAAAACCCATCAAACGAGTGATATATCATGACTACCATATGAGGTTATGAAATTTATAAGACAACAAAGTGTTTAGCCCTGCAAGAAGCGACTGGGTGTTGGAAAGAGTATCACTAAACGGCAGTTAGAGTTACTATGCACGACACGTTCCACACAACTGATTTCTACACTTATTTTAGTTATGAAAATACAGAAAATGCTGCCAGTACGGAAACAAAGGCGAGTCTTACGAATGCAAGGCCCTCTACCGAGTGCCGTGCTATGGGGGACTATCAGTACTCCCTCGAAGTCCTCGAAGAAACAATCCTCCTTACCCTGTACTTAGTTTCTCCCACTACGATCCTCCGGCACTATTTCGCACGGATGCGCATCCTTGTAAGGACGTAGGTATAGGCTTCACTACAGCACTAGAAAGCTTAGTGAATGGGCTTACAAAAGTTACCCTTCTGTCGGAGATGGCGCCCGGGTCGTAGTGATAAGTCACCTGGTTTAAAGTACCTATCTGCCTTGGTTAGAATTTCCTCAATTTCCGTCTTCTTCGGCGATAGAGGCCCCCCCCCCATATGAGCTCTTAAACCTTTCTTTTGCCAAAACAGCATCCCCGAGGCATCCCCACTTATTACTAATCTACTAGCACCTTAGATAACCCATCAATAGTGAGTCAAGTGGAACTAAAACAATCCTCAGATTCCTTTAATTCCACCCTCTACGCCTGTACGAGTATGGCCGCCTCCCAGGTATGGTAAGGGACGTCTGTTACCAGAGTGCTTTGCCAAGAAAATATGGACCATCTTCAATTACCAAAGAACTTTCAACCACTACTTCAATGAGAATTATGGCTCTATTAAGTGGTATAGTGGATGATCCTATACACATTGATAGAAAGAAAATAGGAATATCCAAGGTTTTCATGGAAATAGTGGGGTTTAGAAGTAGGTCAAAATCTTGGTAGGGGTTGGGGAAATCTAGGAAGATTTTGTTGTTAACAAATATTTGCCAAGGCATTGACCTAGAAAATGACCACTCTTAACAAATAACATACTGTTACCGAGCCAGAATGAAGGTCGACCTACTCCGCCTACAGATGTCCCCACCATACCAGCAGCACCAAAGCTAACAACCCGACGTGAAGGATCGATGAGGGATTCGATGGCCACATCCCCCAGCGGTAACCCCCTGCCTTAAGTCCCTTGAGCCCTTATGCTCCCGTTGGCCAGCAGAAACCTCCAATCTCGCGACTCCCCGGAAGAGAGGATCGACGCGGAAACATGCCCTTCCCTGCGCGATGGTGCCCGAAAAGCTATGTACTGTACATGTCTACAGCACAACTCCTAAGACCCGAATTACTTGACTATAGCTAGCTTCAGTAAATATTGGTAATTAATCTCGAACAGCATTTCCCGCAAGTATACATGCCAGAGCAAGAGGCGCCGGGGGCTCTATAATAATTACCTAAAGATAAATTCGGGCTATTCCCCCACCGATACTATCCAAGTGGGGAAAGGACTATGGCTTCCCAAAATCGTTCTTCTAGACTCAGTGACGAGATCAAAGAAGTAGTGGCCTATAGACTTGACGATGTGGCTTCAAGTGCTTGTGACGACGAGAAAACCGCCGACGGGCAAGAGGCTTTCACCCAAGAGAGTTGGAACAACCCTCCGGTGAATAAATACCGGCTCTGCTCATCCTTCATTCTATTCCTTTCCGGAGGTCTATTATTTTCCTCCTATGGTGTAAGTCAATCTCTCTCAATCATATTAATTAGTCAATCCTCCCAAGTACATGAAGCTAAAACAACCCCCAGGTCCTAATCCCACAGGTAAATAGTTCGCTTCACGATTTCTTCAAAGCTAAACTAGAAACCCACAGTATGAAATAGATCGCCATTTATCACATACTACAGTCTCCTTAATATTTATTGGTGACATCATTAGTTCCATCATTGCGGCCACTACGGTCAACCTGACCCACTTGTCACTCGGGCGCCGCGGTACCGTCGCTATAGCGGCCCTATTTCTAGGACTAGGAAATCTAGTTTTGGCTCTGCATCCTCCATGGCCCGCCGTTCCAGTCATGGTATGTGCGGCAGCATATGGTGTCGCACTACTCGAGTCGGCCGGCTGTTCCTGGGCCGGAAGCCTCCGCCATGCCAGCGGACTCATAGGGATGCTTCAGGGTTGCTTTGGCCTTGGGTGTGCAATATCTCCATTGATTGCCAACGGAATGATTCAGCACGGAATCCCGTACTATCGATTTTATTATGTTCCTGTTAGTCCCCACGGCCCTGTCATTAGTTAGTGCTAACTAGGAGAAGTCTGCACTCGCGATGCTTGGGGGTATTGGATTCACAATCTCCTTTTGGGATGAGGATGGGAAGAAGTATGTTCAAGACACCAGCCGCTCGCATAAGCCAGGTGTGAGCCATACAAAGGAGATTTTGAAGAGCAAGGTATTTTACTCCCGCTATACCTCCAGGATATCGTTCTTGACAGAATAAGGCTTCTTGGATTCTAGCACTACTCGTCATGGTCAATTGGGGTACCGAAGGTGAATACACACATTGACTCAACTAAGCATATACTCATGTTAACTTATATAAAAAGCGACAATTGCCAGTTGGATTGTGAGTATCTAGCCTTAGAAGAGTTAGATTCCTCTCTAATTATGCAGGTCGTTTATCTCACCCGTGCCCGCGGGGGGACCCCCTCCAACTCTAGTCTTGTCAATTCAATGTTCTGGTTCTCCTTCACAATTGGTCGCTTTGTCCTAACATGGGTCATTGGTGCACTTCCCTCCAAATGGCAAGGAAAAGGTCCCATGTCATTCTTCATCCTCTTAGCGATAATGCTAGAGCTCATGGTCTGGCGTCTCCCAACCTTTGTTGGATCTTCTGTTGCGTAAGTTCTACTTAAACGCCTTGTTTTATGGGGATATTAACAATGCGAAGCGTTTGTCTACTAGGCTTCTTCACTGGGCCATGGTACCCTATGGTAACTTAAACCCTAATTATCACGGCACACGAAGAATTAGTTAACAAAAAGTCAGGTCATAAGAATGTTGACAAAACTCTTGCCGCCCCATTTGCACGTTACGGCCATTGGAGTCGGCTCCGCGTTCGGCGCTACGGGAAATTCTCTCTTTCCGATCGCCGCAGGAGCCATTGCTGGATCCAGAGGGTATGCCCCCCCTTCCTCCCCTCCATTAGCCGTAGATTTTCTTCTTACAGATTACTAGGATCGAGTTTATTCACCCCCTGCTACTGGGGACATACATTACAGGATTTATCCTCTGGCAGTGTATCCCAATGTCATCGTAGCAGCCTACGACCGGGCAATAAACATGGTCAGAGAAAAAAAATTCCTAGTGATTGTTTAAGGAATAGCAAAGGTCGTTAAATTATGAGTTGGGTTAGAGCCTGTGTTTCGTTGGAGACATGTGGGAAAATTGCGCCCGGCTTGGAAAATGTTTTGTTTTGTTTTGTTTTGTAAATCCAAATTTCCTGCTTGATATCGATACAGAATTTTCAATTTTTTTTTTTTTTTGCCCTTTGCAAACTACTATAGTACTAGTATGGCTAGCTGTGAATATAGAAGGCCGTTGCGGATCCGAGAGCCCTGCCCATGCCCTTAGGTTGCGTCCTATGCCAGGAAGGGCCACTGTCTCGGGGAATTTCCCTTTGGTTCCAGCAAATTACAGCCGCACCCCGCTGCCCTAGATTTCCCTCTACCGTACCAGACCCCCCGTTGTCCACGATGAAATTCCCTGAATTCTATCATAAATCGTTTTTTTCACCAAAACCTAACTTGTTGTCCCGGATAATTCGCTATCCCGGGCAGATTCCTTGGATTTTGGCTGCGGGGTGCAACTGCCAAGCTATATACCGGAGACACGCGAGAGCGAGAGATGCTTTAGAACTTCATTCTATCTTAGAGGGCTAGTGAGACTCACTATATAAGCAGTGAAACAGCAACATCTGTCGAGAGCGGAAAAGATATCAAGGGAAACAATATGGAAGACAAGAGAAAACAAATGAGAACAGAATTGCAAAAGATAAATAGGGTTAATTAAACTCGGAGAGTAGTAAACTGACACGAATAACCGGCTTTGTCGTACTCTAGGGCGTAGAAAGTACATATCGGAAAACCTGACTTCAACATGTAAAACTGTGAGCGAGTGAGATTCAATGACCCTCCCTTACTCTTGGTTGGGCTGGCAACAGTTGCCAAGACCCGTAGTCCGAACAACGGCCAGAGCCTCATCTGTCAAACAGGGAACACACAACAATGATTGCTCTCCTAGACCAAATTTCGCAAACACCCTTCCCTTCGTGGCCTAACAGTTAAGTGGGTCTTTTATTTCTCTTCATAATTTATTCCCTTCTCCCCTCACTTTTCTTACTCCCTTCTATTTCATGGTAAACACCATTGAATACTCACAACATGCCCCTGCCAGTCCCGTCACCATCGCGGCTGCCCAGACACCCCGGGAATTCCTCGCCCCCTACAGCTACCATCCGAAGAGTCTCTCCGCCAACATCTCGCCCGGGTTCCTCGTCAAAGTCGAAGATGATGCCGTCCTCGGCCTCTGGGAATCCTCGGCTTAGTCCTCCACGACCAGTGAGCATGCTAAGCCCTGCAAGTGGGAGTTGGGCCGCGGGCCCCGTTCCCGAAGTGATCGAGGATAGCTCAAGAATGCCACCGCCCCCAGTGCCTAGTGGGAGAACCATGAGCATGAGAAGCAACATCAGCAACTCGAGCTCTGGAAGTAAAGGCAAGTCGAAGAAATCCGATGAACCGAAGAAACATAAGGGGCTTGGGAAGATGTTGAGTTTACGCTCTCACAATAAACCCGATTCTCCAGAGAAAAAGAAGGGGGATGAGTCGTCTAGCCGGCTTGGTAGGGCCATGTCCATGACGTTCCGATCCTCGAAGGGAGGGGACTCAGAGAAGGACAAGGATAAGGAGAAAAAGTCGGCTGAGTCAAAGGGGCTATTGGGGATGGGGAGGACTATGAGTTTGAGAACGCACAAATCTAGTATTGCAAGCAATGGGAAGGCTGATCCTCCTGCTGCTCCAAACGGACCTGCGAAGGCTGGGAGGCTACGGCCGAACTCAACGTATAATAGCAGTACGAGCTCTCTGCTCAAACTCGGGGCCGAGCCGACCAGTTCCGCAACAGCATCCGTAGCTCGCAGACCAGCCAGTGGTTCCATCCCTGCAGCCCCGGCGAAAGCTCATAGAAGAAGTGCGTCTATTGTATCCACCGCGTCTATAACACCTAGCAACAACTCTCGCCCTGGAACAGCAACAAAGAATAACACCACCCCGCCAGCTGGTAACAGCAAACGCCCCCCCTTCAGCTCCTTCAATCAGGAATACCCTCAACCCGCACCCTCTGGTCCATCCCCCCGGTCAAGAATCCTCCCGCCACCCCCGCTAGACACTCAAACCATCCACCAACAAACGCAACTCCTCCAACTCTTAACCCTCCACTCCTCCTCAGGCCAGGTATATCAAGAACTCATAGCCTCGGCAACCACAACCCTCAAATCCCGCTTCGAGCAGCTCTCAGCTAGGCACTATGACGTCCGCGAAACCAGCATTAAAAGACAGAACCGCGCAAACCTCGACTCTCTGGCCCTTGTCGTAAACACCGGGTCTGCCATCCCAACAAAGCGCCGCCAGACAATAAAGTCACCGGAAGAGCTTGTTCAGGCATTCTCTGAAGGCATCAAGCGCACGGACGCACTAAAAACCGGTGAGTTCCGCAAACTATCCACGACCTTTGGCGAGTGGATTAGTGGGTACAATTCTTCTGCCACCGGTAGGGAGAAGTGGGTTGACGGGATTGGCGAGAATTGGCGGTACGATTGTGACACCGTTGAGAGGAAATTGCAATCTGCCGTGAAGGGTATCGAGGGCGTTCGAGAACTATTTGGAACGTTGGGGGATGATGATGCAGTTAAGACTACTGTGCAAAGGGTTGCGGAAGGCTACGTGCTGCTTGCGGGGGGGATGCTGGAGGAAGTCGAGATGATGCGGAAGATGGAATACGAGGTAGTCTTGAAGGAGCGGAGGACGCTTGGAGTCCGAGTGGAGAATATCATGGTGGGCGAAGTTAAGGCTAAGGAAGTCGGGATTTGGGCCAGATAAGATTAGTAATTCTTCTGGATTCTTGCGGTGGTGAGAATAGTGGTGGTTTTGTTTCTTTACTTCGTTTCACCTTGCTTCACTTCTCTCCTCTTCTGTCACTCTTGCGAGTGCAATGCCGGAGTCATGCTTTAATGCTTTTATGTTCTCTTCCATGAGTTTTTTTTATTTTTGTCTTTTTTCCTAACGTTTCCTTTAAGAGTGGAGGGAACAGGAGCTGGGGAGCCGAGGGAGCTGAAGGAGGATATATTCTTAACTTTCCTTTGTGTTATGAGTACATGTATGTTACCGGCTAGTTTAGTTAGCTAGCCATGATGAGAATGTCATGATATAGTTTGATGATTGAGATGGTGTTGCGAGTGAGATCTGAGGTATGGTGTATTGGCGAGGGTAGGGGTTGCGATACTTAATATAGTGAGAAGAGGAAGGGAGTAGGGACGTTTTTGTTCGTACTTGTAGAAGTAAGCCCGCAGCAGAAGTTCAGGATCCCAGTCCAGTGCAGTGCCATATCACCCCAACAACTTATCGAGGAGTTACGGGTTGGGTAACATTGTACAATACTCCATCAAGTTGTCTGCCTCTAGTACAGTACAGTGCAGCAATAAAGAAACCATGGTAGCACGCCGGACCGCTGCGACCTGTGTTTTTGATTACTAGGAGCTGTTAGCGCTTGGCTTGTATGGCACCCATTCAAATACAATACTAGTATAGTGTACACAACTAGACTTCGTCATCCGTTAATAGTTTAATAACGGGGGTAGACAGTAACATAAGAATCATAGCAGCAGAATACCTTTTCTTAAGTTACCTTACCCCATGGCACAGCAGTGCAGCCCAGTACAGAAGGAAGGAATGGTGCACCCCCCGAGGATATGCAGCCATAAGTATTGAGACTTGGCTTTGGCCTTAAAAGCTCCTCTGCGGAAGTATGCCTTCTGCTGTATCTTAATGTAAGGTAAGGTTGTAAAAAAAGACTACTATTCCCACTATTACTTCCGCCTTGGTAATGGTATGCGCTCCGTGAAGGAAAAAACCCACCCAGGGCGGCTTTTTATATATATATCAAATTCTCTAATTGAAGTTTTAAGTTGGCCCTATGGTAATATTAAGCTCCCGCCCGTCCATCCATCCCACTGATGCCTTACTCGTAAAGCGTAGTACACTACCGTTTGAAGCGTTTTCGTAATTGTTGGGTTAGTGTGGTTAGGGAGACTTTTCAAACGATAATGTATGTGATGGTTTAGAATGAATGAGTGAAAGGATTTACTATTTGGTGGTTTACGGTAATCACCTGTTGCGAGTGAGGGGATATGTACTGATGAGTAATTACTGTATAGGAAAGGAAGAGTGTGAGAATGGATACCGTAACGGTACAATATGGTAATTGGGGGGGGGGGGGGTATTTTTTATTTTTTATTTTTATATTTATAATTCTTTGGCTCATTTACTTCTCGATTCTCTAGTTGGTGTATAACAGGTTCATCCGGAGGTTCTGATTAGAAGGAGGACTATTAGGTCCTGGCATACCTATGTCCCCCTGACCAAGTACCACCAACTTCGTTGTAGCACAACACTATCGCTGAGACCACGGAGCAGTTGGTTGGCGGGCTGTGTCTCTCAACCTCCCTTTTCTCCCGATAACCAATCACGTACGAAGCCCATTACGATATCACGTACCGGTATCTGAAGTAGAATTTTCTCGGAGAAACACCTTAACTTAATTTCCTTCATTAAACCACAAGCCAATGAGAACAGAAACAAAGGTAGACAAAGAAAAAGGAAAAGCCATTGTTGGCGGATTAACATTAAATCCTCCCACTTCTGTGCCAATACCATTTCGTGCCCAACCCAGCCAACTCAAACCCAGCCATTTTTTACTAATCGCTTTAAACTAGGACTTTGTTTTCTAATTTCTAATTTTTTCAATTTTTCTTTTTTCGCCCTTCGTCTATTTGCTTTTTGGCTTCCCCAGGCACTTATAGCGGGGGAGCTTCGGGGTCTTCGAGACCTATTCAACTCATTAGCACTCCTCTGGCGAGAGCTCCAAGAAGGGGAGGGGGACAAACATTGATCAATCCTCATGATAGTCTTCCCAGTTCCCTTAGCTAGTGCAATGAAATTCTCGAATTGGCTCACGGTAGAGTTGTACAGGTAGTGCGCAACGAATAAGTTCCCACCCTTGTCGATGTCCGACTTAGCAGCCGCGGTTTGCCCATTGTTTGGGTCGTTTTCAAGATAGACCCAGTCTTGAATGTCAATGGACCAGTTGATGACCTTTGCCCCCGGGACGTTGGCTAGTAAACGTTGGCGGGTGAGGGCTCCGTCGGTGCCGTAAGGGGCACGGAAGTATCTATTATGCCATAGCAAGGTTAGTGATGTAGAGGGAGCAGAGGAGGTCAGGAAGGAGGGGGGAGTACTTTGAATCAACGCCTAGGTTACGGAGAGTGGATTCTCGGCTTTTTTTGAATTCGTCGTCGATTGCGCTGACGTCCGGAAGGCCTTCAATTTTGGGGTGGGTGTAGGAGTGTAGAGCGACCTGGGGGATATAAGTATCTTGTTCTAGAAGTGGAAGAGGGAGGCAGGGAGGGGGGGGGGACAGACTTGATGACCCTTTTTAATAGCGTCTTGATAAAGTTTTGTGAAAGGCTGTGAGGGATCGTCCAAAGCGTTACCGACAGTGAAGAAGGTAACCTTGATACCTGCCGCATCAATAATCTGCATCATCCTATCCGCGAGCTCTGGAACCCCATCGTCGATACCGAAAGCAATACTGTTCGGTCTGGTACAAGCAAAGTACAGCGGGCCAGTAGGCTTCTTCTCCGGCACACTACGGCCTCCAGGAAGTCCAGTTGCAATCTCAATGAGCGAAAGCTTAGTCTCGACACCAACATCCCTAAAGGCCTTAAACGCAAGGCCCACTGCCCGGCTCTTGTTAATGTTAAAGTGAGAAAGGGGGATGTAGATGTCCGATCCGTCAGAGTAATCCGCAGCGTACACGATATCCCAAGTCTCCGGGTAAGGTGCTACTGCCGCATTGCACCCGGGGTTGTTTTGCTGCAGGGCAATGGAGAAATTTGGGCTGCCAGAGAACTTGACATGCACGTACTGGCTCTCCCAGGATGTGATGTCCTGGCAACCATTGGTGAATTGACTGTAGAAGGAGTAGTCGGTATCCGATGATGTGATGCTTAGGCTACCATCGCCCCACGTACATGTGATCCCGGTGCCCTCGTCACAGCCATGCCAGCTTTGTAGAGCGTTGGCGTCGGGGCTTTTGAAGTTGTCTATTAGTGTTTGGGAGAGGGCCCCACCAGTGAATCCAGCGAGGGCGAGGAGGAAGAGAGCTCGTGTATTCATGATTAATCGTAACGACAGGAGGCACACCAGAGGAAGAAGGAGATGTGAGATGGTGATGAAAGGGAAGAGAAATTGGGAGGCAGGATCCCGTATTTAAGCTTTTATAGTACTCCCCTATGGATATAGCCTTCCAGCTGAAGAGCGAAGGTATCACTTACCTTATGATGTGGGTTTGATATGGGTAGGAAAGGAACAAGCCTAACCACTATGCAATTGGATGTCACTTTTTGGGGTACCTGACTGGATGGGCCCTCGATCCTCTCGTCCGAAGTCTCACAGTATTTCCAACGGGATCCAAATGGTACTCAAGAAATCGAAAACTGCAAGGCCTAATACCATACTACTCTATTCTCGTGCGACGCTTGCGCTTGTAAACACTATAGCTCTTGGCATAGTGCATTTGTACCACATACACCCCAGCGTTGAAAAATCACAGTAAACACACCACTTCCATCAGCCAACCGTAGTGATCTGCATTTGCACAACCATGCAGCCTCCCTTAACCCGAGCTCCCACAACGACTGGCTCGGTAATATGCCTAATTATATCCCAAACATCCCATCGGAAGCCCTTTTCAAGGTCATCTTCCCCACCCCGCTCAACCTTATGCTAGTGGGGGGAACCACCTGGATCCTAGACAAGCGCACGAGACCCAAGAAATTAGCCTTGGCTACCCACTCTAGTTCGCTTCTCCTTCCACTTTCGACAAAAAGGAACAATTTCTGATACCGGTACCATTTCTATGCAGATGCTTGAACACATCAGAGATTGTTGAAGCAGCGCCGTTCCCCTATTTTACCAAGTCCAGCCTTCTCACGACGGCAAACCCTAGGGCGGGTGCTTGGCCGAGCCGAAAGTATCCCCCAAGGCTTTCCCAGCTTCAGATCGTCCTGGGGATTTGTGCAGTACTGGTGGGGTCATTAAACATCAGAAAACATAACCCTTGTCTCCGTAGGGATATGAATGGGATCGGCAGGAATAGTTTTCCGATTTTTACTGACCCCCTGAGTACTATGGCGACTGGAGGTGCAAGATCGCCAATTCCTAGACACGGTCTCCGCTCGCGAGTAATAAGGTCTAGGCGATCTTATTCCCCGTCACGGCCCACGCCGTGCCGGGACTCCTTGGATACGGTAAGTTAATAGGAGTTCTCTGGGGAGAATTGCGACAAGACATTTCCACATCGTGCTGCTGGTCCTGTAGCAGCGGACTATGCCTGTTGCAAGTACAGTCTGTAGTTCAACCGTTTGGCCACTACCGAATCGCCAAAAAAAAAAACACAGTTGGGAAACCATGCACAATATTGACCTCACCTTCTTTCTCCTACTCAACTGGGATCAACAATCGAAATCGGCCTTCTTGCGAGGGAAAAACTCAGTGCTGTGCATGAGGTAATTATCTCAGGCAATCCTATGTTGGTTTGCTTGGTAAATTCTTACAGTTGGTCGTTCAGCGAGGGAGGCTGAAGGGTGTACCGGTAGTTTTGACAAGGAGATGCACAGTGCTAGTACTCGTACAGCACTCGTACTTTTTCCTTCCCGTCTCTTGGCTAAAAACCAGCAGGTGGGACAAGTCATCACTGCCCGGGATGTTCCCGATTGTAAAGTGAGATGTTCTAGGATTGATATCCTGGAATTCCTCCCCGCGGTATCGGCGATTCCAGCAACTTCATTTGTAAAGCCTTTAGCAATAAGGAACCAAAAATACAAGCAAATATACTATGAGTACTTGTACCATACCGTACTGCGTCAGAAATCAGCTAACACATGAGCCCTAGCAACAAAGTTTTGGGAGAAAAACTCCTAATTAGAATTAATTCTATATCTTTCGATAAGGTAAGTATTGATTGAGAAAGGTAAGAGGAGCATTTTGAAAGAAAAGTGAAAGCACATACTCGGGTACAGATTTATGCCAAGACATTACTCTTTTTTTTTCGTATGTATTACTAAGCGGAAACAGCGAGTACTAGGGCCGATTTTTAGTGTCCAGCACTGCCAGAGCAACACTGTACCAGGGTGTGAGGGTAAGTGATCGGAAAAAAAGTGGTTGGTTGCAACCAGCGGTTTTTACGATCACTTTTTGCTCCAAGCTGGTACCGGTATCATACTCGTACTTGTGTAGGACATCCCCGTGCACGGTGCCGGGATCAAGTGATTCTCAATTGAGCCTATCTCCGGAGATTGCTGCCAGCGCTGTCCCAACCAGGGTACAGTATTAGCAACTCTTGGCGAAACGGCCGAGCAGCTCCGAGAGACGCCGGACAGAACCATTATATATTCATGCCGTCAGCCATTCTCGAAACCCGTCTCACCCGGGAAGGCAGAAAAACGACTCGAAAAAGGGGATCTCTTGATATCAGCATTTCTCTCTAAGAAGATCGTTACCCCTGAGTACAAACATAATCTCGCATCGGCACGAATAATAGAAGGCTTCAGTACGGGACTGTACGCACACTGCAAGAACTTGCTCTTGTGTGAGCTGATCAACCCTGAGCACCATATGATATTGTGCGGTACCCGCGCCCACCGCTTGTGGGTCTGCAATGAGCCAAGTTCTTAGCCTACCCAACAAATTACACGGAAGTGGGTTTTGCCGAATGGTAAAAAGATAAGTGCCAGCAAACCAAGTCCACCACCAGATTCAGTCTGCCACAATCATGGTGGTAAAAGGGAATTTTGCCAATAAGTGCTGATAAGTCACCCCGAAAAATTATCAGCAGCAGGGTACCGCACCAGTACTGTAAAAACTCGTGAAATCTACTATAATATTATCAGCCGGAATCAGCCCGTCAGCCAAGCATAGGTTTCGCTAGACAAGTTTGCAGAATTTCAAATACCAGCGAATGAGATCCAACACGTGCCCGTACTGAGGCCTGATTTTAAACTTACCAGACATACGCTGATCCTTCTCAGGAGCCTCTGTCTATGAATCTGGAGATTAGAGACCCGACGGAGATAGTAGATTTCACAAAGGTTTAACGGTACCGGTATGTAAGGAACAAGCCAGCAACACGAACCATTGGATCATACCGCAGCCAATCCCCCATTTCGCCAATCTACTCCTCGGGGCACAAACTTAGAACCCCGCCGATTTAGGTATATTATCTCTACCATGTTAGGCATTCCATCGGTTGGAGTTGGCCTCGAAGATCTAGTGCCGGTACATGCTTTTTACTCGTCCCATGCGAGAAGTACTGGCGCTCGGGGGCAGGGATTAAAGAAATATGTAGTAAAACACCCGGGCACATTCGAGCGAAACATACCCTCCCTGTTTCCAGCTACCATACTTTCTTCTCTAGCACGAAAAAGAGAACTCAAAAAGGGAAACCCCCAGTGCAATGCATATAAGTTACTAATCACTTGCCCGTAGGACAAATCCTTCTTAAGAGGTCGAAGTTTCCCCTTTAAGTAACGTTATTTTGTTTTGCTAATGCTTTCTCCAATCGGTTTCAAAATACGGCATTTACACCTCCAAAGACAAATTTCTTTTATCCAAGTTACAGGGTAAGGTAAGAACTAACACACAGTCATAAAACCGGAAATAGAAAAAGTGTTTAAAAAACAAAAAACACAAAAAGTCCTAGTACAGTTCCTAAACATTCGAGTACCAATTTAATATGGGCGCTCGGATATGCACAGATAATTGGTCGAGTAGCCATATATATCTTTCTGGTCCCTGTGTCCAGATACCTCTTACCTGTTGCTCGTGATACGGTATTACTATTGATTGCGATACAGTATGTGTACTACCAAAATTGCACCACCATTCTGCAGCGGACAGGTACCGTATCCCTTGTCACACCTTGGCAGTTGGGCCGCCCCGCATCTGCTATACTTCTCCTCAAGTTTCAAGGCTAGACAGGGGAGGGGCTGGAGATGGCATGATAACCATCGCTGGATACCGGTATCCGCTGATTGAACGGCTGGGACGGCTTGGCCCAGGCAAGAAGTGCCCGCATACAGTATTAAGGGTATAATTTTCTTTGCGCCCACAGACATGCACGGATGAGTGGCCATATAATTTTCTAATCCCTGTGTTCCGATACTTCCTGCTCTAGACCAGCAGAGCGCTGTCGCCTTGTAAGTTAGTCGCTTCATCAGGCCATTGAGAAAAGCCTTCAATTCAAGAAGCAAAACTCCTGAAAACCTACCGGGTTGATCCGGTGGTTCCGGAGCACACTCAGTTCATCCCAGAGGCTGGAAGCAAATTCAAGCAATAAAGCGACCCCACATTAAGCCCGAAGTTAATGTGGGACATCCTCTTTTATTTTCTCTCGCTTCTCAACGATTTCATTCGAGTGAGGAGGTGACGTAAGAGCAGCCATGAGAGGAGTGGCGCCTACTGCTGTTTCAGATATTTGCCAAGTGCATATTTTATCACTCGGCGTGATATCTTGCATGCTCTGTTGTTCAGCCATGATTTTTACAGGCCCAAGCTTGAGGGGAGTGGCCTTTGCTGGCTTTGAACGATGGGTGCCCAGCTTACCGGTAGTCTAGCACTGCCTACCGTGTGTCATTCGGACCGTGATTGTGGAGGAATCTTTGGGAAACCCACAGCAGCTCATACTACAGACAACCTGTGAGCACCCATTGCTTTTGTCAGTAGTCTGGGGCTCACAGAAGAAAAGAAATAGTATCATAATTGAGTACGGTAGCGGTAAAGCCGTGGGCTTCCGATAAGCAATCTGTTGGGTAAGCCGAAGTAGGATATATCGAACCAGGCCAGCGGCTGAAAGGTTGTCCAATGCCCGTATCAGCTCAAATATTGTGCCAGCAAACATATTTACGGCTTTGGAAAATACCGTAGAAAGAGGTAGAGAGCTCTATCTCATGCTGTGGTAGATAGGGAGGAGGGATACTTTATGGGTAGACGAAGAAGACAAGTTTTACGTAGTGCGCTTACTTTCGACCGTGCAATCAGCTGTGGCGAACGGCTCAAGTCCAATAGTTTTCTTAAGAGCGATACAGAAATTATAACCATAGTGAAATTAGAGAGCACCATATTTATGACAAGTCGATTGTTCACATTATCACAAGGAATGAGCCGACTATACAAGTGTTGTATCTATAATACTCAAACACATCTCAAGCTTTCACAAATGCCACCAAACACCTGCTCCGCCACCCAGAGCCACAATTTTGTGTCCCGCATTTGGCTTCACAATGGCAACCTGACTCCTCTTCAACACTTCCTCGGTCCTCCATCAACACCACTCAATTGATTGATTTTGATACCGCCCTCGGTCACATCGAAAATTCTAGGATCCGATATACCTCCTTCAACAGCTTCCCCTCCCCGTTGCCTAAAGCAAGCCACACCCTGAGTAGAATTTATAGGACACCATCTTTTATTTTATTTTTTACCAAATTTCTAGGCGCTATGTTCAAGTTCAATATTCCCAATAGGGCCCCGCTTGTATTGAGCATATCAGCAAACACCCTCCGGCCGTTGCGTTCGCCAGAACTGCAAGCAATTCAACCTATCATATTCGGTCGCGATCATGACCGGTGCGCAGCAAACTCACCATATTGTTACTTCATGACATGCACTCAACCGCACCTCCCTCCAAGTACGCGTAGATGCAATCCGCCAGCACCGCAATCTCCTCCCCTTTTCTTAGCCGTAGTAGCAAGTTCGTAAAGAACGCCGCAGCAAAACGTGCCTACCTCCGGGTACGTGGAGAGGGTCCCTCTACAACGTGATCATGTTTTGCACTTTCCCTAGATTGCCAAGTGCTGCCTCTTCCAAGCCACGTATCCGAGCCAATACAGTCGCATCTCGCTGTCCTAGACGGCCGGAATCCAAACAAAACCCAAGGAATCTGTCCGGGACAGCGAATTATCCGGCTCAACGAGTTTGGTTTTGATGCAAAACAATTTAGGATTCAGGGAATTTCATCCGGGGCAACGGGGACCCAGTAGAGGGAAATCCGGGACAGCGGGGTGCCACTGTAGTGCTCTGCAGGCACGTGCATCCTGTGCGGCTGCGAGAAGATGTCCCGGGAGAGCTTCCTCATAAGTTCTCGCTGCCCTGTGGGATTTCCAGGGAGGAAACATTGGTATCCACTCCGTTATCAATGGCGTCACGCAGCTCCGGAACTTTGCTCAAAAAGGACTTGATTGCTGAAATGGGGTTGAACTTAACGAAACCTCTAGACAGGTCGGATATTGCGACGACCGCCTCAGGCAGGTGGTGCGGGTCGACAAATGCCTCGTTTTTCCCGTTCACTCTGTGATCATTCTTCATTGATTTCCTGGGTAGCTTTGAGTCAGGACGGGTCGAAGGGGTAATAACTTTTCGAAGCTTAAAAATCGAAGAGAAACGGGAGGCGCTCGTCCTCCCTGAACCGCTGGTTTACTCGGGTATGGACGTGGGTGACCGGACAGACAGGGATTAGGAAATCTATGCTGATACATACATTTTCTAATCCTGTCTGTCCGGTCACACGTCCATACCCGAGTACAGCAGGCAATAGATATTTTTCCAGGTTCTTGGCTATGGGGTCCCCAAGGGGCACATTGTCTCTAACTGTTGATCAGGGCCCATTAGGGCGATCACCCACCCGTACCCATTCCCGCCAGCACCTGCCACCAAACTAACTTTGCAGTGGAAGTGGCATCACCCCCCATAGCTGATCCTGGGTTATGTCAGATATAACCTCAGGCGTCGCTTTAGCATACTGTGCCGCACATGAATTTTTCCTCTCACGACTCTAAGTGTAAGACTGCGCCGTGCAGCGGAGAAAAATAAAGGTCGCCACTTCTCTCTGCTGAAGTCTGGAGTTCCCGAGCCACGAGTGTTCATATAGCAAGCCCATCTGTGGCGTCACGTAATTTAATAGACCTTTCTATCGCCTGTGATGGGAACTCTCGGCTCTTCCAAAGAGCCGTTTCCACCCACAAGTAGAATGTTTGCTGATGCCCCAGATAAGAGGGAAGAAATCTGATCTTACGGTGTGACGGTGTCGGCCCTCAGAATGACTGGTACTAATGATATCAGATAGTTATTCCTCCAGGCCTGAGAGTACCCAACTTCAGCACCAGCGCCTAGGAAGAAGAGAGAGTGCACTCGAAGGACAAAATTTTGTGAATCCGTCGGCGCGTGGTGGAACCTACCCGTCTGCCATCGCGTTTTCGAAACCGCCTCTAAACTTCAGGGGTCTCACGCAGTGGGTATCCGCCTTTATCATACAATCAACACTACGGCCGCGGCTTCCCGTCCGCACCAGGCCCTCAAGAGAAATATTACCATGTTAAGATCGTACCTTGGTAGAACCTTCGGGGGCATGGCAGTGGCAACATAATGGAATCATACCTACATACCAGTGGCATCAACAGAACAAAGAACCTACAAAGAGGTTGCAATGGGCAGATACGGTGCGATAGATACCCTCGCCCTATAATCCTGGGACAGTTAATCGTCTACTAAAGGCCCCATACTCTGTTGGCTATAGAGAGATGAGCATCCCAAATAGACCAGATTCGCTCAGTCAAAGCAGCAAACATTTCCGCTGGTAGAAAAAAGCCAACATCGAGTGACATGTTATGACTGAATAATGTGTCGCGCAAGGCCGATGATGAATCTCGTCGGTCGCATGGCCTAATGGCAAGGCGCTTGACTTCGAATCAAGCCGCCGCGATCATTCCGCGAGTACCCTCTTGTAAAGGTCCTTTGGTGTTGTGTGTGGTGAAAATCAAGAGTCATGACCGAAAAGTTTGCTAAGACCAGACTTTCTCGGGGTTGGCTTGGGTACTTTGTTGATATGTGACTACTCTATTGACAGAGAGAGAGAAAAGAAGAGGATCTTGAATTAATTAATTAATAGTCCTAAAGTGAGGAGGACTTAGCTTAGATGAAAGTGGTTTGCATATTTGCGGGTTCTGATGAAATCTTACCTTAGTCCGGGGACCGTTGGAAGAAGTACAGAAGAGGTGGTTAATTCATGATACTTTCATTCTTCGTTTTTAGTCTAGTGTTTCTAGACCTTTGGGAATTTCTCTCGCGTTTAGTTTTCTTTGTTCGCGGGACTGTCACTTGAGCTGTTCTCAGAATAACAGAGCGTAAGGGTATATCTCAGTATACCAAATACTTGCTGGATTCTATGGAAAACAAACCCGTAACTCTGGCCGCGTCCTAACGCCCCCCTGCCAGCCTCCTTTTACAACCACATCACACCTCACCTTCCTTCCTGGACTCACTTTCTATCAACCGCGACTCATCCGCCATCCACCCTCCCACCATAACATTTTTTCTTTTCAACGAAGACGAATTCATCAACAGTGGCCATGACCGACTACTCAAAACTCAAAGTCCCCGACCTTCGCGATGCCCTTCAGAAGCGCTCGCTTCCTACCAACGGTGTTAAATCTGACCTGATCGCGCGTCTTGTCGCATCCGATGCCGCCGCTGCACCTGCTCTAGCGGCTAAAACACCAAAGGCCACTGCCCACCTACCTACTGCTGACGACTACGAAGTTGACTGGGAGGACAACGACGAAACTATTCCCGCGGCTACTGCCTCTACTGCCATTTCTGCGCCAGCTGCTACCGCTACTGCTGCCACCACTTCAAATCCTCCAACCACAACCTCCGCGCTAAAGGCCGAAGTCGCCGGCACTACTACCTCCGCACCCACGCAACCAGTGAAACCCAAGAAGAAATCAATCGCATCTTTATTCGACGCCCCAGCAAAAACCACATCCCCCTCCTCCCCTTCCACCGTCACAGACGACAACACAACCTCTGGCACCCCCGCCGCTACTACCACTACCACCGCAGTCGCGCCCGAGAAGTCCTTCACGGCAGGTCTGAAATCCTCAGACGCAGCGGCCGAACTCGCCAAGAAGAAGAAGCGTGCGGAACGCTTCGGCGTCGCAGATACCGAATCCGAGAAGATGCTCGAGCGCGCGAAGAAGTTTGGCACTGTCCAGAATGCGGACGTGGTTGTTAAGGGCCTCGATACCGCCCTGCCGGATAAGAAGGAGCGGCCAAAGCGTGGTCGTGAGGGGGCTGATGGTGGGGATCGTGGTGGGAAACGCCCCCGTGAGGGTGGCGCAGGGAGGAGTGCTGGAGGTAATGACGCCCGGGAGCGCAGGAGAGGGAGGAGAGGCCAGGGAGGGAATAATAATGATAGGAGGGGGAATAGCAATGGCGTACTCGCAGTTCGTGGTAGTGGGCCTGGCGCCAAGAAAGGTGTCCTGGACGACCCCGCTGAGAGAGCGAAGGCAGAGGCCAGAGCGAAGAAGTTTGGAGCTAAAAACTGATCATTTCCCTCCCTCTCTGTTTCGCTATCAATTAATTTTTTTTGTTCCTATCTCCTCTTTTCCTATTTCCTTCTATGTTTCTTTTCCTACAAGACGAAGGTACGGTTGATAGCATAGCATAGTCTAATTACGAATTCTTGTTGATAACTTGCTCTATTCTCTATTCACTTGAAAACCGAAAATGTTGAGAATTGCCAGCTCGCTTAGGCAGGGGGAAAGGCGGTTGCGGCTCTGCGGAGGTTTCCGCTGCGGGTTTGGTTGTGCTTGTGCTTATGGCGGTGTCTGCATTTAGAAGGGAGGGTTGGAAGAATGGGTGGGAGGAAGTGGTGATATGCTAATATACGAGTATAGCTGTTGTGAGAGAGCTGTAATAGTTGTAGCGATAGAGGGGCCGGTGCGAGTTTGGGCATAAGTAATTGATGCTCTCCGGCTGCGAAATTCGAGATGCTTTACTGCATTGGATACAGATTTTGTACTGTACTGTACTCGGAGTGAATAGGCGGCGTTACTTAAAGTGAGACTAGATGTCCAGAAGCAGCAACCTCCAACAAAGTTACCAACTCAACAGCACAAAAAAGGCAGCTCTGAAGATGCCACAAAAATGACAACTCAGTTCCTAGTAGCAGAGGAGGTCCAAAAACACTCAATAGAAAGGTTTTTGCAGTTTTTATTCCGGTGTTTGGTCTGCTGTTGCCAGCACAGCTGTGGGCGCTGGTTCCAGACACTTATGCCAAGCCCAGGTGCGATACTCGAGACAGAGGCCGGCTGCGAATGTAGCTCAAAGCGTGAATCTAGATGAAGCTACGATAATGCTAGGTCGTTTATGTAGTATCCCATCACAGGCTGTTTCCATCAGCCGTCTATCCACGACTGTGATGCCATTCTAGATAGTCGACGGATGGCATGCTCATGCATGATCACTCGAGATGAGGTTTTCTGTTAGAGGTGTGCTCAATTCGTGTGCCCTCGCCGTTTTTCCTTATCGGTGTCTTTCTTTCTAATAGCCGTTGGACGGTATGAGGCAGTCAAATTTATAGCCGGGCATGCTAAGCCTGCCCTGGAAGGATTTGAGCTTTGTGATTTGTTGAGAATATTTGAACTCAATAAGAGCGCTGAGTCATCTAAGCACTGAAGAGAGTAAAAGCTGATTTTCTTATGCTGGGTTTGGCTTCCCGTTGCTGAATCTGGGTTTAGCGCTCCAGGCTGCAAATTTGGCTGTTTCGGATGGCCCAACCTTCCATAAGCGTTCCCCGGTGTCCACTTGTATAGTATCGCAGCGCATGCAAAACGGACTGCTATTGCATACCCAATTTTTAGCTGTATGCAATAGTAGCCTGTTTTAGAAACTTCACGACATTACGAGGACAAGCGATGCGCGCTCCGTCTTCGATGCTTATTGGACCTTAATTGTCTCTACCTTCCTTCAGGGTCGACTACGGTACCGGTATATACCGCCTAACAATATCGGCCGCCGTGGGGTGCCTATACTAGGTCTAAAGAGGGGTGTTGACCTCACCTATCCTTCCCTCATGTAACGCTTGGCACACTCAAAATCCTCTCGATGCACTTTTCTCGAAAGGTATCATACTGCGTAATGCAGGGACTGCATAAGAGCCTCTAAGTTACCTACTAACTATGAAGGCTATAAGAACGGAATTTGGCTTGAAAGTTTAAGTAAACAAGTGATTAGGAGTATGATACAGTAGACAGGCTCACACTATGTGTTGCTTTATCCGGCTCTTTGAACGCAAGTTGTAAGGGCTTAACATACCCTACCGTGTACCCACCAACCCATCTCTCTTTTATGCCTCCCGCTAGCTAGCCACCTTGGAGGAAAACCCTCCTTCCACCACACCGGCATCGGCGTCACATTTTTCCAACTAACCTCTCCCGCACCACTCACCTGACCACAGCTCATAAAAAAAAAAATTCCTAGCGGAATGTCGACGGATGCATGGCCCAACGGCAAGCCAACTGACCACGGATCGAGGGATTTGCAAGTTTAACCTCTGTCGCAATCGGCTTGTGGGCATTTGGGAGTAGGAGTGGAAAGATGGGCTGTATCTGTTTTTTGAAGGTGGGTGCAGATGTGTGGGAGGTTTGTGGGCTTTTCGGGGGGGGTTTTGGGGGCCGTGGGAAAAGTGAGGTTGGGAGAGGTGAAGACAAGAAGGAAAACTGGTCCGGCACCTAAGTTCGTGAGCAGCCTTTGAAGAGGGAGGGATAATGAGTGGTCGGGCCTAGGTTCGCCGTGCCCGATACTGGTAGCGGGGTAATTTTTACCGTTTTGGGGTGAGTGATTAGTGAACGCGCAAACGGATTACTGGTATGGGATGCGTGAGTGCGTGCGAATAGCTTATAAGTAGTTGGGGTAGACGCTATGACGATGTTTTTCTCTCCCAACTAAAATCCCTCTTTTTGAGTATGCGAGTCCTCTTCGCCAACAACTGCTCCCCTGGATGGCACTTGGAAACACCTCAGGAGCCTCCGTCGAGACTATGCCACCTTCACTGACCCAACCCCAACCACCAAAGCCTTCCAGAAAGGAGTCTCAGGAGAATGCGTTATATAGCAGCTACAGGACAAAGAGTTGTTCCCAAACCTATTCTTCTTCCTGGAGGGCCCTAGCTAGAGAAACCTGCAGGTACCCGTATAGCCTCCTCGGCCCTTACCCCTACCTACCTAGCCCAATGTTAAATAATTATCACGCATTAAAATACCCCCAAAAAAAAGGCTAACCTAAACCTTCGCTATGGTTCTAGTGCTCTTGGCGGAAGTGTCGTCCACTTTCACGTTAGGATCTGCATGAAAGGATACAAGACTCTTATGCATTATAGAACCTCTGGAAAGACCCAGGCTTTGTAATGCCGAAAATTCATTCCAGCACCCCCTGACGCCCCCTTCTCTAATTTCCTCAAGATACTATCCATGGTCTATATATACCTTCTCTCCTCCTGAACCCCTTACCAGCCAAAACCTAATCAGTCAAATGACCAAGCCAATACCCCACCGTCGCCACCGCTCTAGATCTCGCTTTCACTACTACCATCATAACTACAACTGCTGCTGCGGCTGCGAGAACCTAGCAAGGATGATCGTGGCACTACGAAGTTTTCGCCGAATTATTGGGGTGAATTTCGATGCGGAGGGTGAGGATCGGATGGATTGGGAACATGATTGTTCACGGGTTGTTCTTCGAGAATGGCGGGACTGGCGAGGGTGCGGAGGCCTAGAGGAGGAAGGGGAAAGGATGGACTGGAGGGCAGAGGGGGATTACATGGATGGGGGGGAGGATTGGGGTATCGAGTAGTGGTTCTTGGTTTCATCTTTTCTTCTTCTTCTTCTTCTTCTTGTGTTTGTGACTGAGGTGGGGGGTGTAAGTACTGGGTTGTTTGAACGGGAACTGACTAACTGTTACTGTTGACAATGCCCGGACTTGGGGGGGGGAATTATACCGAGTGACTTCTTATGACTTGCTATTGCTTGCTCGTTCTTCTCATGGATACATAGTTTATAGTTCATCCGATCTCTCTCCTCGAAATGACACACTAACTACTAGATCCTCCTCCCCCTCCTCTCCCTCTTGCGTTGAGCTTTTGTCTCTCGACGACGTGCCGCCTCGCCAGTAGGTACTCCGCTAACCAACCACCTTCACAACGCTCACTGACCTCGCGCGGGAGCTCCGGCTCGAGCATCTCACATGCTTGACGTTTCAAAGAGTCGGGCAAGCCTGCCCACCCTCTGTCGAAGGCGGCAAAGCCCATTGCCATATAGACATCTGCTGCGCCTGTGGGCTGTTAGATAAAAGGAGACCGGAGGGAATGGGGGGTTTGGGGATAAGCACGTTCTTGAACTCGCTTCTGTTGAACGAAGCCTTCCAGTCCTATGCTGGTTAGGACACTGCGGGGGCGATTCCAGTCCCCGCCCTCCGGGCGTGGGATCAGTGCTTGTGGTTGCTGAGGCTCGCCGGATTGAGATTGTTCTGGAGGGTTGGGATTGGATTGGCCGCTCTCGTCATACGATTCCTGAGGAGTTGGTTCCATGGTATTGTTTCTTGGGATGATCCTTGGATCGGTGGATCTACTCAAATATTCGGGAATGGGTCGAGGATCACAAGGGAGCGTAGATCGCAGGGGAGTGTATGGTAAGCAGCGCTAGATGTTTGGGGGGTTGTGGGAGGGGAAATTGGGGTAAATGAAGGGTGCTGTCAATAGTTATGATTAGGGGCTATCTTGGACGGGCGGGCCAGCTTCACAGAGGCTTTCCACACACATGCGTGAGCGCATTGCGAGTCTCTGCGTGAGTGCTTAGCTTGGGCCGGACTGGTATCGCCACTGTGCAAGGTGATATATGCACTCTCTAGGAGGGCAGAAGGCGAGATTGGCTGTGGAGTATTTAGAATAAGTTCATGCGGGTATCAGTTTTAAAGGTAACGTTATCTTAAGACATATGGAGGTTTCCTTGTACTAATTCCACTTGGGTTTCCTTTTAGATGGAGGTAGCCAGGAGAATGCAAGTACACAACATAGTTTCAAAACAAAAAGCAGAGATACATGCCGCCGCGACCGACCCACACCCAGACTAGCAAAAAAGAACACATACCACACGCCATACACTTCCTCCATCTGTGGTTCCGATGGATGTTTTACGCAATAAAGCACCTACCCTTGGGGGGCGAACCATTTATCCCGTGCAGATCAATGGATTGATAAATAATGATTGGGCCGGAAACGCAATTGATGCGCGATAGCCCTACCAGCAAAGCTAACCAGCTTTTCTGCGCGCGCGCGCGCCAACCCTCCAATTCCGCATTCAAACATGCCGCAAAAGCCACTGCACTACCCCGGCTGCAAGTAACAGCAGCTCATCAACTTCCAGTATCCTATCCTGACTTCCCGCAGCAGGTGGCACGAGTGAGTGTGCGTGATCCGGCAGGCGATGCATATCACACTGACGCGATGTCCTGCATCGCAGGGCATACGCAGATGGAGAGGACCGAAGGCGGTATACACCGCGAGAAGGTGGCAAAACACCTCGGACCGTTTGCGAATCAGAGTGCGGGATTTTTATAGGATTGTAGGATTTTCGAGGGGGGCACGGACTTATTTGAATGGTAATATGCAGGCTTTTTGTTTCCTTACTTTTCTTGTGAAAAAGGTGGGGTTAAGTGGATGGTTATTAAGATGTGCGGCAGGGAAAGGAAGAAAGAAAGGGGGATTGGAAGGAAGGGGGAAAAAAGAGACATTGCCCAGAAATTGCATGTGTATGAATAGGGGAAGGCGATGAAAAAGAGATCGAGAAAGAAAGAAAGGATTGAACATGTGAGACATAATATGTCCCTAATTCGCCATGCCGAGGAGAAATGAAGTAGTGTGCCTGCGGCTTATATGTAATGCGTGTTATGGTTTTTTTTTTTTGCTTTAAGTTTTAAACTTTCTTTGGTAAGTACCAATACTGTACCTTTTTCTAAAACAAGGTTTTGTGGATCGATAAGTGGGGGGGAGGGGAGAGGAGGGGTTACCGGAGTGCCTTTTTTGGAGTTGTTGTCGGTCGCGGGGAAAGCAAGGTGGTGGAGTCATGAGGTATCACTCGGTGTTACTTTCAGCTTTTCTCTCGAATTTAATTGGATTCTTATCAGGGCTAAATTTGCACTCTGGCTTAGGAGGGGGGGGGGGCGACTGCTTGGCCCCGGCTGCTCCCACGCCGCGGAGATTGGCGGGTGATTCCGGGGGTACAATATTTGTTACTTTCTGTTTGCACTGTCCTAGTTTTACCTGCTACTTTTGTGTTCCCCCCCCCTCCCCCAAACCTCTTCTTGGAATAAAGGAGATTTCATAATCTCTGTCATGGGTGTTTATTGGTTTGCTAAATCATTTCCCTTCCTTTGGTTTTTGAAAGCTTACACTAACCAGGCTACACATTGCTTCTGAACGATAGTTGTGAATTTCTCATTCGAGCATTGCGCATACGGTAGCATAATGAAGGTCGCATTTTTTTAGTTAGCCAAACACCTTTATCGACACTTTTGTTTTGTTTCGTCAATGGCGATTCATTTACACTGGAAAAAACATACTTTTATTTTCCCTATTGAACTCAGACCAAACAAAACTAAAGGAGCTTTTGCTCGGTGACACTTTAAACACTGAGAGAAGTACAAGGATTTATAGGTATGCGCCCAAACAACAAACAACTAACTTCGAACTCGAATACAACAATTCCACCGTATCGACATGCTGCCATAATTTTCTCCCGGATATCGAGTTGACACGACCGGTTTTGCGGGATAGAAGGTGTTGTTAATGGAGATCGAGTAGGGTATTCCGCCGTTTTATTGATTGTGTAAATTTTCTATCGTTATTGATTTTTTTTGAAGTGTAGGATGATTTTATACTGTAGCCCGACAGCGTAGCCCAGTGACCGGGGGTTTCGAGGGCTGTTGTTTTGTTGGCGTAGAGACTCTGTCGATGGCTTGTTAAGTTCCGAACCTAGAAGAAGGCAGAAGTAGAAGGGGTGTTACAGCTCAAGTTAACATCCACCCTCTCATCGTTCAACAAAGCTTTCACAATCTGGACATGCCCATCTCCTGCGGCAAGCGACAACGGTGTGCGCCCCGAGCGGTCAGTGGAGTTGACATCAACCCTCCCGTCATCGATAAGGATTTTAACAGCCTCAAGGCGATTATGCTTAGACGCGACACACAGCGGCGTCTGCTGCTCTCCGTCGCGCGTCTCCGGATCAATGCCGCACTCAAGCAATACACGCAGACCTGGCTCTTCGACGGCCAAAACGGCATCATTGAGCAACGCCCCTCCACCCACGAACTCGAGCACCCCACGGTCTAGCAACCGCTGGACGATGGCCTTGTCCCCACGGCTGGCGGCGGCATAGAGCGCACGCTTGCCTTTCTCCACCTCACGGAGCGCGCACACGTTGTCGATTAGCGCGGTCTTGAGGAGGCGCGCTAGGCGTTGGTTGGTGCGCAGGAGAGAGTTCAGGTCGCGGAACTCTTGCTCGCGCGCGATTTGGAGGATAGTTTCGTTGGGAAGGTCGAGGAAGGACATGGTTTTATCTGTTTTGCTTATCTTTCCGTTGTGTAGTTTGTTCGCAATGGGTGGAGAGATGGAGGGGTGGGTGGAGGGAGAGATGGATAGACGAATAGTCAGAGAGGACAGAAAACAAGGTGGTTGTGCGTTGATGAGCGTTGTTGGCAACTAGGTTACGAGAGTTTGTGCCAGGGCACAACCCCAGGCAATATAAATAGAATGGCTTTGTAAGAAAGAAGAAGAAGAAAAAGGAGAAACTGAAGAACCCTAATATTTGCTTCCTCAATAACAGGACAATTGAATTGTGCCAGATTGTGCCATCAGCAAATCTCACCACAACACTCTGGCATTTTGTACCTCAAATGCCAACAGGGCTAGCGCTGATGGAGATGAGGGGGTTGTCCCGTTTTGTCTGCCTGGAAGGGACTGTTTTAGCAATGTTGCACGCACAAGGTTGTGACTGCGCCACAATCCCCCAATGTTACAGTAGCATGCCAGCTCAACGACAAGCTTGCACAACAAGAACACGTATAATGATAAACCTGTAAAATCAATGATTTCATGCGTAACAATAAACCCATAGTGCTCTGCTTTACATAATAGTATCTACACTCTTCCTTTCTAACTTCCACAGACTGAATCTTCACTACCTTTTTCCAAATTAGTTGGCAAATTCAACATCTATGTCTATACCAAATTTTGCTCACTTTTAGTGCAGTGGTGGGCAAGGCCATTACTCCAACTATCATAGTTCAAAAATCACTGGTTAGATATAGGGTCACTTATGAGAAGCTACACAACCTAATAAAAGAAGTTAACCATCCTCTAGCTAAAGACAGACTGCTCTTGATACCTTTTAGAGTTAGGGGATGGAACAAAACCAGGGCTGAACAGTATGGTAAAGGATTGAAAAACCGTGCAACTCCCATGGCTGATATCTTGAAGGCATGGTATTATAGAACTCTGTGATTTTGGTGGTGAAATTGACCAGAAGTTTATTATTGGCATAATATTATTGTTAAAATTAATTTTTTTAAAAAAGAAGCTATGAATCTGTGGGTAATCTTCAAATGAGAGAATAATGATAATGAATTGTAGGATACTTATGATTATTATTATTATTATTATAAACTCTTGTTTTGTCTTTAAATGGCGGCGCCCTATACCGGTATACGGTAGTAGCCGAAACGGTTATATAAATAAAATAAAAAAGGAAAGTGGCACTGCCGGTATTTTCTATCGAGTGATATCCTATGCATGCTAGAGATTGCTGGACAGTTACGGTGCTGATATCCGAGGTTTTGTCCCAAGGCCATTAAGATGGCTCGTGACCGTAGTGAAATACGGTACACCGTCAATCCCTGTGCCTAATAAAATACCGTGCACTACAATACTTGACTAATCTCAGAACTGAATCATTACTAGCATATGATTTTCAAGATCCATACAAGCCTACAGGGGGGACAAGGACCTTCGACACAAATTTCATCCTTGAGGTCCCGAGAACCGACTGACGGGTTTATTGTATACGCCTCTTGTCGCCAACCCAGGTCGACGCATCACCCATGCATTCCCCACACAATTCACCCTGCCCTGGCCCTATCATACCGTATACCCATGCCAAAGGGCGACTCAGAATTTACCCATAAAACATCGCTAGAACCACCAGCCTACAGTGCCCGCAAGCGGACAAACATCAAACCCCCCCCCGTACCAAAGGGCGGACAAAAAAAAAGAAGATCCGATACTGTACCGAACTCTCCATCCGCCCGCGAATATCCTGTCACGCCAAAACACGAACCGACCGCGTCAATCGCGTCCTCTCACATGACAACCAGCCAAACAGGATCTCTTGCCCCCAGGTAAACAAACGAGTGGCGAATCAACAAAATGTCAACTACAAGCTCACCGTCCAAAACACTCGATCCACCGAGCACCACCCCGAGGAAACGCCAGAGCTTGCAGCATATTATGAATATAGACCAGCCGCGACCTACCCGGCGGAGGCTTGGTATTTTAACGGAGATTGAAAATGACGGGGAGGGGAAGAAAGGGGAAAAGAGGAAGTCGGATTTTGAGGTTGGTCAGGATAAAGGCAGAGTGAGAGGATCGCCGACGAGTTTGGCTAGGTTCCATGCCGGGCTTGAAAATGAGAAGTGGGCCGAGGTCGGCCCTGGTGGGATTCAAAATGGGGTGGGGGAGGAGGAGGAGGGAGGAGAGACAACGACGACGGGTACGTCTAACGGCAGTGGTTTTCAAGACGGGAATGCTTATTACTTAAGTATTATAGTCCCTCATCGTAACCCTTCAAAGCCTTCTGTTTCCGAATTATTACTGGCGCATTCACGGTCGAAGCCGAACATGATACCATTGCCCACACCGCCATTATCACTACTCAATCGACGGCAGCAGCAGCAAACGAGTGCGCCTGCTCCGGCTGTTGGCTCGGAGCCGCTGATGCCGAAACTTAAGGCAGAATCCGGGCCGTCACCGTTACAACAAATGCGGTTATTACGTGCACAATTTGAAGCCACAAGACCCGCACCCCCACCTCCTACCCCGCTTCCCACGCATGCCTCCCGTCCAGGTGGTGCATCAACTTACACCCGCACGTCAAAACCCACCTCTTCAGCATTCGCCCAGAAATACACCTTCACACTACACCACCTCCCGCAATTAACCCACCATTCTAAATCTGCAATAATCTCCGTTCACCCACCAACGCACATCTACCTGCAGCTCCGCAATTTACAAGAACTTCGCGGTGGTGGGCAGTACTCCTACACAATACCATCCAGCTCTCTACCTATTACGGTCCGGAACACGACGACGTCTAATCAGCAAACGTTTGAGATTGAAGACTTGCCGCTGAAGCACCTTCATGCTGTACGCTATGCAAGACGTTTTGTCGACGCGCTGAGAAAACGCACGGTAATCGCCAAGGTCGAAGTCCGCAGCGGAGGAGTCTGGACCGGGAGAATGTTTGGTGACGGAAAATTCGAGGTTATTGACCCTGCGGGAAAAATCGCCGGTGGGGTGGTGGGTAGCAGGGTTAAAGGACCAAGAAGAGTGGTAAGGATGTACGAGGCTTGTCAGAAGATCCTCCAAGATTCCGACGACTTTGGTCGTGGGGAGAAGAGCGACGACGAAGAGTTAGAGATGGGCGAATTCCGCATCGATAAAAGAACGGATTTTGTTAAGGGTGTGGGGTGGTGTCGCAGAGATGAGGACGGGAAGGGATGGAGAATGATGTTTTTGGATGGTGTCAGGCTGGAGATTGAGGGGGCTAGTGGGGATGTAATATGGGTTGAAGGTGATCAGAGGAAGGTGCTCAAGAGGGGGATGGAAGTTGGGAATGTTAGGGAGAGGGTTAGGATGTTTGTTGAGAAGGGTTTGTAAAGTTTGTGTTGGTTATGGTGGTACAGTGCAATACAACCACGTTATCATTGGGAACTAGAATAATTGAGGGTTTCGCTAGGGCGTTGGAGCTGCCTCTCCTGGTAAGGTCGGCTGGATTTTTTCACCCATCTGTCTCCCCTCAATCCAAAGAGGGAAATTCTGGACGTCCCAGCGTCGTTCTCAGTAATTTAGTTCTGATACCAGAGCTCATTTCCTTTTTTTCACTTTGGGCGGGGTATTAGGCTCCCAATGGATCAGGTTCCTCCCTGAGCACTGCAATTTTGGGGGCCGCCTTGCTCTGATCGAGCCGGGGCAAAGGAGCATTCAAGGGCGAATGGGGTTGTCTATCTTGAGTGAAATTAGTAACTTAAAAAAAAAAAGGGAATTCACGATAGGGAAGCATGTTATCGAGATGCTATAGGCGGACATTTTGACAGCTCCAAGCCCTTAAGTTTCCATTACCTACAAGTGCCTTTGAAAAGACACTTTCTTCGCATGATACTGCAACACAGGTCACCACCGGTACTTAAATGGGTGACGTTCAATGAGAATACTACCTTGAATCCCAACTTCAGATCTCTAACCTAAGCATCTAAGGGATTTTGGCAGTCTATATATACTTCTAAGGTCAATCATCGGATCTTTATGATTGCCTCTAATCTTCGGTGTTCTAATTTCCATGTGGGCGTGGCGCTGTATTTGCGACGATACCAGGAAATGCACTTAAACCGTGAACCAGTGCTTGACAAAATTACGCGGCCCTTCCACAACAAAGTGTTCGAAGATCAACCAACCATTTTGCAGAGAAGCCTCACTCTTTTTTTGTCTCCGTGACCCCGGGGTTTTTTGGCAGTGCTCCTGACCCTCGATGAATCTCGTCCTCTACCTTGGTGCCAAAATGACTCTATCGAAGGCTCACCGATAGTGCCAAATCAAGATATCATTCCCACCGAACATACACTTGGTGAAAACCCCTAGCTTACCTACCTCTAAGGACGCAGTCAACATTCAGAAATATCACATACCCATCATTCGCCCCGCTTACGGACCCAACCCGGCAGCGCAACTGAAGTCGAAATACCGGTACCCCAAAGATGATGTTATCGCGCTCTCTCTCTCTCTCGTAATTCCCTCTTGCAGTGTAGGCATTCATTTATCCATTTCACGCTCAGTGCACTCACCGTACAGTACCGTACGGTACTCCTCCCTCGCCTCACATCGGTCGAGCCCCAGGCTCCCTCGCGTGTGCGCGTGCAAAACTTGTATATATATTTCCAATGTCGCCGAACCCAAATACCCGACACATGATATTGGTATTTATATTAATGGGGCAGTGCACCTTGCATGTGTCTATACCGCTCCCTACCCCCCCCCACCGACCAAATCTTTTGGAATGTGTACCGGTAGATTATTGTTTACGGATCTACTCACAAAGGATTCGGTGCCGGGTAGATATAGATCAGCAGACGTTCTTTTCAGCTTCTATGATTTCATCCAAGATCTGGTATTCCTACCGGCCGGGCTCACAACAGCCCGGCTACCGTATTCGGCTGACAGCGATGCTGCGGAGAATCGTACGCCCGGCCCGAAGGGCTTCGGGGTGGTGGTATGAGACAAAAACGGGAAATCCCGATAAACTTTTTATTCAGGTTCAGCGACAAGCGGCAAGGGTGCCTGTTTCTTTCCCCAAAGAGCAATGGCCAGGTTGGTTAATGCTATTCGAGCACAGACAATCACTGGCTACAGATACAGATATGGCTTTTGTGCATGATTTGAAGTTCCTCTTGAGTTTTGAAGCGCCGATGATACAAACTTAGGTATTGAAAGCGCTGGGAGAAGTTTTGGTTTCTGTTTGGGCACGGTTTGGTGAAGCAGGCTGTGCTTGTTCGAATCAAGTTAGACTGTTAAAGTACGAGTACATAAGCTCGGTCACACAAGAACACAGAAATAACTAGTGTGCTACGAAGCATCCAGCCATTCCACTTTAGCAAGTCACACCTGACTGGACAGGTTTCAGGTGTTGGGTCGCTGGTTACGTTGGGTTGGCTGCCCAGCGCAACGGATGGCCAATCAGTCATCCATTGTGAGCCAGTGGGGCTGAGAATGGCGCTCTTCTTTCCTTTTCCTTGACCTTGGGGAAGGGGAAGAAGGGTGTGGTTGGGAGAGAGGAAGAAGGGGAAAACCTCAAGGAGAAAGAGCCTGTCCAGATCGATTCTCGTCTTTTTTATCCGATATGGGCTGTTTGTCTGCCGCCTCAGCCCTGCAAAAGTGTGATGATCCATAGAACGGAAAGAGGTAAAAATTCAGAAGAGTAAGAGACCCATCACCACCAACCACCACTACGTTTGCTGTCCGTTCGCTGGTCTTGCAGACTGACCCTTTCAAGAACCACAACCTCAAACAGAACACCGCTTTCGGCCTTACCTCTCTCTCACTATCGTACCTACCACTCACGACAGACGGATGCCGTCAAAACCTTTTTCATAGAATTCATTTATCGAGCCACTGAGCCCATCTAACACTCTGTTCCTATCTCTCCCCTCTCTTCCCGCCAGAGAGTGACCCGATAGACAGCAGCAGCAGCAGCAGCAGCAGCAGCAGCAGCAGCAGCAGAGAGGCAGCACACAGCACAGCATATCGCTCCCGGACCCCCACGTATCAACACGTAGACGCACTTTTCCGTTCGAGTCGAGATCTGTGATCATATTCTCCGCTACATTCATTTGCTTTCCTGGAAGGCAAGAAATAAAGCATCCAATATAACAACGCACAAAGGGGGGGGGCGGAGATACCCTTTAGAAATAAGAAACCCTCCAGGCAAGCAATCAATCGATACGGCAGAGAGCGGAAAAGAAAGAGGAAGAGGAAGATAAAAATACACACATTTTTACACTGAAGATGAATCTTCGGCAGAGAAGGTTATTCCTTTTGCTCGCCATCCTCGGGTCAACGTGCATTGTGGTAGACGGAAGACAGATCGCTGCAAGGGCGATGGTTCTCGAGAGACGGCAAGGGTCTGCCCCCGGAGATACTGATCCGTTCACGCAGGTACGATTTGCTACCTCAGAGGATTCAATGTTTTCGGGTACGGATGGACTAAAGGTTGTGAGATTATAGGTTGCTACACTGACTGATACAATTGTGTCGCCTGGTTCGACGGGAGTGGGTATCTCTGGGGCTTTAAGCCACCACCCTCCAAAGAAAGCATTCTAATCATGGGCGTCGTATAGGCATCTGTAGTAACTGTAGTACGTACATCGCAAGCAGTTGTTACAAAGGCTTCATCTACTACATGTAAGAAACCCCTCTCGAAAAAAAGGGTTGAACTGTGGTACTGAAAGATATATATAGCTACATCATCATCATCCGTATCTCCACCTCCATCTCCAACAACCTCCTCAAGTGCACTATACTGTAACGCAGGGTATACCCTCTGCGGAGCTGAACTCGGCGGTAGGTGTCGTTCTCCACATCTTGGTTTACCATATCTAACCCCTCTTCACAGGCGGATGCTGCAAAACCGGGTACACATGCGCCCTAACCGGCTGCATCCCCCCGGCAGGAACAACCACCCCAACACCCAGTCGAACGTGCGCAATTGCCAGCCAGACCCTCTGTGCTTCATCGATGAACTATGGCTGCTGCGCCGTGGGCCAAGAATGCGGTTTCTCATTCTGCACTCCAGCCGGCGGGGCCGCCGTGGCCAAAGTCTCAGATACCGACGCCAACAACCTCAAACTCTCCGCTACCGCAGCCGCTCCGTCGCAAACGACCTCCGCGGGACAGGAGAGTGGGGGCGGCAACGCACCATTATCGAAAATCGCCATTGGGGGAATTGTTGGCGGCGCGGTGGTGGCTATTATTGCGCTCGCATTTGCCTGGATATTTACGAGGAGGCACATCAAGAGGAGAAGCAACACCGATGCTTCCCGCGGAGTGCCGACAACAAATGTGTTCGATCCTACCGCGACGCTATCCGGGCAGCACGGGAGTAACTCTTCGCGGTATAGGGGTTCACATCCATCTGCTGCCACCACCATCCCAGCTAAGATAACAGGGGGGCCCAAAATGAGTGAGTACCATCCACACCATCCTGCAAAGGGATTGGCGGCCGTTCCACCATCACATTCACCACCGCTACAGCACTCCCCGCCACCCGGTGATCAGACATTCGGTTTTCCTGGGGTGGCAAGACCAGGAGGAGGGGGGCATGCATACCAGCCCGTGCCCCCATCAGACCAGATGCCGGTCGAATTGGGAGCTAGTCCCGTGGAGAGGTGGGGCGAGGGGGGTGAAGTATACGAGGTGGAAGGTGATGGGGGCGGACGCTCGCCGGGGACCAAGAGGAAGAGTTGGGGCTGGGGGAGGAATTCGGGCAGCGGATGATAGTGGATGAGCCAGCTTTCGGATCCTGAAGGTGGGAATGTATCATAGACAATTTCTTCCCTTCTTTCTTTCTTCAGTATACTCTTTCTGTTTGTTTTTGAGTTGGTATTTCCTTTTTTCTTTTCCTTTTTTTTTTGTCATTATCATTCGGCGGGGTTATTATCGTTCGTTTCTTAGTTTTTTCTTCTTTTTCTCCTTTTATTTTCTCTAGGGATTTCTTGTGTTTTATTTTTTTGATATTTATTTTATTTTACATGTAGTTGGAGTAGTAGGTATTTTTCTCCTTCATCTTTTACCGTTGTTTGGATACCAGTAGGTAGGTAGGCAGACAGGCAAGTAGGCAGAAGGTTGAGAAGGGGTTAAAAACAAAGTAGATACAGCATATTGTAGTTATTCATTCTATTCTATTCACTTTTTTTTTCTTTTTCTTTTTTCCCACCAATATATGTTTCATTATATTGCATATTATCATCCATTTATCCTCCTCGAAGATTATTCCCCCCCCTTTATATTTCTATCATTCGGTGGTCACATTACTTCTAGCAGGCACAAGTACCACCTATCTAGTGAGGAAATTTTACCAGTATGGTAGAGTACTGTACAGTACACCTCAAGGTTCCAAAACTCCCTTCAAGCCTTTACAGCGCTATAACAAAAGTTATGATATCATAACATTCCTCATCAAGTTCCAACCCCAATAACAAAAAGTCCTGCAGGGTTCACCATAAAGAAGTATTCTTGATAAAATACCGTCACGAGCCGTCATTCGGTGATGGTCGACTTGGTAATTCCCGGTTGTTTGTGCTGGATCTTTACGGATGAGGTGGGTTGGAGTTGTTGTGGTGGTGGGGTTTGAGTGATGTTGTAGGTGTGGGGTTGGTATGGTAGTCTATATTGTAATTCATTGTCTGCTTGATATGCCGGCCGGAGGCCTATTTAGCAGCGGGGGTGATGTCATGGAGAGTGATAACGGATATATGGATGGATGGAGTGAGGAAGGTATGATAGTCGGAGAGCGTACGATAAAGTTCCCTGCCCCATATTTTCATCCTAGATGGTATCAATCATACTGTAGTAGCAGGGAAGATCCCCTCCAGGTAAATCCACAAACCCATAATCTACCGTAATCCCTCCACATACAGTACTCAAACATCCGTTACCAAAAAAAACTTTGTTCCCCAGTGCAGGGATCATAATACCACTTGAATCAATCAATTAGGCGAGGCGAGCAATGTTCAGCACTAATATAATATAATACAAACCTACAGTACTGTACAGCATCATATCATCTTCACAGAGGAGCACTCGATTTCTGACATGCATGCATATATCCAATTCCAGACCTACGCTATGATAATAATATGCCGCCAGTGCGGTGGATGGTGCTTGCCTACCTACCTACCTACCTACCTATCTACCTACGATAACCATATCCTATCAAAACATCCAAGTGGTATGATATACGGTATACTGTCAAGAGCAGGGGATAGTATTGCCAGGCCTAGCTTTTTTTGCTGAGCATAATACGAAATATCATACCTCCAATCCGTTACTCACATATGGTGAGTGAGTGCACCCAGTCCAACGGCTGGTGCGTTACGGACTAACTCTTCGCCGGGGTGCATAGTACATATGTTCAGCCCGTCAGCACCAGCAACCCCCCAGATACTATACCCCCCGGGCTTCTCCGAATATAACTCTTCTAATCTGGAAGGGTTATCTGGCGCGAGTGAGTGCTAGCGACTACTCCGACTCCGTCCTGAGCACCCAGTTATGTATAGTACAGTATCCGCCCCGCCCCGCCGACACGACCCCTCACCACCTCATCAATATGATATCTGTGATGGCACGCTCGTGTGTACTGTACATACCCGCTACCAATAGCACTGCAAAAGAGAGAGTTCTAAGGGGATTTTTTTACCCAGTTCTGGGCTCTGGAAGAAGTTATTTGTCTTTGCTCGCTCGTTATTGGCCGCGTATGATTTTCACTACTACATGCTTATTGGGTGATTTGGGTTTTTGTGTCGTAACTTGACGGTTGTCTGCGGGAATCTATATATGTACTGAAAAGTGAATTTTTGAAAAGTCCGATCTGATCATCAGATAATAGGATCAGTGTGGTAGGCCTATATCAATACCCTAATATATCAATAGTGTAATTATAATAGGTTTGGGGG
>Ga0307507_10001993_pt1 | contig 44255 bp, 46 predicted proteins | sample 7_EM_MG_FD_207223 | JGI IMG/M metagenome (GOLD analysis project Ga0307507, IMG submission 207223) | Populus trichocarpa ectomycorrhiza microbial communities from riparian zone in the Pacific Northwest, United States - 7_EM | ecosystem: Host-associated > Plants > Roots > Unclassified | place... | reverse complement strand
CATCCACCACCCCCGCACTCTCAGTGAGCTGCGTTCGCACTCTCCGTCAGCTGCACCCCCCCCGCCCCCCGGGCGGGGCGGGGGGGGGCGGCGCCCCCCGCCCCCGGGGGGGCCTTGCTTGTAGTTTGGTACTGTAGAGGGCTCGCAAATCATAGAATTCTCAAATCCCTTACACCTTGTTCGCACTCAACGTCCGCCCCCATCCTATCATTAAACTACTTGTATTGTGGGAGCTGACGTGCAAGATAGTGTATACTCGTGAAAGTATCATGTCATGTCTTGAAAGGAAGATTCCTAAATAAGATGCTACACCCAAAAGAAACAAACCAACCGACAAACCAGCCTCTTCTAACTCGGATCACATAATTGAGAACTGCAACGAACATATCATGCCGCAAAACACAAATTTCCATTTTTCCTTGTGCGCATGCACCAACGAATGGATGCCTAAATACATGGCTTAGGATAATGTATATTTCGTAGCTTAGAAAAAAAAAAAAAACTTTTGAGAGAAGAAGGAAGTAAACCCAAGGGTAGAAGAAAGTTTAGGGGGGATGGAGGTAAAGCAGAAGTAAGGAAACTAGATACAAGAGAGGAACTAGGTCTTCATAGCTCCCCCATGGAAGCCGGACTGTTGATTAAATTGAACGTTTTTCTGTGTTCGAGGACCCTTGTGACCGCCCCTTCCGCCCCTTCCACCCGAATGATCGCCCCTCTGACCACCTCTTCCGCCCCTGCCTCCTCCGCCTCCGCGCTGCTGACCACCTTCGAAGCCACCTTGGCCTTGCGTCTTCTGCTCTAAGACCCGCTCGTTTTGCTCCATCAGGCCGCTAGCTTTGTCGCTGAGCGTCAAGGCCAGGGTTTGCAGGCGTGAGAGCTCGACGCCCTTTCTGAAGATGATAGCATTGTTGACCTGGTCCAATGCCGCCGCGATCTCTTCATGAGCAATCATCTTGCTAACCAATGCCGAAACTTTACGCTCGCTGAGATCGAACATCTCAACTAGGCGGCTGAGTGATAGGGTATCATAGAAGGGAGCATAGGTGAAAAGATAAGTCCTGAGACCCTCTTCCTGGATCTTCTCAGAAAGCATCTCCTTGATTTTCTGTGGTTCGGGGAGGAGATCCCAAATCTTTATAGCGTGGATGAGTTCGCTTGATCTCTTCCATTCTCCGGCGGCGAGGGCCTTAGCTGATTGCATTACATGATCTCGGGTATTTTCCGGAGGACCGGTGAAGATCTGGCGCTCATGGTATTCAAGCATACGCCGGAAAGTCTTGCTGATAACACGCTTCTTCATATCTGGCGAGGAGCCACTTGCGGCTAATGCCGGGATCTCAAGTAACATTGAGCAAGTGAGATATGCGCACTCTAAGAGTTCAAGATTGATATGCTGGTGGAAGGGAAGCTGCCGTTGCCTCTCAAGACGCTCCTGTTCAGGAGTGACTTGCGAGTAGCGCTGGATCTGTACACCCTGGGCTAAGAGCTCCTTAAGTCTGCCGGTGCCGCAGATCTCCTGTAGCGATGTTTGAGCTTCGTAGATTAATCCGGCCCTGAAAGCGCAAAGTCCAACTTGAACCAAAGTTCTGTTGTACAAGATTTGGGTGCTAACGTCAGCAACATGAATGTTCTCTTGGAGATGTGACATGAGAAGCATATCGCGGGCCTTGTAGAATTGGTTGTGAAGAGCATAATGGTAGATGTGGCAAAGCATAGCCCGTGTCCGGATAACAGTGGCATCGTGTTTGTAGAGGTAAGTGGCCAATGTGTGAAGGAGATTAGTCGCATCCGTATTGGCGATGGTTCTAGGAGAAATCACGGAGTTAAGTTGGGTAGGAATCAACTTCCAAGCGTTCTCCTCGGCGGTAATAATGACTTGTTCGGGCTAGCAACAAAGGTTAGCGAGATGCATAACAGGGGTTTTATAGGAACTACCTTGAAGTACAGGTGCTCAAGTCTTCGCATGATAACACGGTTCAGCGACTCGTCGGTGGGAATATTCTGATTGCTCTGGAGCCTCTCCAAATACAGCTGGTTTCTCAGGATGGTTGTGTACAGAGCACCTTCATCACTCAACCGATCGATGTATTCAGTTGTATGAGGGTCAATGTGTTGCAGTGATCGCGTAAGTTCATCATCGAGCCTGTCAACAAAGGAAACAATGCTTCCTGGGATCTTTAGAATCTCGCCGGGGGCTGGCTGAGGTGACTTTTCATCATCGTCCCATTCCTCAGCGGTCTCAATAACAACATAATCGGGGTTAGCTTCCAAAACCTCCAATAATGTATTGAATTCCTTTTCAGCACTGGAAATGATAGATTAGTCAGCAACTTCGTTAGGGTTGGAGATCCCGGCGCAGTGCTCACCATTTCCATTGATCAGTTGCCATGTAGGAGAGAGCACCGGTGGTGAGATCGAATCGCGTGGAAATGAGAGCCAGAAGAACCTTGATTCTCTGATAGGGTGTGTGAGCCACTTCATACAGTTTTTCCATAACCTTAATCTGTTCTCCCTTGTCCGTATTCTTCTTTCCTCTTGCCTCGATAATGACTCGCAGATGCTTGAAAATACTCTCCGGAGTATACACCAGGGTCCTTCCACCCCGCCCAACCAAAGAGAACCCTTCATCATCGCCATCCTCGAAGGCATCTGGGTCCTGAGTGCGTGGCGCTCTAGGAGTTGGAACAGCTTCCTCCTTCTCCTCGACCATAAATCCTTCCTTGTCTTTTCTGTATGCCTCAATTTGCGACTCATACGAACGGTTATTACGCTTTACACGCTGCTTGATTGTATTCAGAGCGCGAGCATTGGTAGCGTTCATCTTCTTGGCCGTAACCTTATCCTTGAGAGTCTCATTCATAAAATCCTCCAACTCGGCAATAGCTCGGATGTAAACCTTTGGTATCTCAGGACTTTTTGATATAACCTTGTTGAGCTTATCAAATTCTATAAAACAAAAAAAAATGTTATCTTAGTGCCCCACTAAACAACCCCGCCTACCTGGCTCCCCGCACCAACCCAAATCAAACGAACATCGTGAAGTAAAGTCGGAATTGTACCCACCTCCAGATATAAGCACCCAGTCATTGATCTTCTCCCCATTCTCAATGAGCTTGATAGAGCCCTCGATTTCCTCCAGCCGTTTGTCCTTCGCGCTCTTGACGATGCGTCTGCCGTCCTCTTCATCGCTGCTATCATCACCCCCTCCCATGCCAGACAAGAACCGTTGCCCCGCATCATCGTCGTCGTCTTTGCCGGCTTCATCCGACTCGTCTTCGGAACCAGACTCATCGACACTAGCCTCCTCCTCCTCCTCCTCTTCCGAATATAGGTCCTCGTCAGAGGAGCTTGTATCGCTGTCGCTTAGACCTCCGTGAAAGAACCGAGACATGATTGTTGAATTTCAACAACAGTGGGTGGGTGGGTGATCTGCAGCTCAGGAAAATTCCTATATCAGCGAAGGATGGGGGTTTGAGTGTGATGGTGGTTGCAGTCGTGGTGGGGCAGCTTGTCTTGGTAGTATTTCGCCTGTTCAAGGTAGACGGAAACCCTGGAGTGGGTAAAAAAATTAAAAAAAAAAAAACTCCCCTGTGTGGTTGAGGGCTATTCGTTGAACTGCCCTAAAGCGGCCACCTGTCACGCCTCTAAGCCTCGACTTCCACCCCATCTTGCAAGCAGGACGCAAAAGTGGGATCTCACACCAAGATATTACACCAGAGAAAACCCACAAAAACATAAACCGTTTGTGGAACCACTGAAGACAGTAGGGACTTCATTTTCTATATACAAATGTCCACTTAATTCCCAATTCCTCAAGAGTGGTATTCAGTTGAACTTTTAAATTCTGCCTATTACAGATACAGTTTTCCCACCAAAAACAATCACCTTGGCATGGTTTTGAGGAAAGTTTTGTTCCCTATTGCTATTGTACTGCTCTTCAGAGAAGTTAGGTTTGAGGTTACAATAGAATTCAAGTAGTCTACATCCTTTCTGAACACTCTATGAACCCTGATTTTAAATTCAAGTATTGGTGCTAGAACAAGTGTGTGAAATTGGCCATTTTTGGTGTAAAATCACTCGTGCTCACTCACTTTTTGCGTTCCCAAACTAGTGAAATATGGCACTTTAACGCTCTGTGAGGCTTCCAAACGCCCCGGCTTCGTTCTTTTATATCCACCCGAACTGGGCCCCATCAACAATAAAGGGTAAAGGCTCTACTTGTAGAAAAGGAGTAGGAGATACAGCAGTTGGGGGGGAGGGTAGGTTTACCCTTGTGGATATCGGTACAGTTTCATCTGACAGCACGAGATATCCAAGTCTATCGAAATGCCTTTACTTAGGCGACCGTACCACAATTGTTGCTTCATACGAGCATACAAGATTTAGAGATAACAAAGTATATAGCTGCACAAAATTAAGAAATGCATCTTCACAGTACTATACTAACCCTGATATTTCCTTTTTACGGCACTACAAGTATTGCTCAAGCCCAAGCCGCTCACCAGCTTAATCCGCGGAGGACTCATTTTATGTATTTCACACATATATTTGCATGCATAAGTGCTTTAAAGAGTTTGGGTCCCTCAAGACCACGATAGAGAAAAGGGAAAAAAGAAAGAAAAAGGTGAAAGATGGAATCCGCCTATCGTACAACGCCTTCACAACAATTGTGGACAGCACTGCGGTCACTTTATCTGATCACAACATCACCATCTCAACTCACAAATAATCACTCGCAACGACTCAAGAACCTAAGCCATAGGCCATCAACCCCGTCCAAAATGAAACCGTTTTCAGCGGCTAGAAGGAAGAAAAAATAAAAATAAAAGCCTCCTCAAATTCGTTAAAACTGGAAAACAAAAAAAGCGCATAAAACAATACAACGAGAAACCGGTTAGTCGTGGGCATAGGATAATCGTAAACATAAAAGGAAGACCAAATTTTTGAAGGAACCAAAGAGGTCCCCTGTTACAAATGATGTTTCCACGCCCTCTTCTTCGATCCACCTTCACCTCCATTAATTCCCATTCATTCGGATACGTGTAGTTGCCCCACCCCTACCCCTTTTCCTATTGGGAGCACGTTTTAATGTGAACCCAATGCGTTCTCTTGTCGTGAACTCGCCATCCACACGTCCACGGCTGGGCTGAGGAAAAAACGTACGCTTACGCATGCAAAACAGATTCACTAACCACCCACAAGACAGCCAACAGAACCAACAGCAACAAATGAAACCAAGAGATGTGCTACCGAGTCGAGAGAATTATCACCAATGCTGTTGATTGAAAAGTCCATCCTCCAAGGTACGGTCTTCCAAAGTCCTTATCACATCGCGGCTCCTATACTGCCCTCCACGGTTCTGCCGCCGTCCCCTCCCGTTACCAGGTTCGTCCGGAATACCTCCGGGCGGAGGCGGGAAGTACGCTGGGCTAGGCTGTAGACGAATAGGCTGTGTAGGATCCATCATTGAGGCAGCTCTTTGGATTTGGGGAGGAACTCCATCAACCATCGTGGCGGAGCGCTGGCGAGCCGCCCGATTGGGGTTTTGGGAATAGAGTGCTTGATGAGCAGCCTGGCCATAGCTTGAAGGGATTTGCCCTCCTTGGTGCTGCTGCTGTGGTTGCTGCTGTTGTTGCTGCATGATACCAAGTTGACTCCCATACTGGGTACTACTTGTTGTATAGGCTGGCGGCGCTTGCTGTTGAGGCTGGTTAGGCTGTTGTGTTGAGCCGTAAGCATTATTATAGACAGTAGGGGGTTGTGGATGTCCTGAGGAGGCTGGGAAATTCCCAAGGGAAACGCCAGAATAACCGGGCTGTGATGGAGCCACATGGGCGGCTTGCTGAGCCTGTTGAGCACGCTGCTGGGCCTGAATCTGGGCTTGTGCTTGTGCTTGTGCCTGCATTGCTGCTTGCTGCTTTTGCATCATTGCTTGCTCTGCCCTCTGCTGTTGTTCAGCGCCAGACATGGGGGACTTCGGCGGCGGTGATTTAAGGTTCATAGGAGGTATAAAAGGCCCCGTGTACTTCTGCTGAGTAATGAAGGGATGCAGCTTTGCTTGTTGTGGGGACCATCGTTCTACAGGATTGATATTTAGCAAACCCCGAACGAAGTCAATGAAGGCGATTCGATTGTTCATTTCTATACCGAACCTACGTCAGAGCGTTCATATCATGAATATATTGAATGAGCCATACCTCTCTCCATCTCAATTGGCTTCATATTTTTTCGAGGCATTGCATATTGACGGATTATCTCAGGCAATGTGGTTGCCTGGAAGTATTTCTTGCTTGGCTGCTCCTTCGTCCCGTGCTCTCGAGAGTATTTCTCCATGCTCTTGAGCTGGTAAGTCTTCCTCCCGAACTCATCATGCACCTTTTCAAAGAATTCACCGGCTTGTTTTCCCATCTCAAGCATCCAGACTGGGGGCATTCCAAGCATTTCATTGATTCTCGCCACTTGGTTGTACTCAGAGCTACCTGGGAAGAGTGGGAGACCCAAGAATAACTCCACGACAATACATCCAAGTGACCACATATCAATTGACGAAGAGTACCTGCGTAATGTTAACCTATATACTTGAGAGTAAAGAATTTACTTACGGTAATCCTAACAAAACTTCAGGCGACCGATAGAAACGGGATTGGATATAGGTATAAACTGTTTGTCTCTCATCACATGCAGAGCCAAAATCTATAACCTTTATGATCGGGCTCTCCAGACTAGGGAATGACAGTAAGAATCAGACTCCAACTTCCCTAGATAACAGCAGGTAATGATAGGCGGGACCTACTTTTTCAACAATATATTCTCTGGCTTGAGGTCGCAATGGATGAGCCTCGCTTTATTAAGGAGACATAAAGCATTTAACAGCTGCTGGGCGAAAACTCTAACAAGGGTTGTGCTTAAGCCTCTAAACTGGTTTTGTTTGATTAGCTCATATAAGTTGACACTGAGCAGCTCGAAGACAAGGCAAAGATGCTGGCGATGGATGAAAGTATCCTTTAGGCGGAGGATGTGATGGTCGTCATTTTTGTCTAATTTGCTATTAAGCTGGTGTTGTCATCCGGTCAGTATAGCTACCTAAAGAGAAGAATTTATTCAACACCGCCCCTTACCAAATCAAGTACAGAGACTTCCATCATGCTCTGATTAAAGTACGCCGTCCGGTTCTTCACAACTTTTACTGCCACAACCTCCTGTGTTTTAAGATTTTGACATTTCACAACTTGACCGAACGTTCCTTGTCCAAGGACATCCAGAATAAGATAACGATTCCTACAACAAATGCATTAGCCGACCTCCTACACCGTTGGAAACGACACCACCCGGACGCACTTCGTTTCTTCTGATCCAAGAATGTCGTTTACATATAGTATGTAATCGCTATCTTCATTATCGTACCCATCATTCTTCACACCCTTGCTCGGTTTAGTCAGAACTCGCCGGGGATTCCTGGAGGATTCGTATTTGAAAGTAGGATTGCATATTCGGTACGTAGCAGGAAGATGAGTTGTCAGCGCTTGCAATGGCTACATTTCCATGTTAGCCGAATTATTAAGGGAGCTGTAATATAAGTCCACATACGCTGATAAATCCACCCTCAGGGTGAGCCCTTCTGAAAGCGGGTTGGGAATTTGTCTGTGGTTTCAAGTCACTCAGCGCAGTGACCCTGGAAAATCTCGGGGGAGGTTCCCGGGGAGTAGATTGGTGATGTCCAGTGTGCATTTGGTCGTACATAGTCACTGAAGAACCAGATGAAGGAAAATAACGTCCATTATTTGGATCAGAGCCTAGCACCAGAGGTTAGTGAAATGGGGGCATAACTTGGGAGGCTATTGCGCAAACCTGAGGAGCCTGAGCCCGATTGTTGTAAATGATGTTGATACGACTGCATGCTCGGGGGTGCACTTGTACGGGGGGAAGCAGCAGGGGGCTGCTGCTGTTGGGCGTAGTAAGACTGAGAACTGCTGGTATAATTCAGCCGTGACGGAGATTGTCGTTGCTGATAGGATGAGGAAGATGCAGACGCGGCCATTTGAGGTGGGTAGTTGACCTGGGGTAGTGAATGGGTCGATGCAGAAGAGCTATAACCAGCTTGAGGATTAGGGTTTGAACCAATCCCAGTATACCTTTGGGATGCGGATTCCTCAGGAGAGGCATAGGGTTGTCGAGAGCTCTGAGGCTGTTGATATTTAGCCCGACTATAAGGATCAGCGTCAGGCATTTGCACATCCATATAATCCGAGGAACTATCTAGACGTGTAGTAGAGGCTGCTTGCGCAGGTGAGGGTCCTGTCCCCTGATAGGCCTGGTAGGGCTGTTGTGTTGTGCCCGGCCCGGACGCCGCAGCCATGCTTGAAGGGGGAGGTTGCTGAGGGGGGTTGTGATCCCGGGGGTGCTGCGGGGAAGGATTCTGCTGGAGAACGTTGTTCGCGTATCGTGGTTGTCGGTTCGCCGTAGAATCGGTCGAGTAGGAGGGCCAAGGGTCCATTGGTATCGTATTGGTGAGTCCTCACAAAAAATCAAGTGTCGTACTTGAGTTAAACGATTAGTTACCCAATACTGTTGTTGTGTGGAGCACGAAAACGTTAAAAGACGTTACTAAAACCAGCGACACACCGGACCTCGTCAGCAGCCGCTGCAAAGATGGCAGCTGGCCAAGCTGCAAGATAATAGAGAAAATGTTCAAGCCTCCAGATTGCCCGGTTATAAAGGTGAGTGAGGGCACGCAGAGAAAAGGACGGAAGAGTGAGGGAGATATTTTTCTCTTCTGGCTATAAAGCACCGGTAACTCTCAGGATGGGGGGGTTCCTGAAGTTGAGTGTGCGGTCGTCGTCGTCGTTGTCAGCAGCGGGGGGGAGAGCCCTATGTCGCAAGGTGTGGCGGTCGCAACCACTGCTTCCTCTAAACGGAGGAAAGAGGGGGATATCGTAATTCTCCAGCCAGATGTAAGGGAGACGGCTCAGATACCTTACCAAAAGGAAATGAGAAGAAGGTGAAAAAAATAAAAATAAAGGTGTGGACAACCCCAAAGGAAAAAGAAAAGAAGTACAGTATTATACAAGTAAATCAGAGATCTGGGCTAGGTCTCAAGACCTTGCCTATGCCATGTTAACCTCAATAAAAACCCTGTTCGCCCAATCAAACGAAACGTATGGGATTGGATTGTGGGCCAGTAAATTGTCTGAAATAAGGTATTTGAGAGAGTGTGGAATAGTGTTCATCGTACCATAGAATCGGGGAAAGGTGACCGTAAACTAACCCATCCCTAGATTGGGGAACTGGTCGCTGGAAGTTGCTTCAATCGTCACTCAAGATATCGGTGTTGTCATGCCAACTTTTGCAATGTAAGTAAGCACTGTTGTGACCTACTATAAGTCACCCGCCGCGCATCACTGAACACTGGCTCGAATATCAGGGAATCAGAAAAGTACAATTGAGCCACCACTTCTAACTTAATGAGCCCTGCTACCCGAAATAGGTATAGTATGGGGGGGCTAAGAATTGGGCGAGTTTCTACGAAAGGTTATAACCCATCTTTTGATCTATCTTTTGGCAGTACAGTAGGATGTCCAAAGGCCTGGCTCATAGTGACAGTTCATAACAAATCCAGCATAGAATATTATGATTGGTAAGTCTTTAATATTGAAGTACAGCGAGCATAAGTTACCTAACAGATATTTCACGAGCCCGGCGTCTTATCCTCAAAGTACAGTAGAGTGAAACATGAGAGCTGATGAAAACACAGTAGAGTACCGTACCGTGCCGTACACTTGCCAATTCCAGCGACCCATACCCGAACCACAGAACGGCTCAGAAGGGTTATGCAGCACAGTCCTAGAGCACAATTCCTTTGTGACATCTACGTATACATTAGCTCTCCTCCCAGTCTACAGTATACGCTAATCACATAGATTGCTATAGGATCTCAACTTGCGGGGAGCCCGAAGTACCGCGAATGTGGAAAATGGCATATCTGTCAGCATCGCATATCGCATATCGACACCAAAAAGACTGCTTATTGCACCCGTCTAGTGCTGGTAATAAAGAAACACAGGATACAACACATAATACATGATCGCTTTGATCGGATTTTCGAACTCTCCTAGGATTCTCCAATGTTGAAAAGCTTTAGCTTAGCTGATTCTAACAACCCGCTATAATGAACTTAAAGTGCGGCGTATGTACTGTGAGTGTCTGCTTGGAAAACAAGCTAAACTGTGTATTTCAATAATCGTCTCTGTACAGTACAGTACTCTTACAAGCACCTGATTAAGGTACCCTATCTGATACTGCATCCAGGATGTTTAATCAGTAACTGACAAAAACCCCATCTAATTCCTCACCCAACCGCAATTCCGTACTTATGAATTGAATGTTCATACAAAAATGCTGGCATAGGCCACCCAAATCGTGTTATTCTTGTTTGTTCGGAATGTGTGATTGGAAGGTATGGGGTTACTTAAAGCAGGTTGAGATATCTTGTAAGTAGTTAAGTGCCCACTTTTTTTTCGCCAACAGGGGCCGTATGTGGCTTGGTGAGCTCGAGAGCCTTTATTGAAGGTTCCCGGATGGCTTACATAAATTCCCAAGTTCTCCGTTAAGCAGGGCTGCAACTAGGTATCAGCATTAATATACCGGTAGGCAGGAGTGGAGACATAGAACAAGGCCTTGCAAAAGTTCTGCCAGATGCGCCGGCCTGGGAGGAATGGCCACTTGTGTACCTCCTACGATCCGATCATAGGAATAGAACAGCCTACCCAAGGCCCCTAAGAGGGCTCCGTACAGTACACTTTTTCTCTACCGGTATCAGCGGTGGATAGGCCCCCACGAAGCCGCCAGTAAGAAAGAACGTTCACCATAAGATGAAGGATTGCGGGGAAGGTATCGTATTCGCATTTTTACCTTGGAAGGAAATATCGAAGCTCTGAATGGGAGCAGCGAGTCATTGGAACCAAAGGCCTAAGGCTCCCTAATGCACGGTATATGAATCTCCCTAGCTCGCCCGCTTACTTAGCTAGGAGTTGGTAAGGCGGATAGGCTTCTGTTTTAAAGGGAACCCCTCTACGTACTTGTATCACTAGGCTCAAGGTGGCCATCTTGCAACCGACAACACTTGAGTAGGTCATGCGAGACTGGGTGGGGCTTAGTAGGCTCACTTACTGTGTCTCACAGTTAGAAGTGCACATTTACCCAAACACTCGGAATAGAGTAATAAAAACTTACTTCCATCAGCCGGTATAGGGTCTGATACAGCAAGACAACTGCGAAAGCAACAGACTGAAGCGGAATTGTGAAGGCTACCAATGATTTGTAAATCCTTCTGATGCAATAAGTAGGACACTCATACTTTCGCCCCTTGTATTGCCTACCGGAAGTGCCATACGAATTAAGCACGGTAAAAGCTCTTAAAGTCCACTATCCCGCCAGCCCTATAATCTCTGGATTCAGAGACGAAAGCTTCTAGGAGGGTTAATGTTTTCCTAACACCGTACGAGATCGGCCCACTAGACATGCTGGATCCCATCAACTCATTTTTGCAATTCTCTGTGAAACTAAACCCAACCTCGGCTTATACACTGATTCCTGCGAGAGATTTTACGGTATCGTATTGTACAAGTACGGGCACTAGCACAAATAGCGATCTCTGGCCTCTGTCAGCAGGAACTACGCGAGTGCAAAACAACCGGTTTTTGCCGGTTTGGGACTTATCAATAGTTCGACCACAAAAAGTGCGGACCAGGGTTCATCCAGTCTCATGCGAGCACAAGTATAGTAAAGTACTATAGCGGTGGAAGGGATCTCTTTCTCCAGGCCCGTCCAGGGTTTTTTTTCCTTATACAACTTTTGATTCCGGAAGTGTTGTGTCGTAGGGTAACTGATTGTTGGGCTCGACGTTGGATCAAGTACCGGTACTGGTACGCGGCGGGGGAAAGGGGGAGAATTTAGGGAATAATATACCCACACCAGCCAAGTTCCCATACCCCTCCTTGCACCTCAAGAACGATACCTATTAACAGCAACAGAACAACAGGAGCCTTTTAGATAGCTGTCTTCGGATATGCCTCTAGTGACATTGTAAACCTTCACCACGGGCTGTCTCACTAAATGGTGGAAAGAGAGGGCAAGCGAAGCGTTTCCAAGGCCCGTACTGGAGGGGCATACAGTACGGGAACTTCGCGAACGCGGCTGTACCTGTACTCGTAGATGGTTGCTTGTAAACTTGGAAATATTCCCCGGGGTCTATGACTGAAGGAAATCATAGTGAAGAAATGCGGTGTCCACTCAGATAATGTAAGTCAGGTGTTGTCAGCTGAAGGCTCAAGTGGGGAATTGACGGAGTTGAGTTCAAAATATTCTAAATTTAGAAATAGTAGAGAGGAACGGCAGCCAACCCCTGGCAGAAAAATTGGCTCAACCGATTGTCCCTTTCCCTCTTCGCCCAGCTGCGTCGCTCCCGCAATAGTTCAAAACAACCAGACAACAAAATTTAATGCTCCTCCCATTCGTCTGTCAACCATTTTCCTTCTTTTGAGCCGGGCGACCTTTGTGTTTTCCAGCCCTTCCTTCCTAACCCTCGTTTACTTATTTTCCGCTCGTTTACATCCGAGGGTGTTCTGGTGTTCTTCATTCACCTACCGTTTGTCATCTTCGCCGCTCCTCCATTCTTGAAACGCAGGGGGTAAGTTGATCGCTGTTGAAGTCCATCTCCCTTGCCATAGCACCCTCGTCGCTCGTTCTCTCGGGATTTCCTACGACTTTCGACCCAGGCACGACAAAAAACAAACAAACTGAACTCAAAGCCCACCACAAGAACGTCTTTGAATATGAGGAACGCACACCTTTTGTTCTCCCTTATTCTTTCGGTTGCTACTTTCTTGGCGAGTGCCAACCCAACAGCGGCCGCCCTGCAGACAGGTCTCGTACGTCGGGCGGATGGTTGGTATCCTCCTTCGTGAATATTTTTGCCCACATTCACAGATATTGACATTTTATTTCTAATAGACCCAAGCAAAACTACCAGTGGATCAAATGGTGCACCAACTGCTGGTGAAGGTGACCCAATAGATGGTGATGCAACACCGACAGACGAACCAAAGGGTCAAAAGACCGACGAGAGTGGGAGCGCAAAACCATCTTCGACGAAGAGCAAGAAGATATCATCTGATGCTCAGCCTGGTGGAGTCGTAATGCAGACCCCGGCATTAACCGATGGCTATCAAATCTATAAGATTGGCCAACCCGTCACTTTCAAATGGAATTACACTAGTATCCAGGCTTCGCCTACTGCTCTCAATGTTGAAGCATATTGTACCGACGGTGCCACTTATTTCACTATTGCGGGAAATGTTTCTGCGGATACCACTGAAGTCGTTTGGGATACTGGGGAATATCAGCAAAGCGCTACCGCGAAGTTGCCAGTGTAAGTGGTTTGCATCAATTCGTGCTTGGGGATTTACTGACATTAACTAATAGTGCTACATATACACTTTGGATCTATGATGCTTCAAAGGATAGGACAGCAGTTCCATCGCCAGGTTACCTTTATGGTTACAACTCACTGCAATTTGGGATGTACTCGCCCAAGTCTCCTGTTCCGCTCAAAGGTAACACTCGCATTATCCTTGATTATTTCCTAGGGCGAGACTGATATGAGATTGCATAGACTTCCAATGCTCAGCTTGTGATTTCAATGGTGCTGGGCTTAACGACCCCCGTACTGTTCGTGCATTACTTGGTATGGGTTTGGTGACTGCTTTGACCTTTGTATGGTTCATTGCGGGCGTGCTATAGTTATTACAGAATTACTCGATATTCTCTAGTCGGGGTTCATGAGCGATGATTTTGGCCAACCCAAGCGTTGTTTTCGCTGATACCATTCTGTCCACCATTGTACTGAGCGTACCAATGGGTTGTCAGTTCTTTCCTTTTGGCTCTTTTTTTGCATTGCATTGGCATTGGGTACAATGAATTTCCGTCCTTTCCCGTCGACAAGTGTTACTATACCTAATTTTTTTAGTGAATTTGTTTTTCAAGTGGCTGGGGCGGCCTTTGAAAATGAAAGGGGAAAAAAATGTCATTGAGATCGGGCGTCCTTATAAACTTTACTATCTCTATAATGCTGGTTTGGGTGATGGGAATCTTTTTTGTTTCTATCTGTTCACTTTTTTCTGATGTGTGTTCAGATCAAGGAGCGTTTGGGTGTTTTTTTTTCTTCTTTTTTTTTTCATTGCTACTATTTTTCATTCCCTTTATATTTTTTGTTGTTAAATATATCATTTATTAGGTTTGTTTGTTTTTCCTGGTGGAGTGAAATGATCAAGACAATTGCAGCTACCCTTTTGGACCAATAGTCGATACAAGGCGAGTGAGTGATTGAACTTGCTTGACGGAAACGGGAGCTTTGGCATACAGTAGCCTCTCTCCGCTGTTGTGCCTGCACCGGCAGCATAGGTTCTGCAGTGTCATATATTACAGTATCATAATAATAATAATATTATCATACCATAAGTGAGCAAACAAATTTATCTTATCGGATAAAGATTTTCTAAGTCTTGGCAATATTTGTCAAGTCGTGTTTTCGAGTCCTTGACCCCTGGACGCGTCAAAGTGGTCTAAATTCGACGCGAGCTTCGAGGTGCCTCAGTTGAAAAGTCCTCACCCCACCGTACCCCCAGACATCCATACACCTACACGATCTTCGAAAATTATCACATCGACCACCAATCGCAGAGTAAAGTACGTACAATATCCCGATATCCATCGGGCGTTCCTAAAGATCCTCCCGTAACATTCCCTCACTACAGCGGTTATGGAAAGGTCACGTCGTACTGGTACAAAAAGGACCCCTCATGAGAAATTCAAAGAGCTTCGTGAGCTTAGAGCTTCCGGGGAGACGCGTTTGTCTAGGTTTGAAGTCAAGGAAGAGGTGGACCTTTATGATGAGGTGGACGATGAGGAATACAAGAAGGTTGTGCGTCAGCGACTTGACCGAGATGATTTTGTGGTAGATGACAAGGGGGAAGGCTACGCAGACAATGGGATGGATGATTGGGATGACGACCGCCATCGGGAAGGAAGTTGGGAGGAGAGTGAAGATGAGAAGTCAAAGAAGGGGGGGAAGTCGGCAAAGGCGAGAAAGGCGGAAGAGCAGAAGCGGAAGGGAGAGCAAGAAGGAAATATCCGAAAATTCTTCAATTCAAATACCGCACTCACCGCCAAACCGAAGGTTTGTTGATCTGCTCCCTATCCCCAATGGTTGCGTCCTAAATTAATGCTGATACACCGAATGGTAGCCCAAAGTGAAAGAAGAGAACCTCGACTTTATGAACGATCTTCTGGGAGAATTCGATAACGACTCTCCGGCCGAGCCAATACCGCTGATGAGCAAAAAGCCTAGGGGAGAGCCTGTCAGAAAAGTACGCCGACTTTCACCTCCCCTAAAGGACTCAAAGCCCGTCAAGATAGACCAAACTCCTCAAGCCGAGAAGAGAGGTGGTGAACCGGGTTTTGCAAGCTCTCCACCCCTCATAGCCGGAAACACAGATAATGATGACCAAGATTATGGATCTTTTGATGAAGATGTAGATATGGGTGACGCCCCAGTAGCACCATCTTCTCCAGTCGCGGATGCCATCAAGAGGAAGCATTGGAAAGATGAAGATGACGATGGCGAGGAAGATCTTGCGGTCGCGCAGATTCAAGGCAGTAAATCTATTAGGGCAGAAACTGTCAACATCGTTGCTTCGAGGCCAGCGCCCAAGAGTGAAACTGTGAAACAAGAGGCAGCTGCACCTAATAAGCCAGTTGCAACGATTGACCCTACAGCTTGGGCATCGTTTGCCGGAGGGGATAATGTTACGAGTTCTCCTGCTTTAGATAACTCTGACCCTGGAAAGCTGGGACCTGGGGACGTTGTTGAGGAAGATGGATCCATCAAAATGTTCTGGCTAGACTATACTGAAGTTCATGGGAGCCTCTGCCTCTTTGGCAAAGTTCAAGAAAAAAAGTCGCAGAAATATGTCAGTGCATTCCTAAAAATTGATGGAATGTCTAGAAATCTATATTTCTTGCCAAGGGAAACAAGATACAGTAAGTGGCCTGTGCGGTTTGGCCGGCTGGACAAGAGCTGACTATGCCCTAGAGAATAAACGGGACACTGGTGAGGTAATAACAATGGAAGATGTCCATGAGGAGATCACAGGAATCATGGAGCACAATGGAATAGATGATTTTAAGGCCAAGTCATCCCGCAGAAAGTATGCATTTGAACTTCCTGGTATTCCTAAAGAAGGCGATTACTTGAAGGTTTTATATTCATATACTAGTATGTATCGCCAGCTATAGTATCCAACAATATCTAATAGGGTACAGAGCCACAGTTATCCCATGAACTTACAGGGCAGACATTCTCATGCGTTTTTGGAACTAGCACAGCTCTCTTCGAGCAATTTGTGCTTTGTAGAAATATTATGGGTCCTTGTTGGTTGAAAATTGAAGGGGCCGATTTTACCGCAGTGCAGAACGTAAAACCTCCTCCCTCGCCACTCGGGATCTGATAGCTAAATACAAGGATATTGCAGTCGTCGTGGTGTAAATTAGAGATTCAAGTCGACAAACCGCAACGGATTACTACTATCGGTGACGCAGATTCATTGGAGCCCCCTCCTTTAACATTGATGAGTATTGCATTACGCACACACATGAATGTCAAGGATAACAAGCAAGAAATTCTTGCTATTAGTTGCAGGGCATACGAGAACATCTCACTAAATGACGCAAACGCACCGGAGAAACTCTCATGTCAAATGTTCTCCGTGGTTAGACCGATTAATCTGGTGTATTCTACTAGCTTCGAAAAGCTTGTTCAAAACCATAAAGGAACCATCAGCCCCCAGAGAACAGAGAGCATGCTTTTGCGCACATTTCTCGCCAAACTTGATCAAATAGATCCCGATGTTCTGATCGGGCATCAGTTGGAGGGTGTTGATTATGGGATCTTGCTGCATAGAATGAAAGAGCGCAAGACTACTAATTGGCACCGACTAGGAAGGATGAAGAGAAGTGCGTGGCCTCAGTACGGCGGCCGTATGGCAGGAAGCTTCTTTGCTGAGAGACAATTGGTCTCTGGGAGACTTATTTGTGATCTTGCCAACGATCTTGGAAAGGTCCATGCCCTTTACTCATATCTTAGCTCACGGTTGATTTAACTGACCTAAGCAATATAGTCCCTTACAGTCCAATGTCAATCTTGGAGTCTCACAGAAATGTGTGACCTGATATTAGGGGATAAGCGGCAAGACTTAGATAGTGCTGAAGCTTTGAGGACGTGGGCAGCCACTGATAAAGGTTTGCTTGATTACGTACAGCATTGCGAAGCCGATACATATTTCATCGCGGCCATTGCACTCAAGATCCAGATAGTACCTCTTGCTAAACAGCTCACCAATCTTGCTGGTAATTCATGGGCCAGAACTATGAGCGGTACGAGAGCTGAGCGCAACGAATACATTTTGCTTCATGAATTTTACCGCAATAAATATATTTGTCCTGACAAGGTGTACGGGAAGAGTAATATTACTCAGAAAGCGGACGGAGCTGGGAATGAGGGGGAAAATGAGGGTGGTGGGGCCAAGAAGAAAGAGAAGTACAAGGGTGGTTTAGTCTTTGAGCCAGAGAAAGGCCTCTACGACAAATTCATTCTTGTCATGGACTTTAACTCCCTATACCCCAGTATCATCCAAGAGTTTAATATCTGTTTTACGACAGTCGAGAGAGATGATTTGGTAAGCTACCTCAGAATTTTTCCAGGCCTAAAGCCCTTTAGTGGCGTCTATCCTAAAATTCGGCGTGGTGTGCTTCTTACTAACTTGAATTATTCTGAAGGCCGAAGAGAAGGTTCCTGATGTACCCGAAACACAGGCGTTAGGGATATTGCCCAGACTTATCTCAACGCTTGTCCAACGCAGAAGGATCGTCAAGAATCTCATGAAAGGCAGGACGGCTACTGATGTCCAAAAATCACAGGTAGCCCTTTACTCAGGCGTTCTAGGGGCTTAGGCTAACTGCTTTGAAGTGGGACATCAAACAGCAAGCCCTGAAGCTTACAGCGAACTCTATGTACGGATGTCTTGGATATACCCGTTCGAGGTTCTACGCTCGTCCTCTGGCGATGCTTACAACTCATAAAGGACGTGAGATTTTGAGCAGGACCAAAGAACTTGCAGAGAGTATCAATCTGCGCGTCATCTATGGTGACACTGACTCGGTCATGATCAATACTGGCGTGGACAACTATGCCGATGCAATCAAAATCGGGAATGATTTCAAAAGAAAAGTCAATGAGCAATACAAACTCCTCGAGATTGACATCGATAATGTGTTCCAACGACTACTGTTACACGCAAAGAAGAAATATGCAGCAATAAATTATGTCGAGACTAATGGAAAGCTAACCACGAAGTTGGAGGTGAAAGGTTTGGATATGAAGCGAAGGGAGTATTGTCAGTTATCGAAGGATGCCTCGTCGTAAGTTGGCTCACCGAGAGTCGTCATTCTAAGTACTAATTATTTCATTAGACACATATTGGCTGAGATCTTCTCGGGAGACGATACCGAGATTGTTGTGGAGAGGATCCATGAATACCTCCGTGGCCTAGCTGAAAGGGTTCGAGAGAACACGTTCCCCTTGATGAAATATATTATATATACCGTAAGTTTCTGTCCCTCTCTAGAATCTCGAAAGACTAGGCTAACAGCAGCTTAGAAACTCGGAAAAAATCTTGACGAGTACGGCACCAGTCTGCAAACCATGCCCCAGGTTCAAGTAGCTTTGCGGAAAAAGGCCCGCGGGGAGCCCGTAAAAAGTGGCGATGTTGTCTCATATGTCATTACGGGTGGTGAAGGGAGTGAAGCGCCAGACAAGAATGTTTCCGACCGAGCTTATGCACCTCAGGACATCATGAAAGTTGATTCCGGCTTGAAGCCTGGTTTGTTTCAATCCTTTAAACAAACGTTGTGCATATAAACTAACCTCTAGTAGATGCGGAATGGTATCTTATCAAGCAGATATTCCCACCTATTGAACGTCTTTGTGGGCGCATCGAGGGAACAGATGCTATGAGGTTGGCGGAGTGCCTTGGGCTTGATACACGCAAATACCAGATTACCAATGCCCCAGATCAAGAAGACCACTCCATCCATCCCTTAGAATCCACCATTCCAGATGAGGAGAGGTTCAAGGACGCTGTTAGGCTTCAACTGCAATGCCGGGCTTGTGGAGAATCACTTCATTTTGAAGGGCCAATTTTGTCCTACGAGTCCTGTTCTCACGAAGGGATCGTTTGCAAAAACGCGTCTTGCAGTAAGGTGTTCAGCGTCCCGTCGATTGTGGCGCAAGTTGAGTGCCAAATCCGCCAATTAGCATCAAAATATTATGAAGCCTGGCTAGTTTGCGATGATGCTGCCTGTGGAAACAGAACACGGCAAATGAACGTCTATGGGAAACGTTGTCTTGGGTCTAACAGACTTGCAGATAGTTGTCGGGGCGTCATGCGATATGAGTACACGGATAAGATGTTATACAACCAACTCTTATATTTCTCCAGCCTTTTCAACGTCGGGAAGGCAATGGCGAAACTGGGAGGTGGTTCAGAGAAGCAAGGTTAGTTTTACCCCGTCTCTGTTTCATCTGCATTACAGTATGCGGTTGCTAACACGCTCCTATGGGGCTTTGCAGAGGCCGTCAAGGCATTGGCTCTGCGGAATCAAATGGGGTTTGACGTGATCGCAAACGTCGTCCAGAGATACCTCGATAAGTGCGGGAGGCAATGGGTTTCAATGGATAGTATATTCACTTTCAGTGTTGGGATCTAGATTCTAGCCCCCATCCACTGCCTTCTCAAATTTTTAGAGATCTACTTGTACACTACGATAGACTACTTTTGAATAGCCATTTTCTTCATAGATACCTAGCTTGGCCTAACCTCTGAGTCCTTACGTTTAGAAGGTATGATACTGGGGGTTGTCAAGATTAACCGTATCGTACACCTGAGCAGAAAAACGAAGACCCAAAACCACCAGCCAACTAACACTACTACCATAAATTTGAAACCAGAACGTGCGTGTTGTGTACCTGCGGCTTTGACAGATCGGGATTTTCACAGAATAGATGACAAGATTTGATAGTTCAGTAGATCTTTGAGGTTTGCATGTATTTGTTTTGCCATGTGTACTTGTATTAGTACAGTTAATTCTGGCAACCCACATTACCCAAAGCATGTTTTGTGAATGTCAAACTCCAGTCAAATATAGTATTGAAATAAACTTAGGATATTCCAATGTAGTGGAACGTTGTTAAAGGGATTAAAAACGTTTAATTTTGGTAAGTCAGTGGCCCGACGAGATAACCTTGAATCTTTCTTGCCATTTGACCTGATAAGAGGGGCTTTCAGAACACATGCGGCTGTCGCCGCTGCCAAGGCCCTGCAAAGGGCTAGGGCAGCGCTACTGATGGTAGAAAGAAAAGAGAAGGAAAAAAATTTGGGGATGATGGATAATATTCCGGTAAACCTTTACAACACTCTCCCACTCTCTACTTTACACCTCCCAGCTGTGCTGAGAATCCTCTGTTGTACACAATTCCGCTCATCCACAGTTACTCCGACAAGTATTTTGTCACATACAGGCGGCTGAGAATATAGAAGTTCAATTGGGGCTCCAGTTCTCTCGCGACATGAGGCGTTTCCCGGTAGGTCTACGCCCACGCCCCTACCATCATTTCTTACCACCCCGGTCTTTTCCCTTCTTTCTGCTCATTGTCTTGTATTTTACATCTGACACGAAAACTCCCACTTTACTTTCTCTTTTGGCATATACCCTTATCTTTACATTTCCCTTTATTACGCACTATTTTACTTGCTCACCTTTTAGAAGGCTTTTTAACCGCTAATACTACCGCCAAACTTACAGCTTTCAAATTTGCGACTGATAATGCAGCATCAATCTCCGGGCAAAGGTTTTCCCGCACACTCATTATCAAGCACATGGCGTCCCTCTTTGAATAGGACCTCAGTACCCGATAGCCAGGACCGCTGGGCATCCGCCCACGCTGCGCAAGAGGAGGCATGGACACAGTACGATGGGCTCGGGCCAGTCAATCCAGTTAGGGATTTATCGCGGGATTGGAGATCTAAAGGCGAAGGACAGCAATCAATGTCACACGGATCACAGAGGGGAAGGAACGCAGAGATTAAAAATCCTTTCGCCAAAGGGGCGAACAAAGGTCGGAGTGGCGGTGGGCATCGGGAGACCTCTAGAGACGGTCGATCACCGCCGTCAAAACGCGGGCGACAGGCGCAAACCGTACGCGGACCGCAGAGCCTTAAGACCGAAATCGTGGACGACATTTGGTTGACCAAAAACTTTGAGCAACCACAGCCCGATGACTACAAGAATGCCCCTGAAACTCTTTTCACAAACCCGAAGGCGTTTCTATGGGATTACAAAGGAATTGCAGCCAAGTCTTCTTTTGCTTCGCACAAGGGTGGCATATACAGGTGTACTGTTATCGCCACCCTCCCTGATCGGACAAAGATGGAAGCTTGTGGTGATGCCAAGAATAAGGTATGATGTACTGTTCTGCCGCAATCAAGGAGGGCTCCGATTGCTGACCTGAAGTGAAGAAAGTAGCGGAGAAGTCGGCGTGCCGACATCTAGTTCTGAAACTTCATCAGAGGGGCATGCTTCATGATATTGTTATTAAGCATGATATTATTAATAAGCATGATATTATTAATAATACAGAGAGCGCAGGTGCTCATGACAGAGAATTGCTGAACGATGAAGCCGAAGCTAAAATGGACATCTACGATTATTGCGCAAGATTTGATGCTGTGCCAACAGTCAATGTCCGAGAGACCAGAAGACCAGGCACTCGGAAGGGGTTGTTTGAGGTTACTGTAGGGTTTCTACAGCAAAATATTCTAGCCACAGCCCGTGCGTCCGAGCTCAAAAATGCCGAAATTGTTGCCTCCGTGGAGTTCAAACGACAGGCTGAGGAATTTCACTCCAAGCAAGGAGGCTCTACAATCATAGTGAAGGATATATCGAGCATCAACAGCCGAAACGCGCGAAAATTTTTCGAATTCTTCAAGATGTTCGAGAAACAAGCGCGCTATGATGTTGTGCTTAAACAAACCTCCGGAAGGAAGGGCTCTGGAGGATCATACAGAGCTCAGATGGTGCTTGACGAAAACCCTCTTGGGGAACCTGTGGAGTTTGTCGGTAAGAAGTACGCCGAAACTGCGGCATACCTTACAGGCGCAATTGGATTGAAGCAGATGCGCCCCGAATTATTTCCGAAATTTATAGAAGCTCTAAGAGTGGGAAATGGGGAACTCCTAAAACCATTGGTCCCTTCCTGGATTAGCATCGATAGAGACTGTATAAGTACCATGACGGACACGCTACATGCCGTGAAGCGTATCGGCATGCCCCGAAGTCGAGACGAAGAGGATCGAATGGAGGAGGAACAAGAACGGAACTCTTGGCGTTCCGGACCCCGCAGGGCACTGGATCCGGCCTTTGTGGGGGTAAAGAGCAAAAGACTACTAGAATCATATGAAGAGTACCTGAACGACCCTAAATTGGAGACTTTGAGGAGGAAGCGTGAGGAGCTGCCAATGAATCAGTATCGGGCGAAGGTTTTGGATATTGTCAACAGTAATGCTGTGAGTATTATTGTAGGTGCAACCGGCAGTGGAAAAACCAGTAAGTTCTGATCCTTGATGCGATTTGGATTTAGAGCTTTTTACTTACTTTTTTTAGCCCAGGTACCTCAAATTTTGTTAGAGGAGGCGATCAAAAATGGGACGGGTGCGAACTGTAATATTATCTGCACCCAGCCTAGACGTATCGCTGCTACCTCTGTAGCTGCTCGAGTAGCTGTAGAACGAAACGAACCGCTCCAGAAATCTATTGGCTACCAAGTCCGATTTGATGCCAAATTACCTATTGCAGGTGGCAGTGTCACCTACTGTACTACTGGTATATTGCTGCAACAGCTTCGCAACTCTGCGGATGAAGCGTTGGACGGAATCACGCATCTTGTTATCGACGAGGTTCACGAACGCGATATACTTATCGATTTTCTACTAATTATTCTTAAACGAGTCATGTATGACAGGATGGAGAGAGGTCTACCCGAAGTGAAGGTTGTACTAATGAGCGCTACCATGGACACGGAACTCTTCGCGAATTACTTCCAGTATAAGAACGCCGATGGCAAACATGTTCCATGCCCCAATCTAAGTGTGCCTGGGCGCACATTTCCAGTAAAGGAGGTCTATTTGGATGAAATCCAGGATACTTTGCAAAGCACATATTCACCCCATCAACTTTCCTCACTCCGCGAAGAAGATACCCGCCTCTATCTTGGCGTGGAGCATTCAATATCTAGAGACGTCTCTCGAGTTCCATCCAGGGTTCCGTCAAGGGCCGCGTCTGCTCGAGGCGATATGGAAGATGATGCTGTTGATGCCACGATTAATTGGAAGCAGGAAATTAAACTTGGTTCCGATGGCCAAGCCATAGTTTCCAGCGAGAAGGAAGACGCCCTCGTTCCTATTGGACTTATCGCACTTACCGTAGCGCATATCACCCGGATCAGTGATGATGGCGCTATTTTGGTCTTTTTACCTGGGCTTGAGGAGATACAAGCAGTGGATGAGGTCCTTCGAACACAAACGCCTTTAGGTGTCGATTTCAGAGACGAATCAAAATTTAAGCTCAGCATGCTCCATTCTTCTATTCCAAACCAGAATGAAGTATTCGAGGACGTACCAGAAGGTTGTCGGAAGGTCATTCTTTCGACCAATATTGCAGAAACCTCCGTCACTATTCCTGACGTCAAGTACGTCGTGGACAGCGGAAAGTTGCGAGAGAAACAATATGAGCAAGCACGAAGAATTACCCAGCTTGTGTGTACCTGGATCAGTAAATCAAATTCGAAGCAGCGAGCTGGCAGAGCGGGTCGTGTCCAAAACGGAAATTACTACGCCTTGTTTAGCAAATCACGATTTGATTCTTTACGGGGTACTGGGCTTCCGGAAATGCTTCGATCAGACCTTCAAGAGATTTGTTTGGATATCAAGGCTCAAGGCTTTAAGGATTCGGTCGCCCAGTTTTTGTCGGAGGCTATCGAGCCCCCTTCACGCAATGCAATTGAAGCCTCACTAACCCAGCTTCGTTTGTTAGGAGCTCTCACGGAAGATGAGGGATTAACTTCGCTCGGACGCGTCCTTGCGACCATGTAAGTTATGCCTGATCGACTTATGGGAATTTGTTTCACTGACTTTGATAGGCCCGTTGAGCCTGCTCTTGGCAAGATGATCCTCCTTGCCGTCATCTTCCGTTGCTTAGATCCAATAATGATTTTGGGATCTTCGTCTGGTGTTCGCGATATATTTGTCGCCCCCCCCGAGCGCAGAGCAGAGGCCAACCGTGTAAGGAATTCTTTCGTCAGAGACACCGGCAGTGACCACATGGCATTAGTGAACGCCTTCCGTGAGTGGCGGTTGATTCGTGATCGTGACGGAATGCACGCAGCCCATCGCTTCGCTGAGGAGAACTTCCTTCACCGAGGTGCGCTGAGGACTTTGGACGCAACCACCCTCCAGATCGAAGAGCTCCTTGTTAAGGCAAGTATAATACCACATGTACGCAGGCACGAGAGGAATCGATCCGAAATTGGGCACCCCTCTTCAAATGAGTACTCGGATCATGTCCCACTCATCAAGGCGCTCACGCTTGCGGGAATGTACCCCAATATTGCCGTTGCTTCTGGGGGTAGAGGACTTCGTACACCGAACGAGAACTTTTCTATGATTCATCCAACATCCATCCACTATACTAATAGGAGCGACTCCGGCATGTCTTTCGGGACCCTTGTAACCTTCACGACTAAAGCAAAAAGTAATGACGGTGGAACCCTTCTCTTGCGGACTGTCACGGAAGCTAGACCCCTCATGGCTATCCTTTTTGGTGGAAAGCTAGAGTCCAGCGGCACCATCATAGAGATTGACGGTTGGCTACCTTTCCAAGTGCCCCCGCAAGCCATGAAGACGACGAAGGATTTTAGAATATGCCTCGATAGAGTATGCATTCCCTCTATGTTCGTTACAGACGCACGCTAACGAAATTTTAGTTGCTTGGTCATGCCTTCTGCGGTCTTTCGAAGAGGAACTCGCGGGACAATAACTTTTTGGCCAATGACAGAGCTCGCGAAGCTTTCGCCGAGGGCATGGTAGAAGTATGTTCTCCCAACCCCTTGTTCCTTAATCGTGGCCTGACTAACAAAAAAATCGTAGCTTTTGAAAATTGACAATCAGCAAGCCGCCAGGAGAGCAGTCTCCGCTGAACGAGAACGGGGATCCGCATCTGGACACGGCCGTAGCCAGCCCTGGGATACAACTAGGCAAGGATTTGGCGGCAGTCGAAAACAATCCTACGACCGCGGCAATATCAACGAGAGATTCGACCAAAGGGACCAATCCCACAGCCGCGGCAACAGTGGTATTGGATTCGCTAGAAGGGACCAGTCCTACGACCGCAGCAATATCAACGAGAGATTCGCTCAAAGGGACCAATCCCACAGCCGCGGCAACGGTGGTATTGGATTCGCTAGAAGGGACCAATCCTACGACCGCGGCAACAGCAACGAAAGGTTCGATCAAGGGGACCAATCCCACAACCGCAGCAACAGTGGTGTCGGGTTCGCCCGAAGGGACCAATCCTTCGACCGCGGCAACAGCAACGAAAGGTTCGGCAACCAGAGCTCCACGCGCCGCGATCGCTCCTTCGATAGAAGCAGCTTTGGCCAAGGCCCAGCTCCCCAACGCGATGGCGGCAACAGTGGATCCTCCTTCCAACGTGGCAGCGACTTTGGTGCTCAGAGCGGCCTCAGAAGAGAACTCTCAGCCGGCGGACGCGGCGATTGGGGATTCAATTCTGGCGGTAGTCGAAGGTTTTAAGTAAAATAAGAAGGTTCTCGTCTGTCTGTTTATTTTTTTCACATATCTCCTTTCTTTCTATCCATCCATCCATCCAAAATCAATTATCACCTCGGTGACCTGGAGATTAGGGGCGTTGTTTGTTTTTGTTTGTTTTTTTTTGTTTTTTTTACCGTGTGTTTTATAAAAGCTCCTCTTCGTTCCTTCCTTTCTTCCTTCTTCTTGGTACTCAAAGGCTTTTTTCCTCCATTTGACTCACGGCACCTATGATACAACCCGGGCTTTATCTACTTACACTACCTAACTTACGCTTACCTCGTATTCTTGTGCAATCCATAAAACCCACCCATTCACCCACCTAACTTACTTATCATCATCATCCATCTGCCTGCATTTCCCTTTTTCCTTTTTCCCCCCTGTTTTCCCTTTCGTCACTTATAAATTGTTCCCACCAGGGTTTCTTCCTTCCTTCCTTCCTTCCAGAATTCGATATCGGCATGTGGGTATAGGGTTTTAAAACAAAAACAGGGCTTTCTTTTTTTTCATGTTATGTTCTACATTGTTCTTTTATTATTTTTACTTACTTAGATGGGTTGGTACGGTACGGTTAGGTATGGGGGAATTATCATAAGAGGGGTGGAAGGAAGGGGGGAAGGAAGAAGATTGTTAGGGGAATTCCTTGCATAAGAGCATTTGTATGATTATTGGCCTCCACTAATAGAGGAAAAATCTCCCTTTCTCGAAAAATCTTGGCTTAGGGGAAAGTGGGTTCCTAATACCATAACTAGTTCCTATACAAGTATTATGTTCACAGAACAATGGTCTACCAATAGCGCTATGCGTTTGGGCGAAGGTTATCTCGCAAGTTCACAAAGAATCACGCAGTTGTTGGGAAGTACAATCATACTTTTAATTTTATGGTATCATAACATTGAATTTTCATCCATTAACCTACTTCTACCACTACCACTGCTACTTGAGCACTGCCGGTGCCGCCATCACCATAATCAACACACCTTCCATCTACACAAATACCGTATATAGTGCTTTAACCAGCCCCCAAACAGACCTCAATCCAGTCCATCCAAAAGACCAATCCTCGTCGCCGAGAAATCACACATCAATATAAGCACATTTTCGGCACAACCGCAACCAGTGAAGAATGCTGGGTTGTAATTTGACATATGTGCTATATCATGTATATCACATCACATCTTGACGGAAAGGTGAGAAAAACAAAACAGTGATCTCGTATATTACCATCAAACATCCCAATCCACTCATTCAGCCCGGCCCAACCGTAGACAGGCACATACGACGGGAGCGAGAGGTACATCAAACAAAATGCAGCGCCCGGCGCCGATACCACCTATTCTCAAATTGTTGTAAAGCAAAGGAAAGGGGATCCTGCAGTATTACAAATAAAAAGGCAAGTGGTATACATCACCAGTTAAACATTGCGAAAAAGAGCCGTCGCGTTTGGAAAAAAAAACAAAAAAACAGATTGAGCGTTAAATGGTCCATGAAAGGAAGTATGCATAACGCCTCTATCATTTCACCGGTTCTCCAAAGATATCCTGACGTGATTAAAAAAAGAAAAAGTAAAAAAGGTAGTATATCAGAATAGATTGGAGTGAATGAATCAGAGTTCGCCGTGAGGAGCATCGGCAACTGGGTTGTACCCTGGGGGTCTGAAGCTGCCCTTCCGAAGCTCCTGGAAAGCAATGTCGAAGCGGGCTCCCATTAACCAAGCAACGAAGATCTTGAATTCCAATTAGCACATTTTAAGGAAACAGGATACTCGCATATGGCCTTACCATTATTCCAGAGATTACACTCAAGGTCGCAACAATAGCACCAATCAAGAGCATCGTCTCCTTCTTTGCCGCCGCAGCTTGCTCTGGCGTCTGGCCCGTAGCTCGCATCTGCGCACGCGCCGCAACGGCCTTGGGCTCAACCGGGGTTGGAAAGATGGATTCGATGAATTGTTCAACCTGCATTGGCGGTAAGCAACAGTGACTAGATTCAAATCAATACAGCAAAACAAACCTTGCCAAGAGTGACGCTGATATTAAGGTAGTTGGGATCTTTAGGAGTGTTCTTCTTGTGAATGATCTTCATATATTTCCGGAAAATATCACAAGTAGATCGCAGGTTTCCAACCTCAATCATGAGCTCGCAGGCCTCACCCTTAGGAATCTTCACGTTCTTTTGGAAAACATCCTTGTTCCGGAAGACCAAGGCCAAGGTAGCAATTGCCATAACCTGGGGAATAGCAGTAAAATTGAACACGCTCTGATCCTTGATTCCAGCAAGATAGAACAAACACTCATCAGCATGTTGAAGAGAGTTCAAACACATCTCAGAGATACAATTCAAAGCCGCCTCCTCGTTTTCCGGTAAGTGCAATTCCTCATATTTTTCAATATGCTTCGTCCAGATCTCTTTGGGCCAAAACCGTCGTTTATCATCGAGATCCTCCCTGTAATCACGAATGATATTAGTCTTTTGGAGGAAAAGACCCATCGAGTTGATCAAATGAGGTCGTTCAAGAAGAGCCGGGTTGGCTTTCCCGGTGTCAACGAAAAGGCGTGTCAACCCGTCACCAACCAAGCCGGCAACGTAATAGCAATACAGGTCGTAGTCAGCAATTGTGTTGACCCCGTTAACATTATGCTCGGCATTGTTGGCGTAGTCGGCCATCCCGTTCCCCATTTTCTTGGTAATGTCCTTAATAATCACCCGATGGCTCTCGGGCAATAGGGCAAACTCCTTGATGACCGTGTAGAACTCGACGAGGAGCTGCCTATCTTTCTCCTTGGGCCCATTGCCGTCAAAAGTCCACCCCTCTTTCTCAAGAATCTCATCAAAAGAGCGCAAAAGGGGCTCCTTGATTCCTAGTGGAATGGTCATGTCATCCTCAATGGTGTCAAGACCACGTAGAATAAGGTAGAAGAGTGCCACCGAGACACAAAGCTCGGGGCACAGCTCCTGAATAACAGCGCTGAAAGACCGTGAGGTGAGGTCTAGGAACTCAAAACATCTCCGTAGGGTGGGGGACTCCTTCTCAATGTTCCGCTCGTGGAGTGGGTTATGCCAGATTTTCCTATAAAAGTTTTTGAAAAAGAGAGGTTTAGCTTACGCATGCCTCGTGCAAGAAAAGCCAAAACAAGGCCGGGGAAAGTAAGGGGTGAGTGGAAAGCTTGCCATTGAATGATCGCCCTCAATTGATTAGGATGGGCAAGCAGGTAGAGAATATCGGATGTCTTCATAATTGTGTAATGAGGAGGTGAAGGAGCATAGGATTAGGGGAGAGAGAATGAGAAAGAATGAAGGTTGTAGGAAGGAGCAAGAAGGGAAAGGGAAAGGGAGTTAAGGGGAAATTTGGGGGTCAGGCAGGGTGAGAAGAAGAGAAGCGAAGAGTTGGCCCCTGGGCGAAAAAAGTCTGTCCGGGGAGCAGGGAGAGCCAAGGCCAAGGGTCAACATGGAGCAGGACTCGTTGCAACCAACAAGGTCAGGTTAGATTAAATTTTGAGGTTACTAAACCTTGGGCCCCATCGCGCGTCGTCATTGAACCTTCGCTGCAAACTAAGGAAAAGTCAGTAACTCTTGGCGGTCCTTGTGACGAGGTGAGAGGGTGTCACAGTGAGGCAGGATAAAACATGCGAATCCCCGTTTTTACTGGTCGAACTCGCCACCCCTCACCGTGCTCACTTGTCAGTAAATTAGCGGTAGGGTGCAGGAATGGAAGAATGCGAACCAGGTGACAGCCACGAAAGCAATCACCAACCCAACCAAAAATGTGCCAGCTGCCAGGATAGCCAAGACTTCGAACGACAGTCTGTGACCCCAACCCATTTTTTATCCTCTCCCTTCCCTGAAGCACAGAAGAGCAGCCAGAAGGGTCCATGGGTCAACTTGTGTGTGTTACTTGTACGAGTACATTACACTGCCAAAATCTCCGAATCTACAGCAAAATCGACATTTCCTAACTTCTCATGCTTGAGATAACTCCCCTCCTACATACCGTACCCCAAGCAACAGTTTTTTTTAAAAAAAAAAAAACGATAACTAGTTACTCTTATTCCCCCTTCTTTTCCCTGCATTCCAGCCTTTTTCCTTTTTAGTTTGGGCCGGTATTGGGACCTTACATTGGCCTAGTTGATGCTTAAGTTAGACGGCTTCCTGTATGTTACGAATATATGGCATTAAACGGCTAAACCCAAATAAGAAACTTTCAAAATAGTTTTCTTGGTTTGATTGGATGAACTGTGGCGACTGTAACTGATCACCGCCCTTTTCCTCATACAAAACCCATCAATCAGCATCTATCCGGGTACCGTAGGGGGTGGCCGGGTGGCCTGGGAGGCCGTCTGTCGGTTTTCGTACTAACTTGCCTTACTAGTATGATATTCAAGATATAATACTCGAGTACGTACGTCTCCAGATCACAGCCTCTCAAACAGCACCCTCTTCTCAACAGAAGAAACATCCCAAGCTAGCCTGGCCTAGCAAGTAACACTATCATAACATACTGGTATCCCACCTCCACTACATCCGAACCCCTACAATAAATACCGTATATTATATAAAAGCTCACAATAATAATAATAGCCTACCAGTAAACCCACCCCCCCCTTTTCCTAACATCAATCTCAAGACCACCTATCCACTACTACCACCACCACCGGTAGAATCCCCGGCGAGCGCAAAAACACTAGCTCCCCCCCCCCCGGCTGTTTGCATACCGGTAATCCCAGCAGGTTTGTAAGCGTATAATACCATACAGTGCTATACATATGGTACAGTACCGTAGATTCCTCACCAGGAAAAACGAAAAGCACCTCCCTTACGATCCATCAAACACACCGTTAATTGCCCTCCCCGATCAAGTCCTACAGCACAGTCCAAAGAGGATGAAGAAGAAGAAGAAGAAGAAGAAGAAGAAGAAGAAAAAGAAGCCTTTTCTCCCACTCATCTATTCATCAAGCTCGCATGCACTGTACTCTAGGTTCCCATCATATCATACCCACACAACTTCTTTATAATACCAACAACCGCCCCAGCCGGTTAAATCTCACACATTCATACATAATTAACACACACACACCCTTCGACGAGAGAGCTCGCCCTACCCGCCGCTGGCTGGCCGGCTGGCCGGGCCCATCGCCGAGCGAGCAAAAACTTTATGTAAACTTTATCAATTGTATCATATCCGCCATCATAAACCATCCAACGCCCCTGACAGACAACGTGACCCGTACTGGGGGACGGTATATGCTAAAAATCCCACATTGCCTCCATGCCCGAAAAACAACCCCCCACCCCCAAGCCTACCGCTAAGCTATGGTATGATATGATAACTCCGACGCGGGATCTAATCTCCGCACACAGCAAACCAAACCTTCCCCACAAACCCAACAAACTCCGATAGACGTGAGATCTAACTATCACGGAAGGTACCATAGGTACAGTACCGGTAGATACAAAGGACACTTCCATCGCGGGGCCCCCTGAAAAAGAAAAAAAGAAAAAAGTATCGAAATGACGCATGCACAGTACCTTAATCATTTTTTTCTACTAGTAGTGAATGTGGGGCTGGCTGGGTGGGTGGGTGGCGTTTTCGAGTGATAGTATGTGACAGTAACGCCACTAGTAAGTATCAGAGCTATCTAGCTAGCCCTGTACTTGTAATTTCATCGTGTATTCGGAATCAGGTATCACTAAAGATTTAGGCCCTAGTACTATAACCAAACGTATCTAGCAGTAGTTATTATTACTTGCATCATTAATTCTCGTATTAGGTCAAGCTTCTTCTCTTTTGTTTTATTTTAACCACACCGGAGGATAGCCTTGATGCTGCTTTTCTCCAGCACGACAGTAAATTTTAAAGTGTGAGGTCATTCTCATATATGGCTCGCACCGGTTACTAGCACTATTCACTGCAATCTTTCAAACAGCACGAACACTACACTTTGTATGGGTTCGTGATGGCTATGCCAAAGCGGGTGCCCAATCGGCTATATTGTCCTCTTTGTATTAAACCCATCATATCTTCAATATTTCACATAATTCTGACACACCTTGCTGCACTTTTACAGGAACCGCATTCCGAATACACGATGAGAATACAAGTACTGTACGACACAATGAATTACGGTAGATTTGGCTCTGGAAGCGCCATGGCCCATGGCGCTATCGTACAGATATTTGGATAGACTACCGGTACCGTACCGTACTCCATCGCTGATCCTAAGTCGCAATATCATACCTCGGCAGTTAACTTAAACTACTTGGACACAAATTAAAGATTCGGATGAAAGTGACATTGATACCGTAATCTATGTTGCAACAATGCATTTTGTTTGTTTGTCATACCGTCCGAATATAGTATATACATTAATCTGCGCCCAAGTACCGATACTATATTCGAGTACACATCCGACCCAACCTCCCCCCCCCCCCCTTCCCCCGCCATATTGCGCCCCCAAATCGGTCTATTGCCGAAAGGTACGATAAAAAAATAAGCGTGGCGATCCCGAATGACGCACTTCCCGCAGATTCGCACTTTTTTCACGCGCTTGTGAGGCAGGCAGATTTTCTTGGCCCTAACCCTGAGCTGATGGGTCGATGATTTGGTTTCTAAGTTTTCCGATTATGATGATGATGATGAAGTGCGGGTGATGTCGGAATTGTGTTTGTGAAGGTGGGGTACTCTATGGGCTATTTATCACCTGTGAGGATGGGAATGAAGGGCTTGATCTAAGCAAGTCATGATATAGGTTTTGGGGGGACCGTCTGTGATGCAGTGTGGTGCCGGTATGAGAATGCGAAGCGTAGTACAGCGTAGTTCTGGTAGAATACATGAGATGAATGTACATGCTATCAAGAGTATGCTTGAGAGAAAAGAGAAAAGAAAAAAAAGGGAAAGAGAAGACGGTGCATGGATAATACAGGGGATCTTCTGGTGAAAGCAGTTGAAAAGGACTAGTACGAGATAGCAAATGAAGATCACTTTCAGAATTTCGGAATGTAAGATACCGTCCTTCCTTCCCACTTACGCTGTAGTAGCAGTAGGTACATCATTCCACCCTTCGATATCAAGTTCGCATACGGTGTCTCTGTCCTTCTTGTCTACCGGCTGCGCATCGTTGTCGTATAGTGTTCGTTCAACGTACTTTATCTTCCCGCTCTTGTTAAGGAGTATAACAGTCTGCTTGTGCGTTCCGTACAGTCTCTCAGGATGACTCCATCTGTGTTCTTCCTCATCTGGCGTGGCACAGTAGTGCTCCACTTTACTAACGTTATCGAGTGCACTTTTCACGTCGTTACTTTCGGCTGGGCTAGCTCCGTTGGCCCCTAGACATGTGGGCCTCGTAGAGGCAACCTCTTCGGCGACAGATTCAAGATGGCCGTTCGCCTCGGGAGTCTCGGGGGAGGTCTCGAACGCCGGAATGAAGATGGAGTGTTGCAGAGCCTCTAGTTGCTCCTCATTGGGTTTCCCCCTAGTAATGGGCATCGTATCGTGGCTAAGGATAGCAAACAAGTCCTCCAGTAATTCATCCTCAGGCTTTCCGACCGATTTCTCGATGGTTTCTGTGAGCAAATTTCTGCCGATCACCACTTTTGGCCAGGGATCGTCGAATAGCGAGTTGCTTAGGCCATGGGTTTCACCTTTGGTTCCAGCAACCCAATGTGCGCCGCTCTCGACCCCTTCGTCGCCTGCGGCAGTTCGGTTAGAGATCACAGCAAGTTTTTCCAAGTTCGCCTTCGGACCACCAGTCGATGAACTTGGACGCAGGGTTCCGCACAAGAGGGAGAATCCTCCAACGCCCTCCATCTTTCCGTCTGCAAGGAGCCGGTGGAGCCATGCTTCTGTAGAGCCATTGAGGTCATCGTGTGATGTCAGGAACGATGTTACCATTGAGCCGCGGGACTTTTGGCTTATTGCCGCTGCGGACGAATCCTCGCAGAAGTTGGTGAGGACGGCTAGGCGCCCGGAGCGAGTAATTCCGAGCCATGTGCCTAACGATGGGTGGTTAGATAGATGCGATCTGCAGATGGGCAGAAAGGCGGGAAGAAGGGAGGGAGTATGCAAACCGCGTTCAGGACGAGCAAGATCTCGACCTGAGAATATATGGGAATGCGGGGGCTCCCAGAAGGCTGCTGGTTGTGTCGGACGATGAAGGAATTCCTAAAAGCACTGGGTGAGCGAAGAGCACGTGTGTGTGGGTGGAACAGCTATAGTGAAATTTTGGGGGATGCATACTAGGCCCTCACAGAGTGGAGAAGCTAGTACCGAGTGATCTAATCTGGCGAATATGGTGATGAAAAAGAAAGCAAACGTACATCTCTGTTGTTGAGGACGATAAGAGGGTAGTCGGGGTGAGCGGTGGTAAGTAGTAAGATACACATTACCGGGATGGTGGGGGAGGCTGATTGTTTGATGAGAGATTTCTTTTGGAGAGCTGTAGTTTCTTTCAGAATTGACACGGCAGTCGATGGTTGGGGCGAATGAAGAGGTTCGAGATACAAAGGTGGGTGGCAGACAGCAGCTATTTAGCTGTCATGGACACTTCCCTGCCAGCGCAGCACCGTGGATTCACAGGGGATTGTGAGGGAGGCAGGAGTGGCGGTCAGCGCAAGTGACCTCACTCATCAATGGGGAGCGCCTGTTCGGATATACGACTCTGGCGATGTGCGGGCAAAGAGGAAGGAATGTTGGCATGTCGTGCAAGAGCATGAGCGGAGCAGGAGGTACAAACCTTGGCCGCCCCACAGTATGACAATGCGTGTACGAGTACGATTCCGGTAAGGTTGCTACTGGTTTCTCGAACAGCAAAAAGTGTACAAGGATTTCCCAACAATGAAGCCGACAACTAGCAGAGAACAGTACCTTTGGATTACCCGACTACCATACCTACTCGAGTGCCTCCCCAACACCGAGGAGGTGACACTCGACTCGCTTTGTTTTGTTTGCCGGCCATTCGCGAGAGGCGGAGGGGTGGATGGGGAGAAACAACAGCCCACTTGATCGACACATGGCAGCTGTCGGGGATCCTCGGTGCGGCAACTTTAGCGAAATGGAGTCGGAAGCCACGGCCAAATGCAGTTTTTTTTTCTTATTTCTTACAGTATTTTTTTCTTGTTTTTTTCTTTTCTTATTCTTTTCTTATTCTTCCGCTACCTTCCTTAGGAGCGTTCGGGGAAAGTTAGGGCTGTTCGACGCAAATCTCCCAGCACCGAATCTTGGGCCTAAGCCGATCAGGCTCGATAGTCGCACACACTAGGGAGCTTCGTTCTTGACAAACACCAAAGGTCTGGGGAACAAGTGGGTACGGTAGCGGAGTGGGAGAGCATGAGAACTGGTATGATAAGAATGTGAACAATGCTGGAGGAGACGGGTTTGAACTTGAAAGACTAAAGTGGGTAAGGGGGGGGGGGGGGGGGGGGGGAGAGGAAGAAAGATGAGGTAATTTTTGATTAGAGAATAAAAGGTTCAACCAGCTGGAAGAGAGATGGAGATATAGAGGAATGAGGATGAGGGGGATCAATCGGTCAGCAGGGAGACGGAAGGTGAGCATTTGGGGAATGGGAGAATCGTGAGAAGCCTCGAAATTAGAATTTAGAGTGACGGATCGGGGTTCTAGATTGCGCTAGTCTTGATCTGGGGGGTGATGCTGACCTAGTCACGGGGTAATTTCTTGAAGTACCGGTAAAGGAGGGAGAGAGAGAGGACTGCAAGTTATCGTGTCACCCTCTTGGGAGAGAGCTGTCACAGTAGAGCATTTTGAATTGTATGTATCGTATTATACTACTGTAGTATTTCCCCTAAATTACAATAAAAGTATTGCAACCTGTCCTTGCTCCGTTCTTTGAAATCAAATCTAGCCAAAAAGAAAAGAAAAAAAGAGTAAAAGCTGGCTTTACAGTAGTTTGTTCAGCGTGTCCTCTTCTCTGTGATACCGTGGCTGGCTGTTTATGCCGTGCCTATAATTCCCTGGGCTGCGTCGGGAAGAGGGGCTGATTTTTTTTTCCTTCCTTCATAAGACATTTTCGGTGTGGAGGGGCTTCCTCTACCGTATTTGGTTGCTCCCTTCTCTCCTCCGCCCGCCTGTTGCAGTTGCCCCTCCTCCTCCCCTCTTATCCACGTTACAATTCACAAAATCCTCCCTACTGTCCTCCCCACGCACACAACCACCACTCCCAAAACAACACACACGAACCTCCCCCTCACTCTACCCTTCCCCTCGCCTCTTCTTACACTCTCCCCAAGATTCTCTTTATCATCCCTCTTCCGCCCGTTTCCATCCATCCATAACTTCATCCATCCATCCTCACATCTATCGATCGTCAATCGTCACAACGCTCTCATCTTCGACAAACCCTATTGATTTGACATCTACCCTATTCATCAATATTGTCCTTTTTACACATTCCTCGCAATGTTTGATTTACTAGCCAAGATTCTTTGGTGAGTGAGCGAGCCCCCACCTCCTTGAGATTAGGTCTTGTGGTTCGCTGCCACTGATGGCTTCCACCGCCTTCCCGCTTGTCAACTCTGGCCCCAGCTTGAATACAGTTTATCCCCCACAAGCCTCTTGCTAACGTTTGACTGTCGCGTGTGCTCAAGTTCTGTTGCTACTTTTCTCTTTCCTGTTTTCGCCTCATACAAGGCTCTCAAGGCCAACGATCCTTCACAACTGACACCATGGTTGATGTATTGGGTGGTTATCGCTTGTATTTTGGTTGTTGAGTCATGGACGGGTTGGATTCTTTGCTGGTAAGGTCCCGGAATTACGGGATGATGTTGTCAGAGCTTTGTCTTAACCTCGTTGCTATCTAGGTTCCCATTTTACCAAGAGATCCGTGCAGGCTTCATGTTGTGGCTGGTCTTACCACAGTTCCAGGGAGCTACAAGATTATACGTAGAACATGTCCACCCAACACTAGACGCTCACGAAAGGGAGATAGAAGATTTCATTACCCGAACGCACGATCAGGCTAAGGCCGCGGGGGTCGAGTACATACGTAAACTTATCGATTATGCCCGGGAAGCCTTATTTGGAACTCTCCAACAGGCGCACCAGGCGGCCATACAGTCGTCGCAAAATACTCCGCCCCCAGAGGATCCCACTTCCTTTGTCCAGAACCTGTTCACACGGTGGAGAGTTCCACCGATCACGCCCTATGCGCCGCAGATGGCTACAGACTTCTACCATTTCTTGTCGTCTGCCCTGCAACAGCAGGAGCAGAGGAATCCATCTGTTGGTGATGGGATGCCGAATTCGGCGACTTTAATTCCTCCCGGGATCGAAGGCAAGGTTGAGAAGACTCGATTTATCGAGCTTCAGAGAGAGAGATTGAAGGTTGTCATGGCCGCGTTGGACCAGGAGATGAATACCATCCGCGGAACTGGCGAACCGGTCGGGGGAACGAGCATCGCATCTGTCCTTGATGAGGCTACCGGAGCATACCCTTCGGAGAAGGGAAAGTTCTTCAAGTCCCCTAGCTCGGGCAACATGTCGAGTGCCGAAGGTGATTTCGATCACGTCACGATGAGTGATGCGGCTAGCGAGAGTTCACCAAGCACCGCTCCTACGGCTAAGTGGCTCTGGGCCTGGGGGAAGCCTCAACCATCTACTCCTTCCGCCGAGAAGAAGGAGCAGTAAGTAGTTATCGTACATAGTGGGAAGGGTTCACTCCCTAAACACAGACTTTTCTTTTTTCTTTTGCTTTCGCAACTGGTAGGAATTCGGTGTCGTGGAACTTTGGTTGGGTATCATAACGTATGAAGAATGGAACGTGGTTGCTTCTTTCTCTGCTTTGTGTTTTGATTGTGGGGGTTGGATGTGGAGAGGTTTGCTGTTTATCGTAGAGAAAAAGAAAGAAAGAAAGAAAGAAAAAAAACAAAAAACACATCACTGTTTGTCTATGGCTTCTTTTTCTTTGTGGATACTTCCAAGTCGGTAGCTGGAACCGGGTATATATTTTCAGGGTGTAAAAAAACAAAACGTGAGTATATAAGTTAGTTCATCATTCTAGGCTTGCTTGCCACATAGTCTATAAGGATGAGTAGCCCGGAAAGATGAAGATAAATAGACATGTTTCCATTGAAATGTTTCGCACGATATTGTGAACTCCAGACTTCCGTCCCCCACCCATTCCTCTATCCCTCCCTCTCGTAGGGTACGGTGCAGCACTCTATCTGTGTGTGCACCCCACACTTTATCCGTCCCAAGGCCCGCCCGCGTCTTCCCAGTCCCACTCTCCAGTTATATGGGTAGCTTAGCAGGGTCTGTCGAACTCTTGGACTGCTTATCCTCCCCCTATCCGTCTTGCACATAGCAGTACCGGGACTGGTACCATGCTGTGCTGCAGTGCATACAGCAAGGCTGGGCCAGCCTTATCACTAATTACGTCATGGCGCATAGATTGAGGCTCCGCCTATCTCAGACCTTACCTTAGGTTACCGGAGCAGCGGAGCGGCAATACCCAGGGTTGGATGGATGTGGTGGATGGATACCGTAGATGGGGTCTGTGCCGCCAAGTCATCGCGTGCGTTGCGCAGGAACCATGGGTGCGACCGAACTGCTGCTATTACTGTGAGGGGGAAGAAGAAGGAGAGTTACTTACCGTAGGCTGGTTGGTTTAAGTTAACTGGAAGTTATAAGCTCTGGGTGGGATGGGGGATATTATAACATATGCTCTAGTAGTAAATTGCTATGGTTAACATTACCGGCAGAGAGTCTGTGCCAGTGAGAGACTTGGGGGTTAAGTTAATTAATTCTCATGAGTGAGTGAGTGAGTCATCTCGAGTTATATTACCGGTATATTATAACTATTATCATAGTTCTAACTTGTATCATATATCTGTCCGTTCGTGTTTCCATATTCCTACGAGTATGATATATCAGAGTTTCTGAAATGGCATACGTACACTATACTTATATTCCTATAATATTATGTACGGTAGTAAGTGGGGGAGGTGAGGCTTCATTGCGTTGCGTTGCGTTTCGTGGTCATTTTGGTTCCTATGAAATTTGCGAAATGGACAGATTGCAAGTTTTGCTTTCATGGTGATACAAACATCATGGATTATCACTCGGTATGATTTGATTGGCGTTTTGAGAGAAGGGAGGAATGTGCAGTACGAGTAGGGAGTCATCGTAAGGTTCTTACTTTTATTTTGTTTTTTTCTGCGATGATAGGTGGGGGGGGGGGGGTGATAAGCACACGTTGCTAGAATTAACGAATAGATAAACGAGGAAGTAAGGTTAAGCTATTATAGAAGAATAAAGGTTAGGAAAGGGCAGTTTTATCGGGTGCAAATTGGCTTCTTCCTTCCTTCCTTCCTCGTGAGCACCGTCACGTTCTTACTCTCTGGAGTAAATATACGCAACACACTTTATACAATACGTATTCGCCGGCCTTCCGCCGCTTTCAGGCTTGAACAGGTGGTGGAGAAGTAGTCTGGGTTATTATATTAATCATTTATTGATCGCAGCCTTCCTCTCTCCCTCATTTATCGGCGCCTCGCTATGTATGTATGTATGCTTCCGTGTGTCCGAAAGGCTGATAATCCACACCCATCGTGACGAATTGGTGCTTGGCAGTCTGTCATTCTTCCTCCCGCGCCCGGGGGAATTTGAACCCGCCGGATGCCTCTGGGCTCCGGTAATATGCACTCGGTGTGGTGGATCACGCTCGCGGGTGCGCCGACCGGGACTCCTTTTTGGGATTTTGAGGCCGTTGGTGGGGTTTGCGCGTTTGTTAGGCCTTGTTTGGTCCAGTCACCAACTCCTTTTAGGGCTTGTTCGGTTTCTAAGCAGAGGAGAGGCGTGGAGCTCTGGATGAGCTAGATTGCATGGGTGGTTGTCTGTGATTTTCGCTATTGGCTTTGAAGAATGACTGCCAGAACGGGGAAGGGATCACCAAGAGAGATAGTGTGAATCGTGGCAGGGTCCGGGCACAACAATCTCAAGATCGAGTGTTCATTTGAAGTTCTGGGGCTGCTTTTTTGGTGGCCTATTTGATCGCTTCGTTTTTCAGCCTTTGTGAGTTTGAGGCCTCATGCTGGCCTGGGAAATACAGAAAGCTGGCTTTCTGGAGGGTGGTATATTACGGGTCTGTCACTTTATCACCAAACTGCTTTCATTTCCCTCTCTGGTTCCTTGAATCCTTCTCCGGCGTATTTGGTCAAGATCTTGGCTGTCTTGTTGCTACGGAGAAGGAGGACCGCAACTATCCCATATTATTATGTATTTTGGTAGTGGTTATTGAATGAGGCATCGAGGAGTTGAGGGTTGCGGTTACACTCACTGTTTCGGAAGCCAAGACTTGTCAATGATATCACTAACGGGCGAGTGTGGGTGGCGTAATCAATGACACTGTTGAGGCATTCCTCATTACAGCAGAGTGATACTCCAACTACCCATACATATCTCTTATCAGCGATTAGTTGAAAAATACCGCAATAAAAGTAATTGCCAAACATGCGATTGGTGGCCATGGAGCCTCGGTCTCGAGTCCTAGCTAGTCGCAAGAAGTTACTTAGGGCGAGATAACCTTCAACGTCACATGCCGGGCGTTCCCCTTGGCCCATGCTGCCTATGTATTAGTCAAAAAGGGGGAACTCAGGAACTGACAATCTGTCACCTGTTCCGATATCCCGGCTTGCTTTCTAGGGCAACTGTATCTCTTCAATAATACTTGGAAGAAAGCCACTGAGTTTCTGTGTAGGGTTTGTCCGGGTGGTCTCTAGGTGGTGCAGGCCCTGAGTCATGCTTGTATGCATCGTATGATTCAGGGCGATTTTCTGAAGTCTAGATGTCTACTCCTCAACGTCGCCCCATATCTATTATGCTAGAAATGTCTGATTGATTGATACGCCTCTAGGGCAGCATCTCTAAAGGAAAGGAGGCTGTCGAAGGAGTTCTTCACCTCGCCCGGATACTTGGCGTTTGTGGTAAGTATGATGTACCGGTGCCTCATCTCCAGAGCCCACCAGCCACAGAAGTTTGGAATAAGTACCTACAACCTATCAACAATCCAGAGCAATGTAGTAACCCAAGCACCCCACCGGCCAAAATTTCCTTACGGCATTCTATCGAGCCCACTGCTCGGGCTGCCCCCCATACACAGGTTTAGGACACTGCCAAAAATAACCTCAGCGGCATATCTCCTAGGGTTACCACCACAACTACCGGTACCACTGTTCAGCAATAGGCAATCCTTCGGAGTCCGACCTGAAACGGTAAGTGGAGTGATTTCTCATGAGTTTCCGACTTCCATCCACATATTTCTGATTGCAACTTTACAACGATATGATATATGGATTCTTTTTTCCTCCGCGATCTGATATGATATGATACGATACTTGACCTTCCTATCCCCCCAATCGGCGGGATTTTCTGTAGACGTGGCACATGTGGTACATTACGTCGATGTTAAAGCGATCAGTGTTTCCCCAGCCCTATCTGAGTCATGAAAGATAGCATTCCGGTGCCGTATCAAAGGAGACGCATTCATCAGATAGGGATACGAAAAGGTGAGCACCCTATGAAAGCGGGAGGGCAAGGAACTTGTGGCTTGATCAGGGAGACTCCATTGCGTGTGAAGAGTAGAATAGTTGTCACTAAAAGTACCGGGTGTCTTGACTGAATCTGGTCGGGTTGGTTGGAATTGAGTTCTTGGCTGGAGTGGTCAATTCCCTTCAACATCCAATATGAATAACCTCTGGCAGACCTTTGGCTTAGTCGATCCACTTGAAAGTGTATGGAACTAAAGGGACAGGTAAGCCTCCTGAAAAATTCTATAGTGATGAATTAGCCGGGCTAGAAAGAGGTCCTCTGGAATTCCTTCTTGTCGAGATCCGTGCTACAAGAGGGCCTTTTAGTGTTGTGCGTGGGAGGGAACCTGGTGGGGTCGTGGGGTGTCAAACAGTCTACAAAACTGTGACCGTCAGCATTTTATACTGCATGCTTATACATTAAATATCTGACAGCAAAACATTGGTCCCCTCCCGGCTCCTTTCTACAATACCATCCTGACGCAACCGACCCCTCACACAAAGAGCCCAGGTCAGAATGGCCCTTGTACATTGTTAGGATTCGAAACCTTTCTTCTAATGGATTCACTCTCACAAGAATTGGTATCCAGAAGATATCCTCCGCAATAGTTACAAAGAAAAGATGGGGCGAGTGATAGTGTGGGGTTCCCTAGGTCTCTTTCAGTTCTGGACAGCAGTGAATGGGTGCCTGACGACCTTCCGCTGTACATCTGTAATCCGTAGCCCCCTCCAAATCCAGTATCACCCATAGCCAAACCTGTCCTTGTTCATTACTGGCATTCTGGCTGTGACTATGCCACACGAAGGACATTAGAGGTTGGTGTTCGTGGGTTTTCTTCCTAAGTAATACCGGCTCGAGCAATACCTTCAATATTTTAAAATAATAATGTTATAACAATGTCATTGAAGAGTGGGTGAAAAAAACAAGCCAAATCTACATGCTAGTATGATAAGTATTAGTTCCTTTAGCAACGTTATGTGAAATACCTAGCTGGCGCAGTGGTTAATATGCAAGAACTAATTAACCTCCTGTGCAATTAGCGGGAGCCCAGGAGTTCAATTCCCCTCATCATCATGGGTTATTATTGAACGATCCATCACGTAGGGTAGGAGAACGAAGGATACCTGCCCTATGGGAACTGGGAGACTGAAGACTTTAGGGTAAATCAGCACTGCTACGAGGCGGCAGAATCCGACTCTGGACCTGACCTTAGGGGTGAGGTTCGCGATCGGCGGGGTAGCAGAAAAATAAGGGATGGGGATAAAACCTTTGTCTCTTTTTAGTTTAGAAGAATCCAGCCATCATAGATCCAAAATACTATGTGGACTCTCTAGGACGGAAATCATTGGAATAGTCTATAGGGTGGCTGTTTACCACTAAACCACTCCTTTGCCATTATTCACCTTGCGGACTTACTGTGTCCTCTTTCTTGAGTAGTTACTACTGCTAAAAGGCTGGGACTATGTGGGCTTTGCTGGAGGGGGGGCGGTCGGGACACAATTACTTTCTAATCACAACTTTTGGACCCTCTTCACAAGGTATTGGACAGTCCGCTAAAGGGATATTGTACATGATATTGCCGAGCATCAACTAGATCTGGACCGCTTTATCGGGAGCGGTAATCTGCGTCACGATATCACTCCAATTATTGTACTCAGCTAACCACCAAGTCTTTCTTCTGTACACTCTCCTCACTTGTATGTATTCTGGGTTTAGTTAGTTTTAGTTAAGAGCCTGTTTGACAAAGGTGGGACCGTTTCGCTGGACGACCGTTTCATCTAAACAGCTCCTAAGTTTCTATAGGGTTAGTAAATATGACCGCTTTGCAGAGCGTTGGTGGGTAGGGCTGTCTCAGAAAGTTATATAAGTGGCTTTTCCCGCGCTTCTTTGCAGCACTGACCGTACTGCTTATACCACGGCCAGGGCGACGACAAACACTTTCGAGAACCCGACAGCCGCATTAATAGATTGTTTTCTCACTTCCTTTTTTATCCTTTTCTACCTCCCCCACGAATTAAGCACGTGGTTTTCTGTTTCCTCGAAGGCCTCGATTGCGTACTTTTCCTGCGAGCGACTGAAGCTTGCCAATTCTTTTTCTTCTCTTTTACGGCCCCGTTTCGCCCTTTGAGTACTGCAACTACTGTCGGAACGGGGGGACTGCACCAACACCACTATGCCAGGCAATTGTAGACGGACACCTCTCTCGTGGGCTGCCGGCGGGGGACACGGCGCGGTAGTGAAGCTACTGCTGGGACAGGCAGATGTCAACCCCAATATAACAGACATGAGGGGCCGAACACCACTCTCATGGGCTGCCGCTTTTGGGGATGATGGAGTGGTGAAGCTACTCTTGGAACGGGAAGATGTCAACCCGGATTTTCCGGACAATAGCGGCAGAACACCGGCCTCGTGGGCTGCCATGCTGTGTAGACATAGGGTAGTGAAGCTACTGCTGGAACGTGAGGATGTTAACCCCAATATGACCGATAAACGTGGCCGAACAGCGCTCTTTTGGGCTGTCGTGAATGGTTCTTATCAAGTAGTACAGCTACTGCTAGAAAGGGAAGACGTTACCCCTGATATCGCGAACAATGATGGCGAAACACCGCTCATGAAAGCCACCCAGTGTAGGTTTCATAGACTAGTGAAGCTACTGTTGAGAAGGGAAGAT
>Ga0307507_10001992_pt1 | contig 44280 bp, 15 predicted proteins | sample 7_EM_MG_FD_207223 | JGI IMG/M metagenome (GOLD analysis project Ga0307507, IMG submission 207223) | Populus trichocarpa ectomycorrhiza microbial communities from riparian zone in the Pacific Northwest, United States - 7_EM | ecosystem: Host-associated > Plants > Roots > Unclassified | place... | reverse complement strand
CGTGAGAAATGGCCTTTTGCCCTCTTATCAAACCCTTGTTGCTCTACCGCGTGGCTTAAAAAGTCACCAAAGTTATTCCATAGTTCAGCTTCAAATCGATGAGCACGCAGCCACTGCTTTAAGTCGTGAAAAGAAGCTTCAATTGGATTAAAATCGGGTGAGTAAGGAGGAAGATATTCAAGCCTAATACCAGCAGCATTGCAGAGGCGTTGAACTTCCTAGGTTTAAGTAAGCAACAGTATTGAACACCTATCCTTTATAGACACCACATACCTCATTACGATGGATTGACGCATTATCCATTACTAGAACTGAACGAGGCTGTGGATAAGGCTGCATACGAGTAAGAACCTCGTTCTTTATCCACTCAATAAACATTGGCCCGTTAACAGCGCCCTGGTGTATCAACCAGCCAGGCATATAGCCCTGACAGGTATACGCTGGCAGCAAGCTCCATCTTTTAGATCTCTTCAATTCCGATATTCCTTTAGTAGGCTCATTAATTGGCGCCCATCCATACTTTCTATCCATTGTCTTCTCGTTGCAAGCTGATTCATCGACAAAGACAAACTGATTGCGTCTATAGCCACAGATTCGAATAATCCAGTCGTCCCTTAGGCCTGGATTACGCTGTCGCGCAATTATCCTCATAACCTTTCTACTCCATTTTCTTCGCTTTAATCCAGCCGACAGTGTGCTTCGTGCTACTATTATGTTATATTCGTCGTATAGAAACCAGAGCATCTCTTCAAAATAGGCGTCTGGGCTGTATGAGAGGTATTCGAGGAGGCCCTAATTGGCACGCGTTTGTTAGTAAAATTAACATTAATATCACCACTTGACGTCATACATCTAGAGCTTCATCTGTAAGCAGTAGTGGCCTGCCATTCCCCCTAATCGGTGGATCAATCTGGCCGTACCTCCTCAAATTCGCCCTCCAGCGTTGAAGGGTAGATTGAGGAACACGGGTCTTGATTTCTATATGGACATTGTCGTAGTCGAGGTCAATCAGAGCTTGTACAATCGACTTCTGTTCGGTTGACCAGGCGGGCTTGCCCATGGCTTCAAAAAATAGGCGACGGCGATGTGTTGGTATGGAGGATGGGTGGTGGCATGCGCGGGTACAGAAAAGTGGTTCAAACAGGTGAGGATTCGGTAAATTTCTGTACTAGATCATGGTTTCTGACATAAACCCGTCCTTTTCTGAAGCGACTGTACGTCTCTGCGCGTTTTGACGTTCTTGACCTGTGCTTACGTTTGTCCTAAGACACCTACGCACGTTCCCCTACAACCCCTATTTATACCCGTACCTGGCATATAAAGACTTTTCTTCTTTATCTAATGTCTTTGTATCAACTACGCATAGTTATATGTACGTAGCCTTCTCAATTACTACCTCGTTTAGTGCATTGTATCCCGGCTCGTGCCTACTCCGTAACACTAATTTAGTAGGCCGGTGCTAGGGTTTAGTTCTTATTTGCTGCGGCTTTATAAATAGATTAGGCCTATATTATTTCGTTAGTAAGGAACTCTTATAATTCTTCTATCTTCTTTATAAATTTATTTACTTCTATAACCTATAAGATATAATAAGTAGGGCAAGGGATATTACTAAAGGGTTTAAAACCTATTTACGGGTATTAGCCGTAGTTGGCTAGAAATAGGGAGACCTTTATAGTTTTTAAGACGGAGTTATTTATAGTAAACTTAATAAATATAAGCCAGTTTATTTAGTCGTCCTATAAATATAACGTGTATATCTAAATATACTGTTCTATTATAGTATTTACACATTCCGTTTAACCGTCTATTTTTAGGTAGTATATTATAGACAATAGTGCTTTAATATAGAGTTAGGTAGTTAGTTCTTTCTAAATATAGAGATAAACTATCTGCCTTTATTGGAGACAATCGTTTTAGGAAATCTATAGAGTTTCTATATATAATCTAGGAACAATTAGGCAATAGCAGGTGCTAATATATTATGGTAGGCGATTAAGTGTTTTATCTTAGATAGTCAGTCTATAATTACCATAATATTTATACATCCTTTACTTATAGGGAGCTCAATAACAAAGTTAATTAAGATGTCCTTTTATCTTCAGTCTAGAACAGGTGGTAGCTTTAGAAAGCCGTTATATATATTATATAAGGCTTTAGCTTATTAGTAGGTATAGCAGCTAAAGACATACCTTTTTATTATATTATATATATTCAGCTAATAGTACTCTCGTTAGAGGAGTTATAGGGTTTTTCCTTAGCCTAGGTAGCCGGCTACTAGTAAATTATATACATGTTTAAGGAGCTTAAGCTTAAGTTTGTTATAGTTAGGTATAACTAGATGGTTTTAGTAGTATAAGCGGTCTCTATAAGCTTTATATTTACTTAAAAAAATCCTTTTAGAGTGTTTAATGCTATCTTAAATTAGCTTAAGCGTTTCTTGGATAAACTTATTATTTAGGTATTTATTAACTATTATCTGTTTAATTAATTGATTAGTTATTTTAAGGATATATATTATAATGTCTTTAACAGGAGGGTTAAATAGCTTAGGGCGAAGTAGGGTTTAATTATAGTAGGTATACGCTTCTTCTTATTATTACGGACAGCTTAAGTACAATGTTACGACTACTTGGAGAAGAGTCGGAGAAAGCTAGTTAGTTAATACAGGCACGGTCTAGGATGGAGCCGGTGGAACTATGTAACGAGGAATGGTAACCGAGGTTATATAGTTAATCTGTAATCTATAGGATCCGAGAAACGTGGGATCTATAAGCAGATTAACAGATTAACGGATTAACAGATCAACAGAGCGAAGGGATTTCTTAGGCGTATAGTTGTGTATTTAAAGGACCACAGTCCCTACCCAGATAGTTCTCTCTTCGTAGTAAATCTCAGAATACAATTGGAGTTAATCTGTTGGGCAACCACACCACCAGAGTTAAATTACGACATCTACAACAAGGAGTTGCTAGGCATAGTTACAGCACTTAAGAAATGGAGAGCATTCTTACAAGGCACAGAGAAACCATTTGTGGTTAAGATAGACTATAAGAACCTTACAGGATTCCTAACGACGAAGGAACTCAACTAAAGACAGGTCAGATAGGCAGAAATGCTTACAGAATACCATTTCGAGATTCAGCATACCAAGGGTACAGACAATGCACGAGTAGATGCTCTAAGCAGAAAGGCTAAACTATAAAATAACACAAAGCTATCAGGAGCTTTATTATAAAAGGATTAAGACGGATTAATTAGGTATAATTATCTAAGGATTATAGCAACCAAAGAAAGTTAAATCCATAAATCACTAGAAAGTGATTAGACATAAAAGATCCAAGAAGCACAAGTAGAGGATCTAGACTTAGAGCAATACAAAAACAGAGAAGTAATATATGTGCTTAAGTCTATTACAGAAGAATTTATTAAGGAATTCCACAAGGGAATAATATAAGGACACAACGGAGCTATAGGCTTAGTATTAAGACTTTAAAAAGAGTACATTATTTAAGGAATCTGGGGACTAGCAAGACAAGTTATAAAGAAATATCTAAATTACCAAAGGAATAAACCAACAAGGCATAAGCCGTACGGAGGGCTACAACCTATTAAAGTACCAGGAAGACCATGGGAGGTTATATTATAGGACTTTACTATTAAGTTACTAAAGCAAGAGATCCTATTACAGGACAAGATCATAACGCGATCTTAGTGATAGTGGACAAGCTAATAAAGTAGGGATACTTTATAGCGTATACAGAAGAGATATCAGCAGAAGATATTGCTAGAATCTATATAAAGGAAGTATTTGCAAGACACGGAGCACTAGACAAGGTTATATTGGATAGAGATCCAAGATTTATAGTAGTATTTTAGAAAGTGTTTCTGGCAGAACATAGAGTTTACACAGCAACGTCTACAGCGTATTATCTACAGACGGACGGATAAACGGAAAGACTAAACTAGACACTAGAACAGTATCTAAGGCATTATATTAATTACGCATAAAACAATTGGGTATCGTTATTACCAGTTATATAGTTTGCATATAATGCAACACCACAAGAAGGAATGGGGACATTACTATTTAAGGCGAATTACGGATATAAACCAAGAACATCGTTATCGCTACATTAAGTAAAAAAGACAAGTAGCACAGCTAAGTAAAGAATGGAGACGTTAATAAATCTTTATGTAGACCTTAAAGAAACAGCTAAACTAGTACAAGAACGAATAAAAAGGTACTATAATGCTAGGAGATCTAAGGGACCAGATCTTAAGAAGGGAGATAAAGTATAGCTACTACACAAAAATTTCAAGAGTTGACGACTAAGCAAGAAATTGGACCATATCAGACTAGGACCTTTTAAAGTTAAGTAAAGAATTTTATTGGTCACGTATAAGTTAAACCTACTAGCCAAATAAATATCTACCCTGTATAATATATTGCGATGCTAGAACCAGCACATGGAGATATTAAGCCACCAGTTTATAAAGCAGACACGTATAGAGGATAAGAGGAAGACAAATAGCAAGTTTCAAAGATTATTAGTTATAAGGACGTAGATAACGAAACGTGGTATAAAGTAAAGTAGATAGGCTATAGTAAGACTACTTAGGAACCACTAAGCAACCTAAAGAATGCTATAGGAAAGGTACAGGAGTATTAGAAGAAAAGGGGTTAGGTAGCATTAACAAGAAAGGATTACCAAAGAATAAGTTACCTAAGGGGGACCTAAGAGGAGCACCTACTAAGCTACTTAGAGTTATTTCCCCCACCAGTAAACGCAAGTCCGCCTTAGCCTCCTCCACTTCTAGCTTACGGAGACCCTACTTAACTAGGCGAAACTCCTTAGAGCAAACCTTCTCACGCACCTTCTTAAGACGGGTTAGCCGAGCAAAGGTAGTCTGTTAAAGTTTAAACATGTAAGTAGATGCTTCTAACGCATGGCATTAAGCCTCTAGCAACAGGGCTAATTCCTTAGCGGAATAATAAAGTTTATTATAGGCGGCTATAAGCGAGCTCTTAAGCCTTGCGGCCTTAGATTAAACGCGAGACCCTATAACAAGTTACTTAGGGAACTCGAAAACTGTTAAGAGTCATAGGACGCACACACTTAGCGTTAGACATAGAGCAAACGTTACAAAGTAATTAAACGTTGGACTTAGTGTATTCGGCATAGGAGGATAGTTGGCAACTAAAGGGAGCCGCAATTACAATACACACCAATTTCTTATTGGCGCAACAAGAACAGGAAGGCATAGCCTTATCTAAGAAAAGAATCTTAAGTACTACACAATTATAACAATTAGTAGACGAAGAAGAAGATACTTTAGGTATAATAAATAAGGATATTAACTAAATTAATTAAGCGGACATCACACCTCTAGTAGACAACTTGGAGATGTTAGAAATCTTTAAGGACAAAGATAAAAAGGAGGGAGATAGTATTACGGACAGCTTAAGTATAATGTTATAACTACTTGGAGAAGAGTTAGAGGAAGCTAGTTGGTTAATATAGGCACGGTCTAAGATAGAGCCGGTGGAACTATGTAACGAGGAATAGTAACTAAGGTTATATAGTTAATCTATAATCTATAGGATCCAAGGAACGTGGGATCTATAAACAAATTAATAAATTAACAGATTAACGGATTAATAGAGCGAAGGGATTTCTTAGGCGTATGGTTATATATTTAAAGGACTATAGTCCCTACCCAGATAGTTCTCTCTTTGTAGTAAATCTTAGAATACAATTGGAGTTAATCTGTTGGGCAACCACTCCACCAGTTATTATTACGTTGTTAATTTGTTCTTACCTATATACCTAGCCTAATAATAGGACCCACCGTAGTTCCTACTACAAGGTTCCGTTACACTTATACTGGTATATCTTATAAACATTAGGTTAGGGTATTAGGTTTCTAACCTTAAACGCCTAAGCAGTATATAATTAAGAATTGGAAATAGGACAGATATTCTAACTAGTAGGCTTATTAATAACTTAGCTATTTTATAGTTGTGAAATACTATAGATTTTTATAGTCGCTAAGAACCTTAATTAGAAATTCAACACCTTCTAGTTTAGGTCGCCGTTATTTAAAACATCTAATAATGGCCAATAATTCCTTATTATAGATCTTGTAGTTATATTTAGCTAGACTTAGTTATTTTAAAAAGTATGCTATAGGGTATAGTACTCCTTCCTTATTATACTAAGACAGAATGCCTCTAGTAACGTAGTTAGATAAATTAGCTTCTATAATACTCTTTTGGTTTAGGTTAAAGTATTAAAGTATAGGTGCGGTAGTAAACATAACTTTTAGACAGGTAAAGGCCTTTTTATATTCCTTATTAAAAATAAAGGCTTTATCCTTTTAGGTTAAAGCTATAAGGGGTAAAACTAGAGCGGAGAAATTGTTAATAAACCGTTAGTAGAAGTTAGTAAATCCTATAAAGGCTCTTACATCCTTAACGTTCTTAGGTTCTTACTAGTTTACAATTACTTTAATCTTCTTTAGGTCCATTTATATGCCGTCTATAGAAATAATAAGTCTAAGGTATAGGACTTCTATTTTATAGAATTCGCATTTATCTATATCTAATTATAGGTTAGCTTTACGCAGAGCTTCTAGGACAAGGTTAACGTGTTTTTTATATTTAGTTAGGTTATTACTATATACCAGAATATCGTTAATATAAGCAGTATAGAAAACGTCTAGGTAAGGTCATAGGGTATTATTTACAAAGTATTAGAATAAACTTGGGGCATTTATAAGGCTAAACAGCGTTACTAAGTATTTAAATAGTCCGTATCTAGTACGGAATATAGTAAGCCATTTATCTCCTTTTGCAATACGGAGGCGGTTAAATGCGTAGATAAGGTTAAGTTTTATATAGTAGTAAGCCTTATTTAATTAATTTAATATCTCTTAAATTAACAGGAACGGGTACTAATTCTTAATAGTAATAGCGTTAAGAGCTTAGTAGTCTATATAGAAGTGCAAACCGCTGCCAGATTTCTTAATAAAGATTATAGGCGTAGCTATAGGCGATAAGCTTGCTCTAATAAATCCTTTACTTAGGTGCTTGTCTAAGTACTTTTGTAGCACTTTAAGTTTGTTTTAGGATATTTTATATAGGAGTCTAAATCCTAGCTGTTTTCCTTCTTTAAATACAATCTTATGGTTATATAGTTAGTGTTCTGCTAACTTATCAGCTTCCTTTTATAAGAATACCTCTAGGTGCTTATAGTAGTATACTAGTACTTTTGTGGCAGGGTTAGTATACTTCTTTAATGCTAGGGCCTTTTTAATATTGGCTATTATAACGGCGAAGATTATATATTTAGGTTTCCTAGCAAGTCGCGTTAATAGAATAGCTCTAATTATATAGATATCTAAGGTGTTAAGCAAGTTTAAATCGTCCTTAATTTCTTATTTAGGTTTAGGTTTAGTATTAAGTATAGAGTTAGTGTTAGATTTAGGTTTAGGTTCTTTAAGTATTCTTTTTATAGTAGAATACCAGTTCTTCTAGTACCTTTATATATTAAGCTTAAACTTCTACTTAGTTTAGGGCAGTGTAGTAGCCAGGATTAGTTTATGTAGCTTAGTATAACTTCTAGGTCCTTAGTGGACGTTAGTGGAAATCTTATATTAATAGAATTTAGTAGAATTCTCGTGTTAGTGAAATTGGGTAGACTTTTTAGGTATAGGGTAGATATTAGTAGAAATTTTAAACTAGTAGATCCTGGTGGATTTTCTAGATTTTAGTTTAGGTTCTAAGCAGTAAGTTATAAGGCACTTCTGCTTATAGCGGGAGGCAGTAAATAGAAGCTTAAGGTTGTCCTAATTAATGGTTACCTTATATAGCTTTATCTAGGGTTGTTTAAGGATTACTAGGTAACCTAGGGTAGTTATAAAAAGCTAAATTAATTCTTTATGGTTTAGGTATTAGAGTCTTAGGGCCGCTATATAAGTAATACAGCCTAAGATAGTACGTTTGCGATTAAATCTAAATACATTAATATGCCGGTTAAGGGGTGTTAGGGTAAACCTATTATCTTATACAAAGATCTTATTAATAAATCCTATACTACTAGCTCTTGTATTAATTAGGACTTAAGTATTAGCCTATTAATCTTTCTACTAAAGATGGTAGTTAATAGTTATACTACAATCCTAAGGGTTAGGATTTGCTATATCTAATATATTTAACAAGATCCTATAATATAGCTGTAACAGTGCAAGTGTGGGAGAATTGAGTGAGCGACTTGATTTTAAATATAGCTCTAGAGTCTCTATATATACATAAGGAAGATGCAGGGAATAGAGATAGGTGGCAAGAATTACAAGGGTAAGCAGCTGAAATGGTGAGATATGCAGGGGTAAGCAGCTGAGGTAGTGAGACGGTAGTAAGCAAGTCCGATCTTGGGTCAACAACAGCATAGTACCAGTAGTCGGTTACACACCCCCCCAGATTTAACGGTGTAGTTAAAGCTATAGAAAAACAAATAAAGGTAGAAGCGATACCAAAATAGGAAATTTTAGATACAATTTTGGAGTAGTAAAGGGATAGGGTGACGTTCAAGAGTCTTTATTAGATAATATAGTAGCAATTTAATATCAAATATCCACCAAATTCAATTGCCTTATCCATGCCTCGTACCTTTAATGGGGTAGGATCTTAGTAAGACCATCAGCAGGCATTTTGTCTATAGGGACCCACTGTACGTCGATCTTTTTATCTTGGACCTCCTGTCTAAGCCAGTGCTGATAGACGTCGATATGTCGTAGCTTAGTGTCAAGCTTTGGTGTATCCTGTCTTAGGAGTCGTATAGTCTGCATATTGTCGCATAGCAGGGTAAAATCGCGTTCTAAATTGAGACCGATTGCCTTAAAGAAACGCTGCCACCAGATAATCTCAACAGCAGCCGTAGACAGGGAGAGAAGCTCCGCTTTAGTAGTCAAGCAAGTCACTAATCTTTATAGGGTTGCCTTCCAATCAATCAGTCCTCCAAATAGCATAAAAAGGTATCCTTAAGAGCTCCGTCTAGTCTCTTTATAGTCCGCAAATACTGCGTCAGATGCTCCGTAAAAGGTAACGTCTTCTCCTTCGGGGTTTCTGAAGTAGACATGTGCTCCAAATACTTCGCCAGAGTATTCAATAGCTGTAGATTTTGTTCCAAGGCAATAGGTAATGGCTTAGTTTAATACATCAAAGTGCTTTTAATTTGGATTGATAAGGAATTCGGCTAGCTTAGAATGTGTCTTTGCAATATCAGGTCTTCCAAATACGGCGAGGTGCGCAAGGGAACCAACCCGTTGCTAGTAGGCTAGTGTTCTTTGAGGGTTCGTCTACTAGTCGGACGGAATCAGTTCGTCAGGTAGTAGTGTTTTAGGGAACCTTCCTAGTTAAATATTAAATCGACTGGCTATCTTTTCAATATAGGAATCTTAGCAAAGCCAGAGCTTTCTACTTACCCAATCTCGCTCGATTCGAATTCCTAGAAACCACTATAGGTCTCCTAGTGCACGGATCTCGTATCAATATAGAAGTTTAGCTTCGAATTCTTCTAGTCTTTAAATGTCCTTTTTGGCAAATAGGACGGCAATATCGTCTATATAAAAGAAGACAATAAGTCGTCCATCAGTGTAAAGGCAGTTCGTACCTGGGACAGGCTTCAATCCGAATTTGGCCAGTATATTGGTAAGCTCTTTATACCAAAGTAGTAGTAAGACTTTTAATCCGTATAGCGCCATAAGTAGCTTTAAGATATGTCCGTTTTAATCAAAGCCTTCTGGGCAGTAACAGTAGACTAGCTTGTCTAGTCTTGCATTCATAAATGCGTTTACAGCGTCATACTATCAAATCTCCAAATCGAATGCGGCTGCTATAGCCATGAGGGCACAGAATATTCGAGCAGCTAGGGTTGCTGCATAGGTCTCTTCCTCAGTAATCTGCAGGTCTCCGCGGACGCATAGTCAAGCTTTTAGCTTTTATAGGTAGCCGTCGCTGTCGAACTTGTATTTAAAGACCCATTTCAGTGGAAGGATCTGCTCGTTATGTGCTTCTTCTTTTAGTACAGTCTCGAATGTCCCTCAGCGTTTTAGGTCATTGTATTCTTTTTCCATAGCCTTTTAAAAGCCAGTAGTTAAAGGGTACTTTCTTAGCTCTTTAAGGTTCCTTAGTTTAGGTAGAAGATTATCTCAATACAGGGAGAATCTAGTTCGGTTAATGTCCTTTACTAGTCCTATAGCAAAGCCAGCGTAGTAACCAAATAGGGTAGGTATATTGGCTAGTGCTGCTACGTACGCTTAACATCGAATTCGTTTGGAACCTTCTGGTAGGACGAGGTCGGCAGAAGGATCGGCCGAGACCTCGTTAGCTCATGGAGCTGTATTTAACGGTTCTGGCGAACCTGGCTAGGTAGAAATTGTTTCAATTGTATCTAGGATATCGTCTTGAAGTCCTCCTAGTATAGTGTTTGTTTCTGGCAGATCCGGAGATACCGTTCTACTAGGTGTCGGTAGCTGTTCAGTGTCCTTTACAGGAAGCTCTGCTGAATCGTTTAATATAGTCGTTTGATTTGCATTTGAGGTAGGTCTATATAAGATAGATTTATCCTTAGATTCGTCCTTGTAGAGAGGTTCTAGTAGACTAATTGCCTAGATAGTGTCTTCTAATGCTTCCCTAAGTAGGTAATCAATGTTTTGACCCTTGGGGTCATAGAACAAGGTCTTGTTAAATATAACGTCTCTAGTTTAAATGACTTTATAAAGGCTTGGAATCCAGATTTGGTAGATATTAGTTAAATTATAGCCGACTAGATGTCCAATTAATGCACAAGGAGCTAGCTTATCTCCCTTTCTAACTTGTTTGTTTAGCGTATAGGTCTTACAACCGTATTCGTGCATATAGGTAAGTGTTGGCGGCTTGCCGTAGGCGACCTCATATAGAGTTTTCCACCCTAGTTGCTCATTTGGTGTTCGATTAAGTGTATAGCCAGCAGCAAGGAAAGCCTCTAGTCCTAAAAATAGGGGTAAGGATGCTTCTAGCTATATAGACCTTAATCGTTCCATAAGGGTTCGTCCAGATTATTCTGCTCCACTATTTTGTTCTTCGGTATATGGTGCTCGGCATTTAAAGGTAATGCCTTCGTCTGCACACTACGTGTTTAGGGTATCTTCCGTTTGTCTAAATACTTATTTGTCATTACTCCAGAAGAAGACAACGTCTTGGTAAAATTATATCTTAATTAAGCGGTAAGTCTTGCGAATGGTAGGTAGGACAGTAGCTTTGTCCCTATTCTTAGAGGTAAACACAAAGTTAAATTTAGAATATGTGTAATAGAAATACATAATATATCTATCGCCGTTATACCCTGGTACTCTAAGGTAGATAATATCAAATGCTAGCCGTTCGAATGGTCAAGTGGCTGGAAATTTGTGTTCTCGTCTTTAAGAGATCTACTACGTGTGCTTTGCTAGTAAGCAAACTTCACATTCGATTTTAAGTGGTGCTCGTTCATTGGTTTCAAATTCGGTTAGCTCTACGCCAATAATATACTTAGGAAGCTGCGCAATAGCATTAGGTCCTATATAGCCGAGAATTTTATGCCATCTTATAGCTGTGGCTCCAATTGGTTTGCGGGCCATACGGCTTAGCTGGTACCTCTTAAAGGTTAAGAATGTTAATTAAGTCAAATCTAGGGTACTTATAGGCTCTCTGTGTATTAGTGCCCAGTGGCCCCCTAGTCGTTTTGCATAGCAGACTGTTTCGCCAGTTGCTAGACGGTAGAGCAAATTTCGCCTTAAGTCGAAATGGATGTCATTCTTAGTGGCTCTTGATAGCGCTACAATATTTATAAACATAGTAGGCACTAGCGCTATATGGGATAGCTTTATTTTTAGCTTTCCAGTAGGTGTATTAACAGTAATGGTTACTGTTCCGTAAGCTTATATTTTTTCGAAATTTCCGCTAGTAATTAGGTAGTCGTCTTCTGCTACTAGGTAGGAGAAGGTGAAGTCTTCTTTATTATTACAGACGTGGGTATCTGCGCCAGGGTTAAGTATCCAGGTGTTCTGAAGTTTAAAAGGAGTTTAACCAGTACTAAACACGGCAGCATGGCTAGTCGGTTTGGTAGAAGGTAGGGTTTTAGAATTAAAATTAATTGTAGATTCTATGTTCTAATTGTTCTCCTTTGCTTCCTATTCTCTTTTTTAAATTTGGTTGACGATGCGTTTGATCTAAGGTGTAGATAAGATAGCTTTATTTACTTTCTTCTGGACGTCTACTTTTGGTCTCCATCCTTAAGGGCGTTTATGCTCAGTAATATAATAGCAGTCGTTAAACCAATGTATGATGCCGCATATACATTCCTTGTTCCATCTCGAATTTGAATTTAAATTGCTGTTGGAATTGGAATTACCGTTGGAGTCTAAATTGGAACTATTTTGAAGGGTTGCAAATGCAGAGTTATTAGCAGCTGAGGTAGACGATGCTTGCTACATACAGTAGTGCTCCTTGAATTCCTCAATAAGGTCAATAATAGATGGGGCCTCTTTGTCCTTCCGTTCTTTTCAAATAAGATTTACTTCTAGTGCTCCTGCGAAGCTAGAAGAGATGGGTTTGATTGCTCATACGAAGTTATAGTAGGGCCTAAATCCCTGTACGTCTGGAAGCTCCAATTCCTCTGCTAGCTTATAGACGCTCCTCCAGTTATTTAACCATTTTTCAATGCTCTGCTTTTTGTTGTAGGCTTTAAGAGCCGTGTATTAATTAAGGACGTCGCGTTTTTGACCTGAGGTGGTAGGGGCGAGTACAGTCTTTAACTCTTAAAGGCGTTCGTATACCGTTCCAAGGTCTTTGATAAGAGGGAGGTAGGCTACTAACGTCATACGGACAATATAATTGCTGATATCGTTTATAGCTTGCTCTTGCTTCTGGTGTATGCGGAGGTCGTCCTTGTACTTAGCGTAGAGTTAATTATACGTAATAAGTTGGTTTGGATCTAGCTTGGCTATTAATGTAGCGGTAGGAAGCACGTCTCTTAGTATAGGTCGACTAGGTAACTATAGCTTTAGAAGCTTATCTTTCTTCTTTAATAGGTCAATGTACTGCCATACGTTGTTTGTTTTAGCAGTGTCTTAAATAATAAAGAACCATTGCATCCAATCAGATGGCTTTTTAAGAATAAGGTTGAATTTTGAATAAGGTCCGTCGGTATTAGTTATCATTTTTAGAATTTAACAGGTTAAGTAGGGTCCTAGGTTAGCGTCTTAGCGAAACCTTATTTTAACGTTCCGAGCTTTTGATTTGATTCGTCGGTTCGTTTGTCTGTTGGGTACGTTCGTCAGCCAGGTACAATCGTCCGTTCGTTTAGTAGGTGAAGAAGCTTAAGACACTTACAAAGGTGGTAGAAGTAGTAACTTCGTAAATAAGGTAGTAGATTAATTGGTTTAGCAGGTAGTGCAATCCGGACTTATAACTGTAACAGTGCAAGTATGGGAGAATTGAGTGAGCGACTTGATTTTAAATGTAGCTCTAGAGTCTCTATATATACATAAGGAAGATGCAGGGAATAGAGATAGGTGGCAAGAATTACAAGGGTAAGCAGCTGAAATGGTAAGATATGCAGGGGTAAGCAGCTGAGGTAGTAAGACGGTAGTAAGCAAGTCCGATCTTGGGTCGACAACAGCATAGTACCGGTAGTCGGTTACAATAGCTGTCCTAAAGAGCGACTTAACTCTAGAATATGCCTTTTAGTAGTAAGCAGGAAGGGTTCCTCTAAAATATTAGTTATAACTTCGTCCTTATAAGTAGTACTTACTAAATATAGAGTTAGAGCCAGATAAAGATTAGAGTTAGTAGCTAGAAGATTAGTACGGTAAATAACTACTAGCATTAACTGTTTATAGATCTTTTTAAAAGGGGGCGGAGTAGTAGTTAGAGAAGTGGGAGTTACTTCTATATTTAAAGCAGAGGCCTAGCTTAGTGCATTATTTCTATTTAAAGAACCCTAGTAGAGCGTATCCTAGGGTCCTAATATTAATATCTATAGCATTAGGGTGCTTAGGCTAGGATAATAACTTAGTAAATATTTATGGGATTATATTATATTAAGGATCGGGCTTCAGTATTAGGCGTAATATATTATTATACTATTTATTAATAATATTTATATAGGCGTTAAGGGCTTCTAGTAGGTCTATACTAATTAAGGAGGTTTTTAGTTTAGGGCTTAGAGATTTAATAAAGCTATTAATTAGTGCGGAGTTATTCCAGCCTATTTCCTTTACGTAACAATTAAGTTTAGAGAAGTATATTAGGAAACTTTTCTTTTCTTAAGTTATATAGTTTATCTTCCTTTAAGCAGTAGCTTGGCGGTTTAGGTTACTATATATAGCTTTAAGAAGTACAACTAAGCTTTATACTAAGTTTGGCTAAAGAGGTTTAATAAGGTTAGCTGCGTCTCCTCCTAGTCGGCTTAGGGCGTAGTAGAGTTAGTTAGCTTTAGTTAGGTAACGGTTAGTATTACTAATTAGCTTATTCTTAAGCCGGCTTAAGAATAACTAAAGCTCTTATTATTTACTAGTAAATACTAAAGGGTCTAGTAGTTTTTTAGATCATTATAACGCGGTAGTCAGTTCTACTAGTAGGACGACTATTACTGGTTAAGGGCTCGCATTCCGCGTATTGGCTTCTAGTAATGGCGATTAGTCTTAAGGGCTTAGCATAGGCGTCTTAAGGGTGCGGATTTCTTCTTAAAGGGCCTTAATTGTTTTCTAGTACTATACTGCTTATTTAGCTTGCTATTAAGCTATAGCAGCTTAGTTTTATACGAGGGTGTCTATAAAGGACTTTTATATATCTACTAATTGTTTCTAAAGTGCGGATATAATATTAGCGGCCGTTATAGAGGCTTTGAGGTTGTTTTGTATTTTAAATAGGGCAGGGTAGAGTATAGGTTTTTAAGGTTTTTATATAATATAGTATTACAAAGTAAGTATAAGTGGTAATAATATATAGCGAAGTAGATATTATTAAGCTATATATATAAACTATATAATAAGATTAAAACGTTGTATAAGAAGAGAAGGTAAGGAAATAGGAAGAAAGGGTATATATTATTAGTTTGGTTACTTGGTTAATATATATATAGAGCAGAATAGGATTTAAGGAGCGGTCCTAGCAGAACTTAGCAGAATTTAGTAGACTTTAGCAGAATTTAGTAGACTTTAGTAGAATATAGTAGAATGCGGCGGATTGCCATTAGAGTGCCGTAGATTGCTAGCAAATTTATAACGGAACCTTGTAGCTTAAACTACGGTGGGTTCTATTATTAGGCTGGGTATATAGGTAAGAACAAAAACAACAACATAATAATAACTGGTGGAGTGGTTGCCTAACAGATTAACTCCAATTATATTCTAAGATTTACTACAAGGAGAGAACTATCTATGGTAAGGACTAAGGTCCTTTAAATACACAACCATACTCCTAAGAAATCCTCTCTTATACGTAAGGTACGTGTTGTCTATATTAAACATAACATCCCTTCCATTTAACACAGTTAATACGTTTAATACTATATAACCTCGGTTACTATTCCTTGTTATATAGTTCTACCAGATCCATCCTAAACTATGCCTATATTAACCAACTAGCTTCCGCCAACTCTTCTCCAAGTAGTTATAACATTGTACTTAAAGCGTCCGTAACACTATCTCCCTCCTCTTTATCTTCGTCCTTAAAGATCCCTAACATCTCTAAGTTGTCCACTAGAGGTGTAATGTCCGTTTAATTAATCTGGTTAATATCCTTACTTATTATACCTAAAGCTTCTTCTTCTCTTTCCTAGGTTAAGCGTCGCCTTTATACAGTCTCCTCCATACTATTGCTTAGTAAAGTGATAGCGATTCCTTGCTCTTGTTACGCTAAAGAGGGGTTAGTTTATATTGCGCTAGCAAGTTCTTTATTTTAATAACCCTCCTCTTGCTCTAAGTATACCAAAGCAAACATTTAATTATTCTGCGATGTTCGTTCTATCTCTAATGCTAAGTATACACGTCCTGTTACTCTTAACAGTCTTCAAGTTCCCTAAGTAATTTATTATAGGGTCTTGTATTTAATCTACTACTATAAAGCTTAACAGTAAGCTGGCCTCCGCGCTACTTAAGGTTTAACATACCTTAGAAAAGTCCGCATGCGTTCTTAAAGCTTAACGTTTAGCTTATGCTCGCCTTTAACGTCTTAAATGTGTCCGTAAGAAGGTCTGTTCTAAGGAGTAGAAACTGGTTTAACAGGGTTTATCTAAGCTAGGTAATAAAAGAATTAGCTCTCCTCCTATAAGGGAAACAACTCTAAGTAGCTTAACAATTACTCCTCTTAGGTCCCTCTTAGGTAACTTATTCTTTAGCAATCCTTCTTTATTAATATTACCTAACCTACTTTCTTCTAATACTCCTATACCTTTCCTATAGCGTTTTTTAGGTTGCTTAGTAGTTTCTAAGTAGTCTTACTATAGCCTATTTACTTTACTTTATACTATATTTCGTTATCTACATCCTTATAACTAATAATCTTTAAAACTTACCATTCGTCTTTTTCTTATCCTCTATATATGTCTACCTTATAGACTGGTGGCTTAACATTCCCTATACTAGCTCTAGCATTGCAACGTATTATATAGGGTAGATTTTCATTTTAGCTAGTAGGTTTAACTTATACATAACTAATAAAATTCTTTGCTTAACTTTAAAAGGTCCTAGTCTAACATAGTCCAACTTCTTACTTAGTTGTCAACTCTTAAAATTTTTGTGTAGTAGCTATACTTTATCTCCCTCCTTAAGATCTGGTCCCTTAGATCTCTTAGCATTATAGTACCTTTTCATTTGCTCTTATACTAGTTTAGCTGTTTCTTTAAGGTCTATATAAAGATTCATTAACGTCTCTATTCTTTGTTTAGCTATGCTACTTATCTTTTTTACTTATTATGGCGATAACGATATTCTTAGCTTATACCTATAATTCGCCTTAAATAGTGATGTCCCTATTCCTTCTTATAGTGTTGCATTATATGCAAACTATATAACTGGTAATAACAATACCTAATTATTCTATACGTAATTAATATAATGCCTTAGATACTGCTCTAGTGTCTAGTTTAGTCTTTCTATTTATCCGTCCGTCTGCGGATAATACGCTGTAGATATTACTACGCAAACTCCTTATTCTGCCAGAAACACTTCCTAAAATACTGCTATAAATCTTAGATCTCTATCCAATATAATCTTATCTAGTGCTCTATATCTTGCAAACACTTCTTTTATATAGATTCTAGCAATATCTTCTACTAATATCTCTTCTATACATGCTATAAAGTATCCCCACTTTATTAGCTTATCTACTATCACTAAAATCGCGTCGTAATCTTATCCTATAATAGGATCTCTTAACTTTAGTAACTTAACAACAAAGTCCTATAATATAACTTCCCATAGTCTTCCTGGTGTTTTAACAGGTTATAGCCCTCTATACAGCTTATACCTTATCAGTTTATTTCTTTAGCAATCTAAACATTTCTTTATAACTTATCTTACTAGTCCCCAAATTCTATAAATAATATATTCCTCTTAAAGTCTTAACACTAAGCCTATAGCTCCATTGTGTCCTTATATCATTCCCCTATGGAATTCCTTAACAAATTCTTCTGTAATAGACTTAGGCATATACATTGCTTCTCTACTTTCATATTACTCTAAGTCTAGATCCTCTACCTATACTTCTTAAATCTTCTATATCTAATCACTCTCTAGTAATTCGTGGACCTAACTTTCCTTAGTTACTATAATCTTTAGATAATTATACCTAATTAATCCATCTTAATCCTTTCGCAACAAAGCTCCTAATAGCTTTTCACTACTCTATAGTTTAGCCTTTCTACTTAGAGCGTCTACTTATGCATTATCTATACCCTTGGTATACTAAATTTCGAAATAGTATTTTATAAGCATTTCCGCCCATCTAACCTATCTTTAGTTAAGTTCCTTTATTATTAGGAATCCTATAAGGTTCTTATAGTCTGTCTTAACCATAAATAGTTTCTCTATGCCTTATAAGAATGCTCTCTATTCCTTAAGTACTGTAACTATACCTAATAACTCCTTATTGTAGATGTTATAGTTTAACTCTAGTGGTATCATCTTTCGACTATAGTATACCACTAGGTGCCATCCATCTTAATATTTCTATAGGAAGTATGCCCCTAGTATAAAGTCTAATGCATCTATTTCTACAACCGTCTCTAGACCTAGTTAATAGATCTTAAAAACTAGCTCCTAGGTAAACAACTCTTTAACTCTTTTAAATAGTTCTTATTACTCCTTTCCCCATACCCATAGTTCTTCTTTCCTTGTTAACCGCGTAAATGGCTTAATATCCTATAACCATTACGCTATAAACCTTCTACAGTAATTGCAAAACCCTAGGAACGATCTCAACTGCGTAACGTTCTCTGGTTCCTACCAATTCACTATAGCCTTAATCTTCTTTAGATCTATACTAAGTTAGCTTAATTTAATAATAAATCTAACAAAATCAGTCTTCTAGGTAAAGAACTCGCATTTCTTAATTGCTACTAGCATCTATTCTTCTTATAGTCTCTTTAAGACCTATTTGACGTGTTCTCCGTGTTCTTCCTTATTCTCTAAGTAGATAATAATATTATTAAGGTATACTATAACAAATTCATCTAGGTATTTTTCTAATACACTATTAATTCGCTTCTAGAACGTTGCTAGTGCGTTTATAAGCCTAAATTGCATAACTAATAGCTTATATAGTTCTTCCTTTAACCTAAAGGCTGCCTTCTATTTGTCGCCTTCCTTAATCCTAATCTAATGGTATGCCTATCTCAGATCTATCTTTATAAAGATCTTTACGTTGCCTATCCTATCTTAGATTTTGCTAATTAAGGGTAAAGAATACCTATCCTTCCTAGTAATACTGTTTAACTATCTATAGTCTATACACATCCTAAGTTTTCCGTTTTTCTTTGGGATAAACAGTACTGGATATCCTACTAATAACTATAATAGTCTAATATATCCCTTTTATAAGTTCTCCTAGATAAACTCCTTAAGCGCTACTAACTCTGTTTTAGTAAGCTTATAGATTAGGAAGAACTTTAGACTTATTCCCTCTTTTAATTCTATCTTGTGGTCCCAAGCTATATACTTTAACAGCTTTTCACTTTCTAGTAACCATAACTTTTTACCATACTTGTGGTATCTCTTTGGTACATAACTTAAGCCTCGCTCAGTCTCTTTATATATCGCTCCAACTTGGTACCATACCAACTTGGTTTACTGTAGCACTTTACACTATTGTATATCCTTAATATTAACCTAACCTATAACCCAATCAATCTTTAGATTATACTCCTATAACCAAGGCATTTCTAGTATCGCCTCATCCTATCCCAATAGTAGGATATTAAAAAACATTCTAACTAGTCTCCCTTTAATAGTTATCTGAATAGGTCCTATTTTAAAATTAATAATGCCTCCTCTATAGGCTATCTAATCTCCTAAAATTATTATAAGTGGATATAGGTGTTTTTTCTATCTATATAGTAACCCCATTCTCTCTACTACCTTTAGTGATATGTGGTTCCTAATTACTCTACTATCTACCAATACTTCAAACTGCTAATCTTACCACTTAGCTCTTAAATTTAAGTATTATCCTTAAATTCCTTTAAGGGTTTAAAGCTCTAACACTAGTTCCCTCTAGTCCTATACACCTCCTCTTTTCCTAACTATTGGCTACTAGATCCTACCTATACTTAGTCCAACTTTAGCTAATACTTAGTTCATTTCTTTTCCTCTATATACCATAGATAAGTATTCTCTAGGCACTCCCACTACTATTATCCATCTAGGCATTCTTCCATAAGGAATCTTCCTAGTTAAAGTATTAAGTCTCCTTAACCTTATACTTCCACTAGGTGCCAACTATATATATACTTAGCATTCCTAAACCGCTTTTCCTCTAGTGCCTAATATATTTTTACTAGGTGCTTCCGGTTCTTGTCTTTAGGTGCTCTATATATATTATATATATCATCCACACAAGCTATCCACAATAGTGTATAATACGCTACATATTTTAGGTTAACTCTTAGTTTGTCTTTATCCTTAAGTTTAAACCTATACCTAGTTAACCTAACCACTAGTATCTCTACTATGGGTACTAAGATTTATTATTTACTTCTCCAGTCCCTAGATCCCTCTTCTAGGTTCCTTAATATTATAATTAATACTCCTTTAATATAACTCATGCGTTTTTCTATAATAGGTTAGTCTTAGATAACTTTTTCGTCTAGCCACATATAAAAATCTGCCCATTTATTATTATGTCGTTGCCTATACCACTTTCTATATAACTGGTTTAGTGTGTATAGTCTATCCATTAGAAAATACCTTATTATTACTATATTATAACATCCTTTAGTATATCTTTCTTTAAACCTAGTTAGGATATCTAGATCCTCTTCTTATTCCAGTTTATCTAACCATTTTGCCCTAGGTGTCCCTGCACTTAGCCTATTAGTAACTCTTTATATAAATACTCTATCCCTTATACAACCTAGTATAGCTAATCTCTTATCTAGCTTCTACTCTTGCTATGCAATAATTCTTATCCTAAACTTATCCATAGTTTCTTGTTTTCTACGTCTTGCAGCTAAATCTTTATAGTTATCTTGCTTTTTAATCCTAGTATTAACTATTCGATCTTTAGGCTAAACACTATATTTACCTAGGATTGCTAACATTCTTATTCGTTCCCTAAACTTGTAGTTCTTAAACTTGCGTCCTATACTTATTCATTTGTCACTGAACTAAGTTACTGCCCTTTTCCATCGGTTTTTATCCATTATGGGTCCTTAGGTGTGTCTTATCTCGTCTTAAGAATCTTAAGCTTCTTTTATCTCTTCATAAGAATCTTAAGCCTGTGGCCTTTTACCTTTATTAAGTGATAAGCTAGCACTAGCAGTTGTCTACTTACTTAGTTTCTTCTAAACGTTACTCCTATCGTCTCATAAAGCAATGGAAATCGTATTTAATGGTATCGCAATACCCATTACTAAACCTTGTTCTGTAATAGTCTCAGTCTCTGCTTCTATTACATTATTAAGGTTTAAGTGCTCCCAATTAGCCTCCTTTTCATCCTCGTCGCTGTTAATCAATAAGTACTCTAACTCCATTATTATTATTACTAATCTTTATCTGTATATTGCTGTAACATCTTAATCTAGCTTATAGAGTTAATCTTATTCTTTATCTAACTCTCTAGTTCCTTAGAGTTTTTTTAACTCTGGCTCTTATGGCTAATAGCTTACGCTATACTTAGCGTCCTTATAAATTTGGCATGCGTTGTTGTAATAATACGCAAAACTGTTAATTAAACATTCTTTTATTCCTCGCAGTGCACCGTTATCCCTCTATATATACGTGCCGTCTGCTGGTCTGGTTCCCTTTACCGCATAGTTACTCTAACCACCTCTATAGTCTCTAGCGAAATGACCCTATTTTCCGCAATTTATGCAAGCTCCATCTTTAAACCATCTTTCTTGCTATAGAGTCCGCCTAAACGTCTTCTGCTGCTAAGATCCCTGGTTTAGCCTCTGCTCCTAAGTCCTTTAATTACTTAATCCTTAACCTCTAGGTTTCCATAGTTTCTTTTCCCATCTACGGGTTTCTTTAGTACTACTTAGGTCTATTAGCTCTGCGCCACTCCATAGTTTTTAACTCTATATCTATTATTGCGTACTCTACGCCTTATATAACTATAGAACTCTGTCTTGCCCTCTCTTAGCTTGTTCCCTTTAATAGATTCTATTATTGATCTTTATTAACTAATCTATTAACTCTCTTAGAGTATCCGCATCTTCCATTAGGATAATTGCGTCCTAGACTTTAGCCTTAAGTCCCTATTTATACTATACTATAAGCGCCCTATCATTCCACTCAACCTATATAGCTAGTGTTTAAAACTATGTTATATACTCAATTACTAAAGTGCGTTATACTAAGTTCTAAAGCTTTTGTTCCGCTATGGTTATGGCTTCTAGGTCTCTAAATATCTGCGTTAGTTACTCTGCAAACCCATTCCAACTGGTAAATATATACCGTATATCCTAGTTAGTAGTTGTTATGCCATTAGCCTATATTTCCGTAAAATACGGCTTAAACCACTTAAGTGCCCTCCCTATCAGGAACAATCCTGCATAGGCTACTTGGTCTAACAATATTACTAACTTCGCTCCTTCCTGTACTACCTTAAAGTGCATTTATATAAGAAATCCTTTAAGCTTTAACTTCTCTCCTAAGAATCGTTTGATTAAAGGTAACTTAATCTTTACTGCTCTAATTCCATTAATACGTTCTTTAAGTATCCTATTATTATCTTATAAGTGATCAACCATTTCCTATAACTAACCTCGCGTAACCACTTAAGAATCCCCCTTGTCTATACTAGTATCACCTAGCCCTGAGGTTATAGCTATTGCCGACGCCGTTATAACTAGTGCTGCTCTTAGTGGCATATTATTCGACTTTATTTAAATACCGTAACCTTAGTAGTGAATGTGTAACAGAACCTTGTAGCTTAGACTACAGTGGGTTCTGTTATTAGGCTAGGTATATAGGTAAGAACAAAAACAACAACGTAATAATAACTGGTGGAGTGGTTGCCCAATAGATTAACTCCAATTATATTCTAAGATTCACTACAAGGAGAGAACTATCTACGGTAGGGACTAAGGTCCTTTAAATATACAACCATACTCCTAAGAAATCCTCTCTTGTACGTAAGGTACGTATTATCTATATTAAACATAACGTCCCTTCCATTTAACACAGTTAATACGTTTAACACCACGTGACCTCGGTTACTATTCCTCGTCACATAGTTCCACCGGATCCATCCTAGACCGTGCCTATATTAACCAACTAGCTTCCGCCGACTCTTCTCCAAGTAGTCGTAACATCGTACTTAAAGCGTCCGTAACAAAATTACTATTAGGTTGCCGTCTCGCGGTTAGTCTCTTCTTACTACGTTAGTAGAAACAGGTGGACGTGTGTAAAGTGTTATAGAGGTGTCCCGTAACAGTTAAACTAAGATTATAAACTAGTACCTTAACTAGCGACTTCGTCCCTTTATTAATTACTACTAAGATAATTAGTTGAAACTAGTATCTATAATGGACTACATATAGCTTATACTCCCTTATAATAGTATAGGAATACTATTATTTAAGTTACTCTATAGATATAAGCCATAAATATCCTTTAATTGGGATAGACCTATAGGACCTATAACAGCCCGCGAACGCCTTAGCTATAAAGAGGCCTAGATATTTATTAAGAGAATATATAGAGTCTAGGAGACTGCTTAAGCAATTATAAAAAGGGTATAAGAGAAGAAAGAGGCTAATATAAATTAATACCGCTATAAGGTAGACTTTTAAGTAGAAGATAAGATATAGGTATTAATAAAGAACTAGAAGACGTAAAGGCCAAGCTATAGGCTAAAACACTAAATAGCTGGCCCCTATAAGATCCTTAAAAAGGTAGGGCACTCTTTTAAAGTTAAGCTACTAGAGTTAATAAAGATTTACCCTATTTTCTTTCTAAACCAACTATAGAAGGCTGTAGATAACCTATTACCTAGATAGTATAATAACCCCCTATTACTAATTTAGGTTATAGAGGACAAGAAATAGGAAGTTAAAGAGATCTTAGTAGTTAAGAAGGACTATAGTACCTTAAAATACTATGCGAGCTAGGTAGGTTATAATAAAGATCTAGAATAATACCCCATATCTAATTTTAAGTACTCTCCCTATAAGCTATAAGATTTCTACCTAGCCTACCTAGACCTTCCTAGACTACTATATAAACTAAATAGTTAGATTAAATACTAGGAAGAAGGATTAGATAACTATATTAATTTAGATAATAATAAAGAACTTAGATAAAGCTTAAGGGTAGGCTTTTTTAGAAGGAAGGGGTAATATAATAGTGCTAGAGCGCGTTACTTGCTACTTTTTAGGCATTCTACTAAATTCTGCTATATTCTGCTAATACTACTTATAGAGCCAACTAATTAGGATTTTCTATGACTGGTATGGAAAGTCGCTATTAGCTTGCTTACTACTAGCGCCTTAGCAACCCCTTTATATCTTACTAGTCTCTAATAGACTTCTTCTTTTTCTTAGGTTAATATTCTTATATAGTAGCAATCTACAAGCTTTAGTTTAGAGGCATTTATATAAGCCTGTTACAGTAATAAAACGGATTAGCCTAAAATTAACTTATTCTACTATTAGTTTAAATAAAGCTATTTACTTTTAACCCTCTCTATAAAAGTTTAAATAAAGGGATTTTTTTAACCTTTACGTTAATATTTAATAAAACTTTTCTTATATTGTTAAAGTAAAGCCTCTTATATAAAATATTAATATTTAATCTTTCTACCGAGCTATATTATATAATATTTAAAGGTCTAGAAAAGGATTGCGATATTAATACCCTAGTCTATACCAACCTTTACTTTTATAGTATTTTAAATGTTTATCTTTATAAATATAAGGGAAGCTTAGTCCTTCTCTAGGCCGTAAAATTCGGGTAGAGTAATATAGCTAAGTTAGCTCTTTTATCTATAAAGGCCTTAGATCTTGGCATTTTATTACTATAGGCTTTAAATAAAGGCTATATTTATATAGTTTAACTACCTTTAGATTATAATGCGTCTATTAACATATTATAAGTATAGCGATATTCTCTCTGCGGCTTTATTAGGTAACCACGCTAAAATAGTAAAGCTCTTACTTTAACACGGTGCTGAGATAAATCCTATAAGTAAAGTACTTACGCTACTAAATATATCTATTCGCTATTATAGAGAGAAAGTTATAGGGTTATTACTAAATACTAGAGCTCGACCCTAACTATTAACCTAAAAACTAGCTATCTTTAGCCCTATTAACAACTATATAATTTAGGTTTTAATAAAGTATAATATTACCTTTAATAAAGACAACTTTAGTATATATAGGTTTATGTTACAGCTTCTGCTAAGCAAGGAAGAGGCTATTATAAAATTACTGCGTTATAAATAGAGAAAATGGAAGAGTGGGTTACGCAAATTTTAAACCTTTTTACCGCTACTAATACTTTAAGTTTTGAAATTACCGACTTATACCTAAGTATTACTTTATATAATCTTTAGTTCTAGCGTGTATAGGCATAGTAGTGGAATGTAGTTAGCCCGGAAGTAGAATACTATAAATATAATATTGGTATAAAATTATTTAAGGGCTATAATAAGGGATATAAAGAGTATTTATGGAGAATTGTAATATACCCTAGCCCTTATAAAAGTTGGGCTTTTGAACGTATTGGTTGCACCTTATTGGCGAAAGGAGAGTTAGACTCTTTTATATGTACCTAGGTAGTCGGCTTGCTTCCGCATCTGGCTACGGCCTTCGGAGGCGCGGTTAAATAAGATTTGACAGTCTCTTAGGTATATAAAGCTAACCGGCGGCCCTAGCGAGTGGCATTAACTGCTTCTTATTCTTCTTTAACAACAATAACCAAAATTTAAAATTTTGCATCTTCATTTTTCATCACAATCACGATGTCAACCTCGGGTGCAAAACAGCCAGAAGAGGCGCAGCTGCCCCCTTACCCTACCTACGAAGCGCTTATCGAGGAAGGGCGTCACGGAACCAGTATGCTCTTTGGTCTTTCTCCCTCCGCCCAACGCCTCTTCTGGTCTCTCTCCGGCCCCCTCACTACATCCATCTCAATCATGCCGAGCCCCCACAATCCAGATTCTCTAGAACCGTACTTCCAACCCGGCACCAGCACCTGGCACGCAATCTCGCAATCGCCACTTACCGAGCCCAAGGTTTCGTCTATCACGGCGCAGGTTTACGAGCTTGAGATGTGGGAGGAGCAGTGGCTGGATATGCATCGCGACCACTCGGAGCCTGATGGCGGGGAGGAGAATGGGGAGGGGGTGCTGTGGGGAGAGCTGTCTGATTATGATGAAGAGGAGGATGAGGAAGGGGAGGGGGAAGGGGCGGAGCATTTGTTGATGTGTTGTGGGGAGAAACGACCGAGGGGGAAGGCGGTTAGTGTGGTGGTTAAGCCTGCTGCGTCGCACGGGTTTGTCACGATTCATGACTACCTGTCTACGGTGCATCCGTGGCTGATGAGCTTGCGGGAGGATATATTGGGGGGCATTGGGATGCACGAGGGTGTTATGTGTGATATAGATGGTGATTGCGTGCCGATTGCGCCGTCGTCGGGGGCAGATCTTATGGTGAATTATGATGCGCCGGGGCGCTTGATGATGTGCAATAAGCCAATCTGGATTAAACAGACGAGGAACCCGCCCCAGCTTAATGTTACTTCTCCCAGTTGGCTAAATAGCTGATTCTACTTGGCTATTCCAGTTTTGGGAATGCAAAGGGGTAGCGGGTTATTAGGAATCTAACCATTTCTTTATAGCTACATCAAATTTAGAATACAGTACATAACAATCTAAATTTGTTCTCTAGCATATCTAGCTTTAACTTAAGCTGAGAAGTTGCAGTTGTAGAGGCATAATACGAGCTTCCAAAAGCAATTACAGTGCTTGCAACAGCAGTACCATAGGCACCATTAGCACAATCCCGAATACCATATCCAAAATTAACATTACTACAGAGACAAGCCGCATTGGAAGTACTAGCACACCCGAGAGTCGAGTATTGATCCTGCATATTGCTCTAGTAGACTTGGCCACAAGAAGGGAGAGTAGAAACGCCTGTAGCTGTCGTCGTTGGAGTGGCTGTTTGGGTGGCAAGCGCAGACGAACAGTAAGCACTTTCAAAGGCGATTACGGTACTGGCAACGGCAGTGCCACAGGCTCCATTCGAGCAGTTACGTATTCCGTAGCCGAAATTGACGTTGTTGCAAAGGCAGCCGGGATCGGGACTGGAGCATCCGAGAGTTGAGTATTGTCCAGGCATGTTGCTAAAATAGGTTTGGCCACAGGAAGGAAGAGAGGAAATCGCTGTAATTGTAGAGCTAGTAGTTATCGACGATGAGGAGGACGTGCTAGTTGTCGTTGTTTGGGGCAAAGATTTTGTACTGCTGGTAGTCGTTATGGAGGGCGAAGATTGGGTTGTTGAAGAAGTTGTACTCGAGGAAAGAGAACTGCAGCTCCCGAACTGAGGTTGGCTATGTACCAAGTTAACCCCGCATCCAATGATAGCGACAATGAGATACAAAGGCAGGAAGTGTGAAAGAAAGCTTGGAACTCACCATCCTATTCCACAATCCGATATAAGTGACCCGCAAAGCCCATCTTTGTTGCAGCAATTCCCATAAACCACGTTACAAGTAGTGAAATTCGCCCCTCCACAGATGCCATCAGTCGTATTCCCACTTAGCCAAGAGGGCAAGGTTGAATTTACGGCTGGTCTTGTGCAGTTGCCCGACTGGCATACACCAGTGCCACAAAAAGCAGAGCCAGTACCGCATGTCCCGTTCATGTTGCAGCAGTCGCCCCAAACTCCAGCACAGAGACGATTCCCATACTGGTAGCCACATGTGCCGTCCGTACCATAGATATTTTCGCCCAAGCAGGCGCCCTCGTAGCAAGTGCCTGGCGAACAGTCCGCTCTAAGATTTGGGTTCTCGTTAGTATGAAGCTATTTAAAGTCATGAAAAGCTGGGGATATAGGTGACTTACGTGGTGTTACCACAGGTCCAGGTTTCTGCATTGCAGCATTGATATGCGGTGCCGAGACATGTGGCATTCTGGTTCGGGGGACCACAGAGTCCGGCTGTGGCTCTCAGGGGCTCAATGACTGTTTATATGAGATTCATTTATTAGTTTCTGCAACCCATAGATGCTATGGTTTGGGTACTTACACCCAGCAACGCAGTACTCGCTATTTGGCTGGATATTCGAACAATCTAGGCCCAACTCGGGGTTCAACGTAAAGAACGCCTGAACAGTGATTCCGTATCTATCAGCCAGCTGTGTACATGTATAGTAGCTAACGTCGCTATACGTGCTGGCAGAGTAGCGGCAGTTGATCTGACCGGGCTGGACGTTTCCAGTGCTGATTATGCTAGTGATGTTGGAAGTGGCGGTGGAAATGGTTCTGGAAGTGGTAGTAGTGGCGTTGGAGGTGGTTGTGGAAGTAGTCACGGCACGACGAAGATTTGCCTTTGACCATGTAGCGGGTTGGCACTGGTTTGACGCGTTAACCGTAAATATGGAGAGAAGGAAAAGTATAAAGGAGAGAAAATTGGGCGACCGAGTCTGCCTACGAAAGAACTTCATGGCCGTTGTGAGAAAGTAGAAGTCTGATAATGGGAAGTTGAGCGCCCTTTGAGCAACAGAAGACCACGGCTAGAGAATGTTAAATGTGTGGTGGAGGTAATAGTGGCCCCTCTCTTGTGCAACTTCACAAAGTAGGAAGCGGACCTGCAATACGACACGATGGGATTTTATGTTGCTGACTGCAGGAACTCAAAATCAATTGGATAGATCTAGGAGGTTTTAGGGTCGAGAAATAGATGAAGTGGCTGAGAAAGGAAGGCGAAATCACGCAACGTTAAATTTAAGATTTGGAATCGCGTGAGTTTGTTGTATTGACCTCGGATTAAGGTCTGGGGGGGGAATAGTTGTTAAATTGAGGTTATTGGGGCTAAAACTCTGTGCATTGCTTATTTCTATATAGGTACAATTGTTTTCCACTGCAAAAGGGCAGGGATATCGGATCCGTTGATGTGCTGATTTTGAGTGTTCATTTGCCTTGGAAGGGGAGCTGAATAATTTGTTGCAACTTTCCTCTATCGCAAAAGGACAAGCACACTTGATTCCTTGATGTACTGATCACGAATGATCTTTTGCTCTGCCTCTGGAGGTGAATGTTTTCGTACAGTTTTTCTCTTCTGCAAAAGGACAAGGGTATCGTATCCCAAAATGTACTGCGTTTGCATGGGCACTCGCACTTCTTGTGGCAGCGAAGAATTTGGTACAATTTTTTTCTTCAGCTAAAGGGCAGGGATATTTTCCTCGAGTTCTTTGAGGCGGCATGTTGTGGAGGGGCCAATTCTCTTATCCCTTCGTGTGGCATTTGGCACTTTTCGTATTGGGCGCTTTGGGCGCTTCGGCTTGGGTTAGTATGCTGCAGGCATCCTAGCTAGCGTGATTTTATTAGCAAGCCCCACTAAAACAGGCCCACAACACATTTCAACTTCCGATGAAATCAGACAGCGCGTCAAGTTTGCCATCTGATTTAACTCTCCACCTACCCCCATCATGTCAACCTTTGGGCAGTTGTTGCGTGTGACGACGTATGGAGAAAGCCATTGTCCCAGCGTTGGGTGTGTTGTCGATTGTTTTCCTCCTGGAGTTCCTGTATCAGAAGAGATACTTCAACCTCAGGTTAGTAAACAAGGAATAATATTTATGCTTTGCCACGCTCACACATAATGCCAGATCTCTCGTCGTCGCCCTGGTCAAAGCTCTATTACAACACCCCGGAATGAGGCTGATCTTGTATCAATACAATCAGGCGTGGAAGGAGGATTAACACTTGGAACTCCGATTGCCATGGTCGTCAGGAATCAGGACTTCCGCCCTTCGGACTACAAAGGGGACACAATGAAGCAATATCCACGCCCTAGTCATGCCGATTTCACGTACCTTGAGAAGTATGGTATTCGCTCGTCATCAGGGGGTGGCCGTTCGAGTGCCCGAGAAACAATAGGTCGTGTGGCTGCAGGTGCTCTCTGTGAGCATTACCTTAAACTTGTCCATGGTATTGAGATTGTTGCTTGGGTCTCGTCCGTTGGGAGCATTTATCACATTCAACCTAACGCAGAATATCCTTTCCCATCGAGCAATCCTGAGTTTCTTCAACTTCTTCAAACCGTTACGCGAGAAAGAGTTGATGAGTCGCCCGTCCGGTGCCCAGACTCTGAAATTGCAGCAAAAATGGAGCAGTATATTGCCGACTTTCAAGATCGCCAGGACAGTATTGGAGGCACAGTGACTTGTGTTGTTCGAAATATTCCGACTGGGTTGGGAGAACCAGCATTTTTTAAGATGGAGGCAACACTTGCCCACGCAATGCTCAGCATCCCGGCTACAAAGGGATTTGAATTCGGATCTGGATTTCAAGGGACAGAGATTCCTGGGTCCGTACACAACGACATGTTTATTCGCAATCCCAATACCGATTCGAGCTCAAAGGGTGGCTTCACAAAACCCAAGCTCACAACCTCAACAAACAACAGCGGAGGAATCCAGGGCGGAATAACAAACGGCTCACCCATCTATTTTCGTGTTGCTTTCAAGTCCCCTGCCACGATTGGACAAGCCCAAAAAACAGTCACATATGAAGGAGAAAGTGATGGATTTTTAGAAGCCAAGGGGCGTCATGATCCATGCGTTGTTCCACGTATGTTTGCCTTGTCTAATTGATATAATCCAGCTAACCTTGCTTAGGTGCTGTTCCAATTGTGGAGGCGATGGCTTCGCTCTGCATTATGGACGCTCTACTGGTGCAAGGAGCGAGAAAGATGGCTGCACTCACACCACTGGGACCGGTGTCGTAATATTTTCAAATATGATATTATTATAATTGATCCTGGCAATTGATCTAGAGACCTCACTTGCGCATGCTGCGCTTTTAAGTTTTTATCAGCGCAAACAAACTTAAGACAATAGTTGGCCCGAAGGCATAAGCCCATGCCTGGGAAAAATCGCTAACCGGGGAAAATCGCAGCCAACGTTTCTTCTTATCTGTTATAATAAGAAACTACTATTGGCTGGAAATAGGAGGTTCCAAATATATTAAATAGCCTAGAGGATTTTAACTAAAGGGAAAGTATTACCGGCACTAGGGTCTATAGAACTAAATCACTGCGAACTCCTGTGGCGTGGGCCGAAAATGGGGCCGGTTAGACTTAGAACTCGCGCATCCTTAGTCTATTGAGGCCAAATTTCAGGCCCTTTTTACGGTACTTAGGGATAAAATTAGGCACAATTACGCCGACTCAAGGTAGCTCAGGGCGAGCTTAGTTCACTTAGCTACGGCTTAAGCTACTTACTTATTGCTTATATTATACCTTTATGTAACTTATGTTTGAAAATAGAAGTACTTTTGTAGATATTGAAGCTGGTATTTAACAAGGTGCAGCGGAGGTGCAAGGGAATTAAATGCGTGTATTAAAATGCATAAATGAGATTGTTATGGTTTATTAATAGTTTTATTCTATAGGTAGATTCTAGTGAATTTTATGCTCGCTTAGCTTACGTAACTACTACACACAACTAGTCTATAACTAGTTAGTTATAGACGACCTTTAATATATCCCTTTATATTTAACTAACTTAATACTCTAAACAAGCTTAATCGATTTTAATAACCTTTAACCTTAGCTACTCTATAAACTTTATATAATTTATAGCTAAAAGAGGCTTAGTTAGACTATTAGCCGCTATTTTTAAACTTATAATATACTATAGGTCGATTATTTCTTTTATAACATGCTCTTAAATAAAGTAGTATTTAATATTAATATACTTTATCTATTAATAAAACTTAGGGTTCTTAGCTAAGCTTAATAAGCCTTAATTATCTCTATATAGATATACTAACTTAATATCTATACCTAAGTATATTATTTAGCCTATAATTTGCTTTAGCTAGAGTACCTTAAATATAGCTTTAGCTAGAGTATAGTACTCTACCTTAGTTATAGACTATACTACTATCTACTATCTCTTTAATAAGTATAATATAACTCTACTAGTAAAGAAGTATATATTTCCTAAAACAGACTTCCATATTAACTTATTACCTATAAAATCTATATTATAATATCTATAAAGGAGTGTCTTTAGATTACCTACATACTTCTAGTATTTAATTCCTAGGAGCTTTATACCTTATAGGTATTAAAGTATTTAATCTATAGCTTTTATATACTATAGGGAGGGGTTTAATAGGAAATATAATAGTATAGAGACTCTATATATAATATCTAGTCTAGTTTAGATTACTAAATATATTAAAGAGCCGATCTTTAATCTATAAAGCTTAGTATCTTTAACTATTACCTATCCATTAAAGGGTGCTATAAATTTAGTAGCTCTAGCTACTATTAGCGTATTAACTAGATAATAATTCTCTATACTATATTATTTAAGGATCTTGCTAATATATATATCCTAATATAGGGTAATTATCTCTTCCTTCCTATTCTAAGTAATTCTTACCCCTATAAAATATTCTATAGGGCCTAAGTCCTCTATCTTAAATCTTCTTATTAGACTTAGTAATAGTAATAACTATAGAATTATAATTAGCCGTTTGATTATAATTTCTACATAATTAAAAGAGATAATTGCGATTTAATTATATAGTTATGTTGATTATATCTTTTTGGCACGGACCTATACGTAATTTTATCTATATATAGTTTATTATATATAGATAAAAATCCTACCTAAGCTTATACCTAAAGCTTTACTAGGTCTCCCTAAAGGTCTACCTTAAAGGTCTACTTCTACTTTTCTTATTTCTATAGTATATCCAGTTTAGTTATATAGTTATATTTACGTAATATAATTAACGGATGCGATTATAATTTAGTTAGTTATATTACTATATAATCTAATATAACTGTAACTAACTAACTAATTATTACTATATCTAATTAGACTCTTCTTTAGAGCCTTAATCTTGGCCTTATCTTTACTAATAATTAGAATTCCTATTAACTTATTAATATATATATATTAGTCGTTAGTATATACTTTAAACCCTAATTACTAAAGTATAGAGGCTAATTCCTTTTACTATAGTTAAGGTGCCTATTTTAGACTATATAGTGCTTTTAGGAGCTTATATACCTATTTAGGTACATCCTTTAAGATCTCCTTATTAATTTCCTAGTTAGGTAGTGCTTTTATATAAATATCTATATTAGCTTTTAAGTTTAGGAAGGCTCTAACTATATCTATTTACTTAATCTCTAAGTTAAATAGAGCTATAAGGGCGACTACTAGCTTCTATATAACACTCTTATATACTCCCACAAATATTTAATTAAAGTTCTTTCCCTACTACTATTTAAACCCTTTAATAACCTATCTTACCTTTTACTTTAGGATCTTACTATCTCTATCCCTTTTAGTCTTTAGGATAAGCTTTCCTAGTAGTACTTTAATACCTTTTAGCAGCTTTAATTATTTTAAAAGCTTCTAGATTCCCTTGTAAATTAGGCCTTAATACTCCTTCTTAATAGCCTTTTTCTATTTTAGCTAATTAGGTCTTATCTTTACTTCCTTTATTATCTTAGGATTATTATTAATTCTTACTTAATATTTAATACGGTCCTTTTATAAGTCTATATAGATAAATACCGTTAAGTTAGGTATAAAAAGCCTCTAAGGGAGATATAAGAGATAATATAGCGTATACCCCTCTAGGTAGTACGCCTATACTACGTTAATAGGAGTGTTACGGACCTTATAAATAAAATATTACAGCTACTTAATAGATAACTACAGGACGCTATCGAGTTAGATAAAGCATAGGCTAGTATAGCACTAGTAAAACTATATAACAAGACTTGGTAAGCGAGGTCATATAATAAAACTTAGTATATAACAGGTGAGTCCTAAAAGGCAGGGAGATGGATCACGGGGTTTTCTTATGTAGAGTTTTCTCCCCACATGTATATAAGGAGTAGTCCACGTGGGCCCAGTAGGGATCCGAATCGGACGTTAAGCAATGAATTATTATTATATAAGTATATAAGTATATAAGTACGCAGGGACGTATTAATATACTAACGTACCTATATATTAAGGAGGATTTCTTAGGAGTACAGTTATGTATTTAAAGGACTACACTTCCTACCTAGATAGCTTTCCTCTTTATAGTAATTCTTAGAATATAATTAGAGTTAATCTATTAGGCAAATACTCTACTAGTAATCTATATTAATTAAAACTCGTTATACACGTTTATTACTCCTATATACCTAGCATATTAGCATAAGAAAAGTATAAGATACCTCCTCTTATTATATAATTACTACCTAGGTTACAGTTTAACAAAGTTAATATAATAATAATAGCTCTAAGAATAATGATAATATTAGGTCTAAGTAGGACTAATACTAGTATAGGTAATAATAATAACTTATAAGTAGTTATAATAGATAAGCTTAAGGAGGTAATTAACTATATAAATACTAATACTATAGTATTAGATAAAAAAGTTATAATAGGCAACCTTAAAGTAAAAAATATATTTTTATTATAGGCTAGATTTATAGATTGGCTTATATAAATATTTAAAAACCCTAAAGCACTAGTAATAGTAAAAAGAAAGCTATAAAGGCCAAACCAATATAGATTAGTAATAGAGTATACAACATAATTCTAGACTTACGTAATATAAATAAAATAAAATAGTAAGGCGTTAATAGGATAGTATTACTAAGGATTAAAGACTAGAGTATAATAAGCATTAATACTTATAGAAGATATAATAACCCTAAGGGAGTTAATTAATTAAGCAGTTAAAGTTAATAATAAAATTTACACTATAGAAAAGACTAAGAAGAGTTAAAATAGATTACTATAGTTATATAAGACGTAGTACACATATTAATAAAACTAAAAAATATAGTACAGTAGATTAGAGCTAATAGACCTTAACAGAACGCAAGAGTTATATAAAAAGAAACTATAGTAGTTAAGAGGTTAAGGACCTACTAAAGACTAAAAATGTAACGGAACCTTATAGCAGGAACTACGGTGGGTCCTATTATTAGGCTGGGTATGTAGGTAAGAACAGTGTCAACAACGTAATAATAACTGGTGGAGTAGTTGCCTAACAGATTAACTCCAATTGTATTCTAAGATTTACTACAAAGAGAGAACTATCTGGGTAGGGACTGTGGTCCATTAAATATATAACCATACGCCTAAGAAATCCCTTCGCTCCGTGAGGTACGTGTGCTCTGTCTACTCTATTATAGATTACACAGATTATATAGATTATATAGATTACATTATATAACCTTGGCTATTATTTCTTATTATATAGTTCCACCAGATCTATCCTAGACCGTGCCTATATTAACTAACTAGCTTCCTCTAACTCTTCCCTAAGTAGTTGTAATATTATACTTAAGCTATCTGTAACACTATCTCTCTTCTTTTTATCTTTGTTCTTAAAGATTCCTAACATCTCTAAGTTGTCTACTAGAGGTATAATATCCGTTTAATTAGTCTAGTTAATATTCTTACTTATTATGCCTAAAGCGTCTTCTTTTTCTTCTACAGCTTGCTGGTCTTGCACTATTGCTGTAATCTTGTCTTTGGGTGAGATAATACCGTCTCCATATTCTTACTGTGTAAAAGAGGGGTTGGTTTGTATTACGCTAGTAAGCCCTTTATCTTAACAACTGTCCTCTTGTTTAGAGTGTACTAAAGCAAACGTTTAATTATCCTGTAATATTTGCTCTATCTCTAACGCTAAGTATACGCGTCCTATAACTCTTAATAGTCTTTGGGTTCCCTAAGTAACTTATTATAGGGTTTTGTGTTTAATCTACCGCTAAGAAACTTAATGGTAAACTAGCCTCTATGCTGCTTGAGGTTTAACGTATCTCTAAAAAGTCTGTACGTGTTCTTGAAGCTTAATGTCTAGCTTATACTTGTCTTTAACGTCTTAAATATATATATAAGAAGGTTCATTCTAAGGAGTAGAAGCTGGTTTAATAGGGTCTATCTAAGCTAGGTAATAAAAGGACTGGCTCTCTTTTTATAAGGGAAACAACTCCAAGTAGCTTAGCAATTGCTTCTCTTAGGTCCCCCTTAGGTGACTTATTCTTTTGCGATCCTTCCTTATTAATGCTGCCTAACCTACTTTTTTTTGATACTTCTGTACCTTTCCCATAGCGTTCTCTAGGTTGCTTAGTGGTTTTTAGGTAGTCTTACTATAGCCTATCCACTTTACTTTATACTATATTTCGTTATCTACGTCCTTATAACTAATAATCTTTAAAACTTGCTATTTGTCTTCTTTTTATTCTCTATATATGTCTGTTTTGTAAACTAGTGGCTTAATATCTTTGTGTGCTAGTTCTAGCATTGTGATATGCTGTATAGGGTAGATTTTCATTTTAGCTAGTAGGTTTAACTTATACGTAACTAATAAAATTCTTTGCTTAACTTTAAAAGGTCCTAGTCTAATATAGTCTAGCTTCTTACTTAGTCGTTAACTTTTGAAATTTTTGTGTAGTAGCTATACTTTATCTCCCTCCTTAAGATCTGGTCCCTTAGATCTCTTAGTATTATAGTACCTTTTTATTTGCTCTTGTACTAGTTTAGCTATTTCTGTAAGGTCTATATAAAGATTCATTAATATCTCTATTCTTTGTTTAGCTGTGCTACTCGTTTTCTTTGCTTACTATAGTAATAATAACGTTCTTGGCTTATACCCGTAATTTGCCTTAAATAGTAATATCCCCATTCCTTCTTGTGGTGTTGTATTGTATGTAAACTATATAACTAGTAATAACGATACCCAATTGTTCTATGTATAATTAATATAATGCCTTAGATACTGTTCTAATGTCTAGTTTAGTCTTTCTGTTTGTCTATCCGTCTGCGGATAATACGCTATAGAGGTTGCTGCGCGAACTCCCTATTCTGCTAAAAACACCTCCTAAAACGCTGCTATAAATCTTAGATCTTTGTCTAATATAACTTTATCTAGTGCTCTATATCTTATAAACACTTCCTTTATATAGATTCTAGCGATGTCTTTTGCTGATATCTCTTTAGTATATACTATAAGGTATCCCTACTTTGTTAGCTTATCTACTATTACTAAAATCGCGTTATAATCTTGTCCTGTAATAGGATCTTTTAACTTTAGTAACTTAATAATAAAGTCCTATAATATAACCTCCTATGGTCTTCTTGGTACTTTAATAGGTTATAGCCCTCTGTACGGCTTATACCTTATTGGTTTATTTCTTTGGCAATTTAGATACTCCCTTATAACCTATCTTACTAGTCCCCAGATTTCTTAAATGATGTACTCCTTTTAAAGTCTTAATACTAAGCCTATAGCTCTATTATGTCTTTGTGTTATTCCCTTATGGAATTCCTTAATAAACTCTTCTATAATAGACTTAGGCACATACATTGCTTCTCTATTTTTATATTGCTTTAAGTTTAGATCCTTATCCTATGCTTTTTAAATCTTTTATATCTAATTACTCTCTAGTGATTTATGGATCTGATTTTCTTTAATTGCTATAATTCTTAGATAATTGTACCTAATTAATCTATCTTAATTTCTTTGCAATAAAGCTCCTAACGGCTTTTTATTATTTTATAGTTTAGCCTTTCTGCTTAGAGTATCTACTCGTGTATTATCTATACCTTTGGTATGCTAAATTCCGAAATAGTATTCTATAAGCATTTCCGCCTATCTAACCTGTCTTTAGTTAAGTTTCTTTGTTGTTAGGAATTTAGTAAGGTTCTTATAGTCTATTTTAACTATAAATGGTTTCTCTGTGCCTTATAAGAATGCTCTCTATTTTTTAAGTGCTATAACTATACCTAATAATTCCTTATTGTAGATGTTGTAGTTTAACTCTAGTGGTGTTATTTTCCAACTATAGTACGCTACTGGGTGCTATGCGTCCTAGTGCTTTTATAGTAAGTATACTCCTAGTGCAAAGTCTAATGCGTTTGTCTTAATAACCGTTTCTAACTTTAGTTAATAGATCTTAAGAACTGGTTCTTGGGTAAATAACTCTTTAAGTTCCTAAAATAGCCTTTTTTACTTACTACCCTAAACCTACGGTTCCTCTTTCTTTGTTAGCCTTATAAATGGCTTAATACTTTTTAACTATTATGCTATAAACCTCCTATAGTAGTTATAAAACCCTAGAAATAACCTTAACTGTATAATGTTCTCTGGTTCTTGCCAACTTACTATAGCTTTGACTTTCTTTAGGTCCATGCTAATTTTTCCTAGTTTAATAATAAATCCTATAAAATTGGTTTTCCTTGTAAAGAACTTGCATTTCTTAATTGCTACTAGCATCTGTTTTTTTTATAGTCTCTTTAAGACCTACTTAATATGTTCTTTATGTTCTTCCTTACTTATTAAGTAGATAATAATATTGTTAAGGTATACTATAACAAACTTATCTAGGTGTTCTTTTAACACACTATTAATTCGCTTCTGGAATATTACTAGTGCGTTTATAAGCCTAAACTGTATAACTAATGGTTTGTATAGTCCTTCCTTTAACCTAAAGGCTGCTTTTTACTTATTGCCTTCCTTAATCTTAATCTGGTGGTACGCCTATCTTAGATCTATCTTTGTAAAGATCTTTACGTTGCTTATCCTGTCTTGGATTTTGCTAATTAAGGGTAAAGAATACCTATTCTTTCTAGTAATGCTGTTTAACTGTCTATAGTCTATACACATCCTAAGTTTTCTGTTTTTCTTTGGGGTAAATAACACTGGATATCCCGCTGATAACTATAACGGTCTAATATATCCCTTATATAAGTTCTTTTAGACAAACTCCTTAAGTGCCACTAACTTGGTTTTAGTAAGCTTATAAACTAGAAAGAACTTTAGACTTATTCCCTCTTCCAATTCTATCTTATAGTCCTATGCTGTATGTTTTGATAGTTTCTTACTTTCTAGTGACTATAACTTCTTACTATACTTGTGGTATTTCTTTGGTATATAACTTAAGCCTTATTTAGTCTCTTTATATGTCGCTCTAACCTGGTACTATACTAACTTGGTTTGCTGTTATATCTTGCGTTATTAAGTATCCCTAATATTAACCTGACCTATAACTTAATTAATCTTTAGATTGTACTCCTATAACTAAGGTATTTCTAGTATCGCCTTATCCTGTCCTAATGGTAGGATATTAAAAGATATTCTAACTGGTCTTCCTTTAATAGTTAACTAAATAGGTCCTATTTTAAGATTAATAATACTTTCTCTATAGGCTATCTAATCTCCTAAAATTGTTATAAGTAAATACGGGTGTTTCTTTTGTCTATATGGTAACCCTATTCTTTCTACTGCTTTTAGTAATATGTGGTTCCTTATTACTCTACTATCTATTAACGCTTTAAACTGCTAATCTTGCCATTTAACTTATAAATTTAGGTGTTATCCTTAAATTCCTTTAAGGGTTTAAGGCTCTAACACTAGTTCCCTCTAGTCCTATACGCCTTTTCTTTTTCTAACTGTTGGCTGCTAGATCCTGTTTGTATTTGGTCTAACTTAGGCCAATACTTAGTTTGTTTCTTTTCCTCTATATGCTATAGATAAGTGTTTTCTGGGTACTCCTACCACTGTTGTCTATCTAGGTATTCTTTCGTAAGGAATCTTCCTGGTTAAAGTGTTAAGTCTCCTTAACCTTGCACTTCTACTAGGTGCTATCTATATATATACTTGGCGTCCCTAAACCGCTTCTCTTCTGGTGCCCAATATATCCTTACTAGGTACTTTTAGTTCTTATCTTTTGGTGCTCTATGTATATTATAGGTGTCATCCACATAAGCTATCCACGATAGTGTGTAATACGCTAGGTAACTTAGGTTAACTCTTAGTTTATTTTTATCCTTAAGTTTAAACCTATACCTAGTTAACCTAACCACTGGTATCTCTATTGCGGGTACTAAAATTTATTGTTTACTTCTCTAATCCCTAGATCCCTCTTCTAGGTTCGTTAACGTCATAATTAATGCCCCTTTAATATAACTTATGCGTTTTTCCGTAATGGGTTAGTCTTAGACAACTTTTTTGTCTAGCTATATATAAAAATCTTTCTATTTATTGTTGTATTGTTGCCTATACCACTTTCCATATAACTGGTTTAGTGTGTATGGTCTATCTATTAGAAAGTACCTTATTATTACTACGTTATAATATCCTTTAGTATGTCTTTCTTTAAACCTGGTTAGGATATCTAGATCCTTTTCTTGTTCCAGTTTATCTAACTATTTTACCCTAGGTGTCCCTGCACTTGGCCTATTAGTAACTCTTTATATGGGTGCTCTATCCCTTATATAACTTGGTATAGCTGACCTCTTATCTAGCTTTTGCTCTTGCTATATAATAATTCTTATTCTAAACTTATCTATAGTTTCTTGTTTTCTGCGTCTTATAGCTAGATCTTTGTAGTTATCTTGCTTCTTAATTCTGGTATTAACTATTTAATCTTTAGGCTAAACACTACGTTTACCTAGGATTGCTAACATTCTTATTCGTTCCCTAAACTTATAGTTCTTAAACTTGCGTCCTATACTTATTTGTTTGTTTGTAAACTAAGTAGTTACCCTTTTTTATTAGTTTTTATCTGTTGTGGGTTTCTAGGTGTATCTTATCTTGTTTTAAAAATCTTAAGCATCTTATATCTCTTCTTAAGAATCTTAAGCCTGTGGCCTTTTGCCTTTATTAAGTAATAAGCTAGCACTAGTAGTTATCTACTTGCTTAGTTTCTTCTAAATATTGCTCCTATTATTTTATAAAGCAATAGAAATTATATTTAACGGCGTTATAATATCTGTTACTAAACCTTGTTCTGTAATGGTCTTAGTCTCTACTTTTGTTTTAACTTCTTTAAGGTCTGTATGCTTTTAGTAAGCTGCCTTTATTACCTTATTATTGGTAAATGCTTTGCCTATATTAAATTTATTGTCCTTAATGTCCGATCTATAAGCTGGTTCGTTGGTTCCTTTAAACTTAGATAATACTGGCTCCTATAGCCAATAGCTTGCGCTATACTTAGCGTCCTTATAAATTTGGTATGTGTTGTTATAACAATACGCAAAACTGTTAATTAAACATTCTTTTATTCCTTATAGTGCACCATCGTCCTTCTGTATATATGTGTCCTTTGCTGGTCGGGTTCCCCTTACTATATAGTTACTCTAACCACCTCTGTAGTCTCTAGCAAAATAACCCTTTTTTCCGCAATTTATATAAGCCCTATCTTTAAACCATTTTTCCTGTTATAGAGTCCGCCTAAATATCTTCTACTGCTAAGATCCTTGGTTTAGCCTCTACTTCTAGGTCCTTTAATTACTTAATCCTTAATCTTTAGGTTTTTATAGTTTCTTTCCCCACCTTTAGGTTTCTTTAGTACTACTTAGGTCTATTAGCTCTGCGCCATTCTATAGTTTTTAACTCTATGTTTGTTATTATATACTCTGCGCCCTATATAACTGTGGAACTCTATCTTAACCCTTCTTAGCCTGTTCCCTTTAATAGATCCTATTATTAATCTTTATTAACTGGTTTATTAACTCCCTTAGAGTATCCACATCTTTTATTAGGATGATTATGTCCTGGACTTTAGCCTTAAGTCCCTATTTATACTGTGCTATAAGTGCCCTATTATTTTACTTAACCTATATAGCTAGTGTTTGAAACTGCGTTGTATACTTAATTGCTAAAGTGCATTATACTAAGTTCTAAAGTTTTCGTTCCGCTATTATGGTTGCTTTAGGGTCTCTAAATATTTGTGTTAACTGTTCTACAAATCCGTTCCAACTCGCAAACATATATTATATATCTAGGTTAGTAGTCGTCACACCATTTGCTTATATCTCTATAAGGTAAGGCTTAAACCACTCTAGAGCTCTCCCTAATAAGAATAGTCCTGCGTATGCTACCTAGTCTGTAGGTATTACTAACTTCGCTCCTTTCTGTATAACCTTAAAATGCATCTGCGTAAGAAACCCTTTAAGCTTTAACTTCTCTCCTAAAAACTATTTAATTAAAGGTAACTTAACCTTTGCTACTCTAATTTTGTTAATGCGTTTTTTAAGTAGCCTACTATTATCCTATAAGTGATTAACTATTTCCTGTAACTAACTTTGCGTAACTACTTAAGAATCTGTGTCTGCTATACTGGTATCTCCTAACCCTAAGGTTGTGGCTGCCGTCAATGTCGTTGTAACTGGTGCTTTAGGTAGTATATTGTTCGACCTTATTTAATACTATAACCTTAGTAGTAAATGTGTAACGGAACCTTGTAGTAGGAACTACGGTGGGTCCTATTATTGGGCTAGGTATATAGGTAAGAATAGTGTTAATAACGTAATAATAACTGGTAGAGTGGTTGCCTAATAGATTAACTCTAATTGTATTCTGAGATTTACTATAAAGAGAGAACTATCTGGGTAGGGACTGTGGTCTATTAAATACATAACTATACGCCTAAGAAATCCCTTCGCTCTGTAAGGTACGTGTGCTCTGTTTGCTCTATTACAGATTATATAGATTATATAGATTATATAGATTACATTATATGACCTCGGCTACTATTCCTCGTTATATAGTTCTACTGGATCTATCCTGGACCGTGCCTGTATTAACTAACTAGCTTCCTCCGACTCTTCCCTAAGTAGTTGTAATATTGTACTTAAGCTGTCCGTAACAAAAAACCTAAAAATTAAGGATTAAGTAATTACTATAATGAGAAATAATATACTAATTAGGGATCCTTAAGAGACAGAAAGATATTTAAAAAGACTCTATAATAGTAGTAATAGTTTAAAGATAAAGCTTATATAAACTATAAAAGATAAGAATATTATATTATAAAATATTAAGCTAAAAAGGGCGGTAATATGGTAAAATGCACTTAAGATATTAAAGAATTAAGAAGTACCTAAAATAATTAAGAGTTAAGGGGAACTAAAGAATATTAATCTAAAGTTTTACATTTTATTATAACAATAGATATATAGTTCACAAAGAAGTAAAATATAGTATAAGTTATTAGATATAAGAACCAAAATTATACACCTTAAGAGGTATAGAAAAGTTAGATAATAAAGAGCAAGATAGACTTTTTAAACTAGACTAAGACCTAATAGCTATATATAGCTAGTAATTAGCTAAAGCTATCTTAGTATAAGAAGATATAGGATTAGATAATAATAGTAATAAAATTATTAATAGCTCTTACTAAGAAGAAGCTAATCTTAAATATATAATATTAGAGGTAGAGACTAAAACAGCTATAGAGCACAAATTAATAGTAGTTATAACACTACTTAATACGATATTAATTACTTTATAGAGTAATTAGTTAGATAATTTAGATAAAATTACTATAGCACCTATTAATAAAGGTAAAGGACCTATAGTAAGCTAGAAGAAGCTAATAACCTAGGGACCTATAGAGAACTAGGAGACAATACTATAGTTTAGACGCAAATATAGTACTATATACTAGTAAAACACTAATAAATCCACTTAAGATCTAAGGTTAAATAAAATAAGTAAAATTAGTTTTAAGTTAGATAAGTTACTAAAAGGATAGAAACTAATATAATTAGATACTATAAATAAATACCTTTAAAGTTCTAGAATAAAAAGTAAATAAAATTGTCTGAATAAGGTTCTGTAATATAGTAGACACAGTTGCTTGTAACCAATTGGGTTGACCACGTGAGCTAAGCGAGCTCAGGAGATCCATCAAATTCCACCTGTAGAAGTAGAAGAGGGAAAGAAAAGAACAGAAGAAATCGATCGAAACCAAAACCCCCCACCGTGATCCGAACACTGATCAGTGCCGCACAGATCAGCAAGGTATAACGAAGAGAGGCACTGTCTGATTCTCTAGACCTCTCGTTGAAGGCTAAGAATTAAGGTATTGCTTGCTAAGCCCAAAGGCCAGTTTGTGAGGTTACTCGCGCTTCTGACCTGCGTCCATCACGCCTTCAGAACGATTAGTTTGTGGTTGCTTCCACGCTTCTAGTCTAACTGTTGAATCAACTGCGGAACCAAAAGATGGCTACCTCCGCGACAGATATCGAAAAATCTACCTCCGCGATAGATACCGAAAAATGGGAGACCGGAATTGACGCGACCGTAACCGACATTAAGGAAGTCAAAGCATTCGTTGATTGGCGTTTATCGATATACAAGGAGAATGGATGGAAGGGATTCGACCTATGGGAGAGCTTTGTTGACGATTTTGAGTCGTTTACGAGGGATATACTTGATAACCTTGGAAAGGATCGATTAAAGAAGATCAGGGATTACCTCCGTAAAAATAGAGTATACGTACGGAAGGAGGCAAGGAAGTCAATTGCAGACG
>Ga0307507_10001991_pt1 | contig 44294 bp, 15 predicted proteins | sample 7_EM_MG_FD_207223 | JGI IMG/M metagenome (GOLD analysis project Ga0307507, IMG submission 207223) | Populus trichocarpa ectomycorrhiza microbial communities from riparian zone in the Pacific Northwest, United States - 7_EM | ecosystem: Host-associated > Plants > Roots > Unclassified | place... | reverse complement strand
AAAAGGCAAACCAGGATTAACCTATAAAGATATTCTATAACGCTTACTAAAAGAGTTTCGCGAATATATTAAACACTTCCTCCCTAAGAATGTAGATAAGCTGCCCCCTTACTGACTATGGGACTATAAAATTAAGATTATACCTGGAAAGCAGGCCCTGTATTATAAGAACAGACCACTCTTACCCACTAAACTTAGTTGTGTAAAGAAATGGATTAATAAGATACTAGATAAGGGTTTTATCCGTAAATTAACCTTATTAGCTACTATACTACTCCTCCTTACTATAAAACCTAGTAGTAGTGTACGAATCTGCTATAACTACTAAGGCCTAAATATAGTTACTATTAAAAATCGGTACCTATTGCTACTAATTTATAAGATACTTAATGCACTCTATAGTGCTAAGTACTTTATTAAGCTTGATATAATTACTGCGTTTAACTAGATCTGGATTATAGAAGGTTATAAATAGCTTATAGTATTTATTACCCAGTTTGGACTCTATAAGATATTAATTATACCGTTTGGTCTCTATAATACGCCCACTATGTTCTAGAACTATATTAACCATATTTTATATAACACCCTTAATAACTACTACACTGCCTACCTTAATAATATCCTTGTTTTCTCTAAAATACGCACTAAGCATACTAAATATATAAATAAAGTTATTTAGAGACTTAGTAACGCCAGACTATAGATTAATATTAATAAGTTTAAGTTTTATGCTACTAAAACAAAATATCTTAGCTTAATTATTTTAACTAATAGTATAACTATGGACCCTAAGAAGGTGCAGGCCCTATAGGAATAGAAGGACCTAATATTAATTAAAGAACTACAGCAATTTCTTAGCTTTGCGAACTTTTACTAATAATTTATCTAAAGCTACTCTATAGTTGTTAAACCTATAACTAGGCTACTAAAGAAGAGTACTAATTGGTTATAGGGCCCTAATTAAGCATAAGCCTTTTAGATACTAAAGATAGCGTTTACTATAGTACTAGTCCTAGCATACTATGACTATATAAAGAAAACCGTAGTAGAGACAGACGCCTTGAACTAGGCTTTAGGAGGAGTGCTTTACTAAGCTGGCGAAGATGGCAAACTTAAGCTAGTTGTATTCTTCTCTGCCAAGCACTCCGCCCCGGAATATAACTATAAGATATATAATAAGGAGCTCCTAGCAATTATAAAAGCACTAAAAGAATGGCGCCCTAAACTATAAGGAACTGAGTAACTGTTTAAGATTATTACGGACTATAAGAACCTCTAGACCTTTATAATAATAAAATAACTAAACCAGCGCTAAGTCTAATAGGCTAAGTTTCTCTCTTAGTTTAACTTTATTATTACCTATAGGCCTAGCACTAAAGCTATAATCCTAGACGCTCTTAGCCGTCTTTTAGGCGTAGTACCTGTTAATGCTAGTAATAAACGTCTACAACACTAAGACCGCGTTGTTTTACTATAAAAAAAAGTTAACCCCGCTATTCTAAAAGAGCTGCTAAGCAAATCCTAAGACTAGAGCGTTGAAGACTTTATTATAGTAATAGACCTAGAGCCTAAGAAAAAACCCCTTAAGGAGCTTATTAAGAATACCTACAAGGAGAATAAACTCGCTAGGGATATGTTGGCTGCACTACGCAAACGGGAAGGCCGTAAAGTATATTACTAGCCTAAGTAGATTAGGAAGTTACTCCGCTGTAATAAATTTAAATATTTAATTATTGACGGCCTGATCTACTATAGGAATTAAGTATTTATCCCTAATTTACCTAAACTCTAACTAGAAGTCGTATACTGTATATATAGTTTGGGTCCTGCGGGCCACCTAGGCTATGTTAAGACGCTAGACCTCCTTAATTAAACCTATTAATAGCTAGGTATTTTACAGTTTATAGCTACCTTTGTAAAAGACTGCGCTCTTTGCTTCTATATAAAGACCCTATGCTTAGCACTACCTGGTTTCCTAAAACTATTAGAACTACTAGTCCGCCTATAAACCGATATCTTTATTAACTACGTTATTAACCTGCCTAAGTGCCTTTATAATGGCAAAACATATAGATATATTTTTGTTGTTGTTGACCGCCTAATAAAGATAAGACACTTTATTCCTGTTACTAGCCTAGATACTAAGGAGCTTGTTAAAGCATTTATCCACACTGTCTATAAGTTATACGGCGCTCTAAATACTATTATTTTTAATAGAGGCTCTTTATTTGTTTTTGACTTCTGGCGTTACCTAAACTAGTGCCTAAAGGTAACCCTAAGCCCTAGTTCTATATGGTACCCTAAAATAGATAGCTAAACTGAGATTATTAATATAGCAATAAATAAGTACCTATATGCCTTTATAAGCTTTACCTAAAACGACTAAGTAGATTAGCTCCCCCTTATTAAGTTTACTATAAATAACTAGATTAATAAGACTACGGGAATCTTACTATTCTTTGCTAACTATGGCTATAACCTACGTCTAGGCGTTAAACTAGTGGGCCCCTAGCTATTAGCCCTATCTATATATATAAAGAAGGAGTATTTATAAGCTAATACTATTACTAACCGCTTTAAGCGTATTTTAACCCAGCTTAAAGCCCTAGCTTATATCTCCTAGCGACGCTATAAAGATAACGCTAATATAAAACGAGACGAAGGTATAATATTTAAAAAGGATGATATAGTTATGGTTAGCCTTAAAAATATAAAGACTAACCGGCCTAAGAGGAAGTAGGATAATAACTAGGACGGACCCTAGCCCGTCCTAGCTACCTATAGAGGAGCAGTTATAGTTAACCTCCTAGACTATATCCGCGTTAATAAGTCTTTCTACACTTTAAAAGTCTGCCTTTGGTTCCCTAAAGAGATCTCTGGTTAAGCACGCATTAATAAAAAGGAACATTATAATGTTATAGGAAGAATAGCTAAAAGAGACAATAATAGCAATATTACGGATAAGTAGGAATTTAAAAAGATCTTTAATATATATAATAAACAAATAGACGAGCATGGCCTAATATATTATATTAAGTGGAAGTATTATAATGAAGAAACCTAGGAACCTAAGAAGTCCCTAAAAGGGTGCAAGCGCGCACTATATAAGTTCTATAAATAATACCCTAAAAAGCCCAGACTCCCAAACTGGGCATAAAATAAGGAAAAGTTACGCTAAGGTTATAGCCAACTACGATATTAATTTGTAGTGGTTAAAATGTTATAGAACTTTAACCGCTGGTTAAAGTTATCTAATTGGCCAGATTCTTGCTAAGGAACGCCATAAAACGCCACGCAGATTAATTTTAGTGGCGGTATAGAGTTCTGCCGACTTTATTTACTGAACTAACTAATTAGGATTTTCTATCCCCGGGATAGAAAATCGCTATTAGCTCAGCTAAGGGCGGTAAGCGGAACTAATATCTTCGCGATAAAAACTAGCCCCCGTGTATTACCTGTTTTTAGAGTTATTTGTTTGGTTTAGGGACCAAACCTTCTGGGGGAGGGGAGTACTGTTACGGCACTGACCTGTTGTATACTGTCTCGTACTGTTTCCTACTGTTGGCTGGCCCACTATTAGCGCCTTGGCGGGCTGGCCCTACTATTTGTGTATAATACCCCCTTTCCATCTTCTTCTCCTCTTTATACCACAATGTAGTTATTTAGCCTACTTGCATTACAGTACTGTAACATAGGCTTGCTCTTGCTATTTTCCTTAGAGCTATATACTGCTAATCCTAAATAACTCCGCTTCTTACCTTCTCCTAGTTTACTCTTGCCGCTGGCCTTACGCGACGTTGGGACTTGCTGGCTATCTTTTACGCTATATCTATCGCGTCTAGGTGCCTTGGATTTGATAGCTAGCGGTATATTATTAGTAGCAGCGACTTAGGAGTTTAAGCTAGGAGGTGAGAATAATGCTATAAGCATGGCCTCCTTTGTGCCATTTTTCGCTATTTCGCTAAGAGCTATAATAAGTGTGCCCTCTAACCGTATTATAAGGTTTTCATGTCTCCACAGCGATATGTAGATATTCTTTTCGGGCGGACCATTGATGTTAAGCTCTGTATAGGCTTGCAGTTCCTCCCGTAGCTTGCCTAGAGCTGTATATAGGTTTCCGCTTATTAGATATAAGACTTAGACTACCCTAACTATTAACTTACCCATTAAGCCTATAGATTGGATTTCAATCTTAATATCTTCTATATTGATTACGTTGCTCGCCGCTAGGGTTGCTGGCTAAGGCGAAGGGATACTAGGTAGTAGGTTTACGGTAATATCTATGGGCTATATTATATATAGTAGCTAAGGTGGCGTCGTCTTATCTCGTGCTTCGGTCTTTTAGGGTGACGTATATTTATATAGAGATAGGTTTTTTAATTTATTGGAGGTACTCAGTACCCTCCTTACGCAATTAGAATAAGCACTTTCTATAATTTTTAGGATTACCCGCAGTTTCTAATCCGGTGGAGCATTAGCAAATTGCGGGAGTTGCTTATAAAACTCCTTAATATATCCTTCTTTTATTATTGTAGAGTTGCTGCGATATGTTACATGCTTAGGCTTAACTTTAATTACAATATCTTTAACCCTTTCTTTTAGTCTATTATAGTTTTTAATGGTTATTCCGAAGCCTTAGGCAATATCCGTATCTTTAGTTAGCTTTAGGTTCGCCTTATACCACGCATCTGGCTTTGCCTATAGTTGCATTATTATTAAGTCGCTTATTTGGTTAGGTACGTGCAATATTGCAGCATATATTAAGTAGAAGGTAACTATTAAAGTAAAATAGCTTCGTGCGGTAGCTAGCTAGTGCTACACTAGCATAACTCTAGTATTAGACATAGTCAGAGGTTAGTTATTAGAGAGATAGAAGGTAGAGTAAGTAAGGTAAATAAAGGAGAGGTAAAGCGGTAGATCTTGCAATTACCCGCATATACCCATATAGAGGTGAAATTGGCTGTTGTTTGCTACTACTAGTTAGGGTAAATATGGCTAGACTTAATGCTATGCAGTTAAATAAGGGCACAATTATATAAGGGCATAATTGTATAATATATGGGGACTACCCTACCTAGCCTATTTAGGGCTAGGTGGCGGTCCAGTACTACTAAACTCTTGCAGTTTTTAATATAAGCGATTTGTTAAGTGCCTATAGAGGAGTAACTGGTTATTACGGCATAGTAGAATATAGGAGGTTATAGGCGTTACTATATTTCTTATTATTAATAAAGTTGGTATATATACGCGCCACTAGAGTTAGAGGGCTGGCCTATATCTATATATACGGGCTCCATCGCTGCGAAGTGTTTGCTATATAATAGGTAGTATTTCTAGTGGACGGCAACGTATTGCACTTATTATAGGCGTCACTATATTTCTTATTATTGTATAAAGTCGGTAGATATGCGCGCCACTAGAGTTAGAGGGCTAGCTTATATCTATATATACGGACTCCATCGCTGCAAAGTGCTTAGTATATAATAGGTAGTACGTCTAGTAGATAGCAACATATTACACTTACTTTATAATCACTAGTGTTATTATTACACACTTAAGGGCCTACTGGGTAAGTTTATCTAGAACAATAATTATCTAGTACGTGGGATACTTCTATATCTATACCTAAACATCTAGTGCTTATTTAAACGCATATCTACCGCAAAAGGTTACAGGAGGTTTTGTATCTTATATTATAAGTTTATACAATTAATAGCATTTTGCGGCATTTTGCGGCATATTGGGACATGTTGGGGCATATTAGGGCATATTAGGGCATTTTAGGACAGTAGACATATTATATATACCTAGCATCTAGCTGCTTAGCAATGTTAACTTATCTCACTATTTATCTATTTAGTATTATATAAGAGGTTAGTGTTCTACTATAGTATTTTCTACGTTAGAGTCTCTTATATTTAATATCTTTATTTTAGATCTATCTAGAACTATATATAGTCTTATAATATCCTGCTCCCCACCTAGTACTCCAGCAAGAGATTATTTAGCTAATAATACCTTTTCTCTTACTAATTAAGGGAGGAAAAGACTTATACTTTCTAGTAGTAGCAGGCTGTGCTTATTAGTAACATTTTTAACGGATTACAGTATTTAAGTTTCCGTTTACCTATAACGTAATTAGCCTACCTATAGTAAAGTGCTTTTACTTTACTACTCGCTTCTCTTTTCCCTTACCCTTCTATACGTTTATATACTCGTATTATAAACTGCAAGAGCTTAATAGTGCTGGACCATTGCCTGGCCTATATTAAGAGATAGGCTAAGTAGGGTAGTCCCCTTAACTTATACTATACTACGTCTTCCTCTACAGGTTGGTCTTATTACTATAGATTTGCCTTTATACGCGTTTAACCTATAGAGTATATAACCGTGTGTATTACCGCCAAGGCCTTATATATATAATTTTATTAGGGCGCGCCTTATCTCCTTATTTTCACTAGTTAACCTAACTCTACTAACTACCCTCCCTTACTTCTACCCTACTAGCATCTACCTCTATAACTAGTGCCTCCGTAGATCTATCTAGGCTGTAGAGCCTTATAATATAGTAAGTTAGCTGCCTTATCTTTAACCTTAGCTATATAATAGAGAATCTATATTTACTAATACATTTATATAGACCACTACTTAATACAGCCTGCTACTAAAATAGATCTACCTACTAATTATTTTATAACTCGCGACGTTAACTATGTCTATAACCACAAAAAGTTCGCTAAGGGCGTTGTAGTTTTTAAGATTGCCTTAACTATGGCGGCCGCAGGCTCTAGTATCTTATAAGGTAATGGTAAGGGCCCTATACTTAACAAGCCTCTTCTTCTAGAGCTTGGTAGTCTATACCTCTTGGCCAACAATGCTCTAAAATGCCATCTCTGTCTGTCTACCGGCCATATACGCGCCGATTGTCCTCTTAAGAAAGCTTCTCAACTTTATTACGGCTATAGTAAGGCCGGTTATCTTAAAGCCAACTACCCTAACCCTATATATAATAATTATGGGGAAGCCAGTTATCTTAAAAGCAACTATCCTTATATAACGTGCAACTAATATAGTGCCATAGGCTATAGAAAGCGAGACTGTCCCTAGCTATTAGATAAGAAGAAGCGGACTTACCTAAACTATAACTCCCTAGACCATCAAACTGTCTTCTACAGTTAGGCATATAAGAACTACGAAGTTGTAGGGCATAATATTAATAATTACATAAGTAGACCTACTTCGATTTAGGTAATAGACGCCATAACTACTTTAGGCAAGGTAGATGCACCAGGTACTGCCGCTTTAAGTACAGCTACTACCTCTCCCTTACCTAAACCCCTTAATGCAGCCGGCTTCTATCCGGTAGTAGATAGCCTAGTAGATAATCTAGATACCTATATAGAGGATAGCAATTCCGTAATAGCTAAACCTTTAAATATACTCTAGCTTCTAAGCAACAACCACCTTATAGTTTAGTTTGTTACGCAAATTATTAAAAAGTATATTATAGTATGTAGTATTACGTTCTAGGTGTCTTATAAGGCCGGTAGAATGCCTACTTACTATTTATATAAGACAGCGTTTGTCTAATTCACGGATGCTAACATCGCTAGTAACATTAAGGTTGGTACTGCTAATGCTACTTCTCTAGTTATTTAACAACTGTTATATCCAACTACACTTAAGTATCTTACTCGCATTCTCCCGCAAGATGCTATAACCCTACAACTTTACTATATTAGGTTTATTGCCGCCTTTAACAAACTCGTACTAGGTACGCGTATATTGCTTAATAAGTACTTCTTTATCAACAGGGACTTTGGCCCGTTTACGCCATAAATCTATAAAGCTCGGGATATGCTGTTAAATAATCCTACGGTTATTATCTACTTCTTTACGCTAGGCACTAAATGGCTTAATAGTTATATCGCAAGCCTAAACGCAAGCCTATAGCAGCAGAGCGTTAACAATCCTTTAGGTCACTAGTAGAAGAACCATAATATAAATATCTAGCTTAGTATACAGCTCTTAGTAGAGGACTAACTATCGTATAAAATCCCCACGAGGTATTAGTTTAATAGCGTTTTTAAGTATTTTATGGTCCAGTTCTATACCATAGTTGTAAGCCTTAAGGTCGTTAACTAGAACCCCTAGATACCCACTATTATTTATCTTATTATCTTCCTAGGTAGCGCGGACCAAGTCTACTACACTGCTATCTAGATGGTTAATGGTCTTACCCTTCGCACTAACTCTATTATTAATATCTCATTTCTAGGTAAAGACGCAGATAGCCAGGCCAGCTAAAAAGGAGTTATTATTAATACTACTCCCTTTAGCTCCGGCTATAACTACTATACTTTCGTCTTTTGACCACGGGTGGGTTATAAGTTTATACTAAACCCTATATTCGCTCCAAAGCATGTTCTAAGCAGTGACAACTTTATAACAGTTAATAACCTAAGCAAGGCCCTAATTATAGCATAGGGTATTAAATGTCTTGTAACTAAGTATGTCCCTAAGGTTAGAATCTCCTAAGAGATTAACACTCTACGCTACCTATAGTAAGGAGGCGACAGTTTCCAAATTAAGCGCCAAATTGCGCTATCTAATAACTTTATAGATCTCCCGCGTATTAATTACTTCAACTATAATATCGCTAAGTATAGGAAGAACTCGGTCAATAATACCCTTAAGGCCGTCTTGCCGCTACTTAACAAAGAGTAAATAGGTGCCTATACTGCGCTCAAACATATAATAGGCGGTATTTTGCTAATCCAAGGCCCCAGTGGTGTTGGGAAATTAACTTTCCTAACTATCTTAGTATAATACTAGTATCGACTTAGGTCGCCCTAGTAGGATTCTACTAGAATCTAGGTCTTGTCGCCGCTTAATTACCAACTAGATATACTAGCTAAGACAATTAATAATGCACTTATAGAGGACTATAAGGCACTAATTACGTAAGGCTGTTTCGCTAAATTTCCTATCGTCCTTTGCCACTATATGCGCTCAACGGAAACTAAGGTCTATATATGGGATACTATTATATAGCGAACAGCAGTAGGCATTAACACTCATTCTAAGTATTTTAAGAAATAGGATAACTATGCTATAATTAACAAGAACGCATCTATACTAAATATAGCATTCCTGCTCTACCGTACGTTTAAGGCTAGTAATGCCACTAGCTTTAATAAGTGGTTATAGGTTATAGATTTATCTAAAGATTAGTAGCTATTACGCCTTATAGGTGTCCTGGACAGTGACGGAAACCTATATCCTATTACAGACCCTAATACGACTAAATACACCAAATTCCGCCAATACTTGTACTAATTTGCGCTTAGTAACAACATAACGCAAGATAATAAGATGGGATTAACACTTGCGGCTAATATAGTTATTACACACCTAGCCAAGAAGGCTAATATTATTCTTATAACACCTAATATGGTCTTGCAGATCCGTGTACATTCTATCAGCGCTACATACGCAGTTTTCTATAATAAGGCTAGGAAGGCGTCCAAGCTAGGCAGTCTTACTAGATTCGCCTAAAGTAGACTATATTTAATCTAAGAAGGTCTATAAATCCAGGCTAGTAACCCTGTGCCTTAGGTTCTCCTTAGTAATATATACCAACCGAAACTAATTCTTGGTCCTAATTTCGATAATCCGTTCCACTATTAGAAATCCATCTTCCTCTATACGCGTCTCCTCGCGGCTAGTGCGGATACGGTGTAGTTCTCGCTGCAATATTAATTTATTAAAGATATTATATATCTTATAAATGCTGTCCTGCCGCATGGCTAGCTTTAGATAAGCCTAATAGTTAAGGACCAAGAGCAGTTAAAGCTGGCAGCGAGCTTTTTTAAAGATATGCTACGCTATAACCACCCTATCGCGTTCCTCGCCGTCAATAGTACTATGTAGGTAAACGAGTTTAGCCAATTAACGTATAACCTAGTCTACGCTTAACGCGCATTCTAGGTAGCCATGGCGCTAATAGACTTTAGATTTAAGCCATTAGAGGTTAGCCTTGCTATTCTATATATAGCCTAACTTGCCGTCTACTCCGCAGCGCTGCATATGCTTAAAGAATGGTGCTATACCTAGCAAGATGGCAGCAAGTGGCGGGAATTTGCGCTAGTAGTCAGCGAGATTAAGGTCTTTACCGTTAACGGCATCTAAGGCGGCTAGGTAGAGTTATTAGTATATAATATAACAGTTGCTAGTCTACTAAAATTTGTCTAGAACACGGCAAGGAACCTTCTTGTAATTACTAGACCATAAGCGGGCCTTATTATTGTTAGTAGTCCCTAAGTAATCTATAATTATTATGCCAGCAATAAGACCTTTATAAATACCGCGTACTACAAAATTAAGAAGTGGTGTAAGGATAATAAGGTATTTATTAACCTTAAGAATCCTAAGTAGAAAGAGAACTTCCAGCAACTTATTGCCCTGTTTAATATTAACAAAACCATATAGCGTGTCTACCGCTAGCGTACAGCCAATCACACGCCTATTTTGTATAGCATAGATGTTAACTTTAATATTGCTATCCCTGACTTCGCGGGTATAATAAATATTAGCAGTACTGGTAATTATACCAAAGCGTAGAACAAGGCCGACAGAGAGGGCGCCAATAACAACGGCTAGGACGGTGCCGGTAATAATAGCGAGAATAACAACAATAGAGAGGATGTTGGTGGCGTTGGAACATAAGGAGAGTAGTAAGAATAGATATTACAGATACTACTAGTAGCGAGACCCTTAAATAGGGACACTAGATAGAAGTTAAGAGCAGCAGTAGCTATAGGCCTTTAGCATTTACAATTTTGCTACAGCACTAAATAAAATACGGTATATTGCGACACTATGTATTATAGCCAAATAGGATAGACTCTTAACAATTATAATCTCCAAAATAGATAAGCGTATTACGGTAAAGATAGCCTAATTTATAAAGTCTAGTAACCCTAATTTCTATCCCTTATAGGCTAGCGGTTAATCAATACTGATCCATAATCTAGATTTTAAGTACTTAACCAGTTAGATTATAGTCTAGATATCTTGCTAATAATTATAACCAGTTAGCTAGCTGTGAGCTTTAGCCTTTATAGCTAACTAACTGCGTTAAGTAGATTGCTCGCTGTCCGCTAACTGTTAAGCTGTCAGCTAGCTGTCCTAATTAGGTAAGTAGTATAGCTAGTAGAGCCTTTAGCAGAGCCTCTAACCCAGTTTTAGCACGTGCTATATTTAACTAAGGGTTTACTAATTTATAATAATTCTAGCTTAAAGCTAGACTCTATAATTAATTTCCCTAGCTACTAAAGCTTTACTAGGGGCTCAGCACAGAGCTCTACTAAAGGTTTTACCAGGAGCTCTGCCAGAGAGGCTCTATAAAGCTCCCTTAAAGCTCTATACGGAGCTCTACTAAGACTCTATATAGAGCTCTATAGAAACTCTGTATAGAGCTCTACGGAAACTCCACATAGAGCTCTATTAAAGTTCTGCATAGAGCTCTACTAAAGCTCTATATTAAAGCTCTACACAGAGCTCTACTAAAAGCTTTAACTACCACCAAATCTTACCACTAAGGTAGCGAGCTGCTAGCTAGCTGCAGTCTTACAGCTAAGCTCGCTAACTACTTACGTTATCAGCGACGCTGACAGCGACGCTAACTTTTGGACACACTAACCACAACTATCATTAATTACTCTCCGTATAGTATAGGCCGCCTCTATTTTCACTAAATTGTGATAACCCTAAATAGTATCTAATCCTTTTCTCGCTATAGCTGCCGCTAAGGCAACGCGACTTAACGCCCTCTCCTACTTATATTGGGCAGTTCCCTAACCTAGGCTATACTATTGCCGGCATTAGCACGCCCTTACCATATCTTAAGAAACTTGTCGCTAAGGCTATAGGTCCTTAAAATAATACTTATCCTACCCTACTAGCTACTAGCTAGCAAAACACAGGACAAATATAATATCTATATAATTGCCCCTAATAGAAGAGCCTATAGTAAAGGCAATTTGCTATACCACGCCTAGATAACCTAAGATTATATATATAGATAATAATTTTAGGGCTTCCTAATACAATAGGAGGTCTTGCTGCAAGGCAAACTTAACTAAAGTTACTATCTCCACGTAGATTAGATCAACCGTAATTAATTAATACCTTCTAGCCCGCCCGGCAAAACGTGTCGCGCTAGTAATGGGGCTAGATAAACGTTAGCAATATATTACAATTAGGACAGACACCTGTATACTATCTTTATAGATAGCCGTGAATACAGCCTGGCCCACCCTATAATAAACTGCCCTTAACAGAGCAGCCCTTAAGGCCCCATCGTTTCGGATAGGTATAGTCTCTATATAGGCGGCCCATATCCACTCCTTGTTACAATCCACCCTGGCCTCTAAAAACATCTTAACTAGCAGCTAATATTCGACTATGCGTAGGCCTTAAGGCGCATTAGGCAGCGACACTAGACTTAAGGCCACGTCCATATTTAGGACTAAGTTTGTACCATCTAGTTGCCGCCTATAAAGTAGTATAACAAGTCGTTTAAGATTGCAGCCGCAGTTCTATATATAGCTAAGCGGGGACAAGTTCTGCAAGTTTATAGCAGCTATATGCCCCTTTTCCGCATCTACTATATAGTTAATGCCAGGCCGCCCTAGCACCTTTATCTTTTTACGCATATTTAACTGTGCGCGGGCTAGTATATTCTGTATGGCCTTATATACCTATGGCGCTGGTACCTTCTCGCATTCTACTACTTAACGGATAACTTTCTGGATTACCTACTCGCGTAGCAAATCATTTAGTCATCCGCGAAATGAAATATACAGGATACTATCCTTAATAATAACCTGCTTGAAAGTCCGCTTAATAGTATTAAGTCTCTCTACAGTAATACCTAAGCTGGTAATAAGCTGTATGTCTTTTCGCGGGTCCATGGCGCTTACAAAGTTATACTATACCGCATTTATGGTATACTGCTGTCGTATATTACGTCCCATCGTAAAAGATAGTCTAGTATCTTAAGTAGGGAATAGTGGTGTTTAAAATCCTGTGCTTAGTATAACAGAGAGGCGGCGCAATGTTAGCAATAATAGAGCCTCCTAGCCTAATATAACGCGATCTGGCGCAAATTAGCGTAAAATATAGCGGATTGCGCCATCTAGCGCGTTAGTGTCCATAGACATCACCGTGCTCTTGCTTGTAACATAGCACGAGCTATAAACACTACTTTAAACATATGGTTTTACATGGATGTTGTTTTCAGCCCCCTTTTAACCAAACTGTAGTAAGTTATAGCTTAATGCGGTAATTTACAAATGAGCTCTATCTAGCGGCAATATAGAAAGTGTGGGACTAAAGTAAAAAGCATAGGCGGTCTAACCTGTCATAAACGATATTATCTAAGAAAACAGAAACGGAAGAAGGATAGACACAAGGCCGTTAATATTAGAGAGATAGACAACAATATACCCTTACGCCATTAAAGCTTAGGGGAGCATCAGACAGCCTATTATAGGGCCAAGCTAGAGTAAAATAATAAGTAGTCACTCACATAATATATAGACGACGATGCACTATGCCATTAAACCTTAGAAGGGCATTAAATAACCAATTATAAGGCCGAATCGGAGCAAGATAATAAGTGGCCACCCATATAAGCTCTAGGCGATGATATTATTAATAAGCTAAATAATAGGGCTGTGGATGTGCACTATAATAATAATTCCGCAATATTTAATAGGGTGTATAACCTGGCAACAGTTAAGACTAATTGGCAAACTTTAACTAGAATATCTACGGACGTCTTTTAGACTAAAACATTTAAAGAGGCCACTGGCCGCGCCGTGGGAAAGCCTCTAGGACGGAACTAAGAAAATCTACAAACTGCGGATAATACTACGGCAGTATGCGACATTATACCGCATATTAAACGTACTGGTAGTGCACTAGATAAGACACCTCCCCCATTTTATCCTTTTGGCAGTAAAGTAGAATACGTATAGGTCTTATAGTAGGTAAGCCACAGGACTTCTAACCGCGCTATTAACAAGTGGTTTAACGATATTAGGCTTTAGGGAATATTTGCCAACCATTTTTCTTGCTAGAGTGCTAAAGATATTAAAGCAAAACTACTTTTAAAACGGATGCAATCCGAGAGTAAGCAACCGCAGTAGATTAAAATAATTGTAACTATAGGGGACTAGCAGCTGCTGGTACGTTACCAAAATGCTCTAAAGATTGTGTCCCTCCTTATTAATTACGGCCCTTTCTAAAGAGACATAACTTTCTCGCCAGTAAGGCAGTACTTATCAGTAGGAACAAGAATATACAATAAGCTTAACACAGCAGACTAGTAGTAGGAGACGCAAGAGCAGCTACCACTTGGCGCAACTATAGTGCCGATTATATTAGCCAGCGACAAGACCCAACTAATACAACACGCCAGCAGTAAGAAAGCATAGCCGCTCTATATTTTAATTAGAAATATTAAACTGCGCGTTTAATAATCCGTAAATCAACCAGCCCTATTACTACTTATATACCTCCCGGTCTATATACCTGGCAACTGAATAATACAACTAGCGGTGCAATATAAGACCCTTACAGCCATCCTTAAATATATGCTTCAGCGACAACCCTACTGCTTATATAGTCAAGCTAATAATGCCTATAGCGTTAGAGAAAGCTAGTAAAGAAGGAGTACATCTCCTATACGCGGATAGCCAGGATTAACACTGCTTTCCACTTCTAGCTGTATTTATGGCTGATTACAAAGAATAGGTCACGCTTACAGGTATTAAAAGTGGCTATAAATATTCAATTTGTTATATATATATGAATAAACAGTATAATCTAATAACTGCTATCTAGCGGCTATGGCCGTTCCGTATATACCAATTGACAAAAGACCAAATACGAATGCAGCAGGAAGGTTGCAATACTAATAAGAAGGATAACTTGGATTATATTCGGCCGTTCCGCAACTTTATATAGGGCTATAATCTATTTAATATCTACAAGATAATGGCGCCTAATTTCCTGCACTAGGTGCTTAAAGGCCTTACTAGTAAATACCTTATGCACTAGATTAAGGGGCTTATACAAAGTAAAATATAGGCTAGAAAATATTAGGGCCTTGACATCCCACGCATAGATAGTTGCGGCCAGGAGATATTAAATGTTAATATACTTATTACCACCCGCTTCGCATAGGTAGAGCGATTTACCAATATAATAGTGTGGGATAGCTGGGCAAATGTTGGCCAATGGACAGGAAAGATGTATAAATCTCTATTATAATAATTAGTCCCCGCCATAGCACCCTTACTAAAACAGAATAAAGGCGCCATGCTATTTATCCAGGTGTTTGTGGACTTTACTATACTATCTTAATATGTATTACACGACGAATTAACCATCCGGTACCTAGTAGCAGCTATTTATAGAATGGACAAGATAAAGGATGTATTCCTTCTATTTTAACTAAGTAAGGTAAAACTACTACACTTTAATATTCCTAAGCTATATGCTATTACCCACTATCCGGAGAGTATTTAGCGACTAGGAGTAATCGGAGGCATAGATATAGAGTACTTAGAGCAAGCATATAAGCTACAGAAAGCATTCTACTATAGGACCAACAAACGGAACAACTATAAAAAGCAGATGCTACGATATAACACTATATATCTTAACACGATGCTTCGGAACAAACTTAAGCTATAGGCGTTAACTAATATAATCAACACAGCAGACCTAATGAGCGTAATATAGACGATACGACTAGGTCCTATAGTTGATATATACGCACATCGCTTGTATATATGGAACTTTGACAACTATACAGCTCAGACACTTTAAGACTAGAGAATCAACATATCTATCTAGCATATGGTTAAGGAGGTACAGCGCTAGATAGAGATTACTAACCTTATATCTAAACTAGCCCCCTTTGTAAGGGAATGCCGCAAGCAGATTAATAGAATCCGGTAAACAGACTAGGACGTTAACCAACTAGAGGCCGATAATAATTAGGTATTAAAGATGCCCCTAAGCATCTATTATAGCGTTATATGCTACATTTGCTTTAGGAAGGACACTATTAACACTAATAAGCTTAACAAGGTGTTTGCTTAATGTACCCTATTATAGGCTAACACTAGAGCCCCCCACTATAATACTGTAATAGTACAAGAATATAAGTAGGTAAATAACAGCCTCCATAGTAATAAAGTTGGGAGGCTTCGTCTGCTACTCACAATCTAGGATACTAGGCGATTGGATAGAGAGGGCAAATACCCAAAATACGCTGGTGCGTTGGTAGAGACCCTCCAAGTTTATAATAGTAGTAAGATTGACGCAAGAACTAGAATACTTAGAGTGCAGAGTATAAAGCCATCTAGCAGTAGGACGAGACGCACGCTAGATACCCTTTAGATATATAATATTAACCATATCGCGAGGCCCATCTCACTTGTGCTAACGGACATTAACGTCACAAACTGTTTCTTTATAAACAACTACAGCGATTGGGATATATATAATACTATATATAACAAAGACTTCGAGTGAATAAATAGGGCATAGGTTAATGTATATATAAGGAAACAGGCTCGCACTAGGCGGTAAATAAATACAACTTAGCTAAAATAGCGGCAAGTTGCGACTAGCGGCGCCAGATTGCAATAAAGGGGTAGATTGCCACGACTATAATAAACTAGAATATAACACTACTATATATCGCCCTCTACGCGCTAGCTACCCTTTATATCCTATATACTATACCCTCTACCTCAAAAGTAGGTAAATATTATAAGGAATTAGGCTTCTACGCGGTATAGAAAAAATATCACGCAAAGTAGGACCCTATGCTATAGCAAGGTAATCTAATCGCCCTATTACAAAGCCTAATAAACAGTTAGGCCGCCCTCCCAACTCATTATTACAAGTTAGTTAAGGCTCTTTTCTATTTATACTTGGCGAGAAAACCCTAATTTATACCATAAAAGTTAAATAGGTTGTTGTTTAAAGTATGTTAGGTATAAGACTTTAGACCATCTAGCGTCTCTTAGGGAAGTAAGGTGTGTATAAAAGCCAAATAGTTCTACTAGACTAATATACTTATCCTCTACCTATCCCATAAAAAAGTAAATAAAGACGCTATAAGTTAAGTAGTAGCTCCCAAGATAATCTAGATCTTAAAGGGGATAATATCGAGCTCTATACTATAATTGTCTCCGTTAAAAGGCAAGGCTGTTATTAATACTATTATATGCCATAGTATGACCTATTATTGTTAATTTTAATAACGTTATTCTAATGGACAGTCCTGTTCTTATTAGATAAAAGCCTGCAAACCTTAAGCAACCCCAGGACATCTAAAACCTATACTTAAAAGAAACGCATATGTTACTCAGACGAATAACCGCTATAAGATGACTTTGGATAATATATAAAGCAGCCACTTAGCCCGGTTAATATAAAGATATATAGTATCGCTTAGACACGTCTTGTCGCACATATAATAACAGGCTCTATGCCTAAAGAGCTCTATCTTTTTCCCTAGCTGGAAATAAACACAAGCGGTCTAAATACACTAATAAAGCAGACGTGGAAAGAGGCGATTACTATTACAGACCGTCACAAAGGCCCAACAAATGGAGCATTAAGTATGCCACCAGGGCCGGCGGTATGTAAGGTTCGCAGTCCTTAGATTTAGTAGCACTATGCTAACCGGTTTTCCAGCTATATAACCAACTTAGCGTGTTTTAGTGTGCTATAATAAACACAGTGCGCGATACCGTTGCCGGGAGCTATAACTGCCTTAAACTAGATACTGAGGTCGTGGCAAAGGAAGTAGAGAAACTACTTAAGAATAACTACTTTATACTTGGTGGCCTAGTTAGTACTCTGCCTTTTACTATACCTAACTAACCAAGGCTAGGATAGAGAGACAAGATTTAGGGCGCCAATTATTGCACGCTATATTAAGCGCGTGTTCTTTAATACTGGGCTAAGGTCACTCGCCCTTAATAAGAATAGTACTAACCTATTCTCGCCTATTACAGCCAATATGATATGGCTTATATGCGTAGCAATTTAACATACACTTAAGGACTATAGAAGCGGAATATAAATTATTTATAAGTTTAAAGCCAACGCTATAGTTATAGGTAAAACCATAGAAAGCCTCTTACTATACTTACTAAAGCGTATTATAGATAGTTGGGAGCGACTATGGAATACCTAGAAGAGCTACCAACCTAAATGTAATAAAAGGCTACGCAGGCTACTTCTATAATAAGTTAATAAGATGCGGAACATAACTAGAGACAAGATGCTATAGACTTAATAGGCAATTAGCAATCCTTTTAAGGATACTATAGAAGATTTAGAGGAACTGGATCCTAAGTATAATAACGGGTTTACTTAACAACCGTATACTATAAGTGTAAATACATAATATTATATTAATTGCGTCGCAACGTCATATCGCGATACTCGCTGTATGCTATAGCACTTTACCGCCGTTTCCTATTTTACAATATCCCGCCATTTTAATTGTTGTACGCGGGCTAACAAAGATAATACAATAGGATAACGGTAGCCCAGCGCATTCGTCGCCAAGAATAAGCCCTAAAACTATATATAAGGTCTCCTTCTCGCAGTATACTAATAAGACGATTTTAATACCATATAACTATAACATTAATGCTATTAAAGCGCTCCTTAAACAAATTCAAGGTGACAATAAACAGGAAATAGGAATTAATCACCGTATTTTACGGTATATATTCACCGGCAAGTCCGAGGTTATAGATATTACGGATAGTGCTATACTAGAGGATATAAAGGCCCGCCTATAGAGTGGAGATAGATAGGTGATACTAGAACTTGCTAACAAAGAGGATAAGAGTAGAGAAGGCAGCGGAATAGACAGGGAAAACAACAGCGACAAAGAGGATAAGAATAGAGAAGGCAGTAGAATTAACAGGGAAAACAATAGCGAGAATAAAAACGATTAGGGGTTTAGTAGTATAGTGCTACTATCGCGGCAGAACTAATGTAAATATTAAACTTAAAATAGCAGGTTAACTAAAGGGCGTTATTAGGCGTATTGAGGTTATACTATACTACTATTGGGTCAAAATGTGTTCTTTATACAGTGTGTGCCAGGCGTGTAGAATAAGCAGAGAATACTAACTGTGTAGAATAAGCAAAGGGTACTAACTGCGCAGACTAAGCAAAGTATACCAATTATATAGAATGGGTAAATACTACCAACTACGCAGACCGAATAAATACCATTAAGTGCGTGGGATAAACACTTAATAATAACCGCGTGGGAAGAGTAACACTTATCTATTACTTAAAGTGAGTAAAGTATACTAATTGCGTAGAATAGGTAAATACTACCAACCGCGCAGACCGAGCAAATACTATTAAGTGCGCGGGAAGAGCAACGCTTATCTATTACTTAAAGTGAGCAAGATATACAGAATACACAAGGAGGGCATTATATGTTAATTGCGCATTAAGTGCAAAAAAAGCTTAATAGAATAAAGGCACTACTTAACCAGGTAGCTGCAAATGCGCAATTAGCTGCACCGCGTTATTGGTTTCTGTTAAATGCGGCAGTATGCCGCTCCTTAGTCGATACCATACGCTACACGTTGCAATGCGCGAAATGCGCATTTGGCCGCCAAATGCTGCCAAATGCTATAAAAATGCTGGTAAATTTTTTCCTGACGTAGGGGATAGGCTTTGTTAATAATACAAACCTAATTATATATAGGCCAACAGCCGCAGAGAACTGCGGAACACTAGAGAAAGCCTATAACACCTATATAGAATAGGCAAGATGACATAGAGTTTAATTCTTACTAAAGAAATACTAGCTAATCCACTTTATAAGAAAACGTAACTAACCTATAGATTTTTAGTATATAATCTATATCTAAGGCTTTAGGTGCCAACTAGTTTAAGGCCTAAGGGTATTAGGAGTATAGGTAGACAGCAAGCTCTAGTAGAGCGTATATACGTTATAAGCGGCCTATAAGGGCCAAGTGCAGTATATTATAATATCCAGAATTGTTAATTCTATATAGGGTCCATGCTTCTAGAGGTCACGCCTACTATATATAGCAGTTGTCCGGCCAACCATAACATATAGATCTAGTATTTGGGCTATAGGAGAAACCAAGAAAGGCCCCTCTAAATTACTCCTTAAACTACTCTAAAAGGTCTAAACAGCCTACCTCTAGAGCATAACAGGCGGGTATAAGTAAATAGCCATAGCACTGCTTAAGAAGGAAGCTAATATCACCCTCCTATAATTATATATTAAAGCCACTGTAATATAAAGGGCGTAAAAGGAGCGCAACTCTAGTGTTATAAAGTATATTAAGTTACGCCTAAACAAATTATGGAGGGACCCTAGGGTGCTCTATAGGAGAGCTAACTAACAACCCCAAAGTAGGGAAGACATATTAGAGAAATAGGTAGAAAAAGTAGAAGAAGAATGGTGCTATATTAGGGCCCAGGCCTATATAGAGGAGGAAGGGAGACGCGTAAGAGACTAGTAAAGATAATAGTAAAAGAGAGAAAGGAGCTAAAGTAGAGCATAAAAGAGTACTAGGAAACTATCTACCGCAATATAATACTAGTTGGACCAATACTGGAGAGGCGTATAGGAGTTAAAGGTATAGAGGCTATCTTAGGCAAGAGAAACCCAGGCCGCAGCATAGTTAATACTATAGGGGGTAAATACCTAAGGGCTTTAAGAAGGCCTAATAAAGGCAGAAAATATAATAGTAACACTCTTAAGAACAGAAATAATAGGACTAAAAGACTGGCTTTACTGGGTAGGTATCCTAGTAGGCAGCCTAAGATGCAAATATAGCTAGCTAAGACAGATACTAAAACACGTAATACTGTTATGCCCCTTACATACTAACCAAGAAGCAATGCTTTTAGTAGCTGGCATAGAGAACTATAATATACTACTCTTAATATAAAAAGGTTTTAAGGCGGTTACCTAGTGGCTTATTAGCCAAAATATACTAGACCAGTTTTGGGTTATAAAGGAAATAGTAATAGAAGGTAAAGGGGTAAGCACCAGGCGCCCCCTAATAACTCTATAGTAGTAGAGTTAAGTTTGCGATACTAGCGCGTCTATAGGCTTATTACGGCAGCAGTGGTTCCCAAAAAGGTTAAAAAGTAAGGTAGTAGAGCACTATAGGTAACTTGTAGGCGCCCTATATGCGCTATATAGGCAAGTCCTAAAAGGCGGGAAGATAGATTACGGGGTTTTCTTATATAGAGTTTTCTCCCCATATATATATAAGGAGTAGTCCGCGTGAGCCCAATAGGGATCCGAATTAGACGTTAAGCAATGAATTATTATTATTAAAAGCTAAATACTATTACTTAAAAGGATTGGTATTCTATTCCTTTAATTAATAAGACCCTTATATATTTAAGCTGGGTAAAGATCTTTACTAGACTTAATATCCGCTAAGCTTTTTATTAAATTAGAATAGACCCTATATCTAAAGATTTAATAACGTTCTATACCTGTTATAGGTCCTATAAATATAAAGTTCTTCTATTTAAACTAATAAATAGACTAGCTACGTACTAAAGGTATATAAATAATGTTGTTTTTAATTACCTTAATAAATTCTATATGGTATACCTAGATGACATTCTTATATACTTAGACAATAAACTTAAGCACTAAGTTTATGTTAAGAAAGTCCTAAAGAGATTACGGAATACAGACTTATAAGTTAATATTAAGAAATGTGAATTTAGTGTTAAATATATAAAGTACTTTGGGTTTATAGTAAGTACAGATAGGATTAAAGTTAACTCTAAGAAGGTTGACATAATCTATAACTGGAAACCCCCTTATACTATAAAGGGGATCTAGCCCTTCCTTAGTTTTTATAATTTCTATTACCGATTTATCTACAACTATAGAGTTATAGCAAAGCCTCTTATATAACTTACCCAGAAAGACACGCCTTTTGTCTTTAATAATAACTATATAGAAGCCTTTGGAGAGTTAAAAGATTAGCTTATCTCTTTTTAAATCCTTTATTATTATAACCCGGACCTTAAATTAATACTAAAGATAGATGCTTCTAACGGAGTTATAGCGGGAATCCTATTATAGTTATATCTAGACAGCGAATAGTACCCTATTACTTTCTTCTTAAAAATAATAGACCTAGCTAAGTGTAACTACAAAGTATATAATGAAGAAATGCTAGCTATTATCTAATTACTATCTTAATAGTGTGCAGAGCTAGAAGGCATAAACTCCTAGATTAAGATATATACAGATTATAAAGCAACTTACTAAATAATAAGCTTACTAGGCTAAAATACTCTCCTAATTCTTCTTTATGATTATATATTATTCTAGTAAGTAAAACTCTAAGGCTAATATATTAACCTAAAGGGAATAAGATATAGGACCTTAGGATAAGCTAAAGGCCTAATACTAGATGTATATCCTCCTCTACCCTAAATAGCTTGACCTGCAGATCCTTAAGGAGCTAGACTTTAAATAGAATAATTTAGTACCTATAAAAGGAGAAGTCTTAGACAAACTAATAGGGCTAATTAATTATATCCTAACTATAAACCGTACAGCCAACTCTCTAAAGGCCCTCCGCGACTAAGCTATAAAAGGTAACCCTAATTTAGAAATAGAAGGACTACTCTTATACTAGAAACGGCTTATAGTTCTAAACGTTAATAACCTATAAATAGAGCTAATCTGTAAAGCTTACTGTTAAGTCTTTATAGCATACCCTAGTTAAGACAAAACCCACTAACTGCTAGCGCCCTATTACTACTAGCGAGGACTTCTGTCTAATATGGCACGATTTATTAGAAACTGCCACGCCTATAGACGCGTAGATGCCCCTAGGGATTAAACTCCTAGGTAGCTATAACCACTACCAGTTCTAGAACGCCCTTAGTAATATATTATAATAGACTTTAAGTCATTTCTAAAGGACGCCTACGGCTATAATGCAGCCTTTATAGTAATTAACCAATTATATAAATAATCTATCTCCCTCCTATATTTTAAGACCATAACTATAAAGGATATAGCCCGCCTCTATATTAATAACATCTATTAATTCTATAGTGCCCCCGAATTAATTATCTCTAACTATAGTCCCCAGTTTATATTAGATTTCTTAAATAAATTCTACTATATCCTTAAGATTAAGATTAAGCTCTCTACTATATTTCACCCTTAGACTAATAGTTAAACTAAGATTATAAACTAGTACCTTAACTAATAACTATATCCCTTTATAGACTACTATTAGGACAACTAGTTAGAATTACTGCCTATAATAGACTATGCACAGCTTATACTCCCCTATAATAGTATAGAGATATCCCTATTTAAACTACTCTATAGGTATATACCATAAACGTCCTTTAATTGGGATAGGCCTACTAAACCCACTATAGCCTGTAAATGCCTTAGTTATAAAGTATTATGGGACACCTCCGTAATACCTTATACATATTTACCTGTTTTTACCTATTTCCACCTGTTTTTACTAACGCAGTAAGAAGAGACCGACCGCGAGACGACAATCTGATAGCAATCTGCCGGCAATCTATGGCAATCTAATAGCAGTCTGCCGCATTCTGCCATATTCTACCAAGTCCACCAAATCCTGCCAAGTTCTGCTAGGACTGCTACTTAAATCCTATTCTGCTCTGTATATATATTAACTAAGCAACTAAACTAACAATATATACCCTTTCTTCCTATTTCCTTACCTTCTCTCCTTATATAACGTCTTAACTTTATTACGCAGTTTATATACATAGCTTAATAATATCTACTTTGCTATATATTACCATCGCTTATGCTTACTCCATAATACTATATTGCGTTAACCTTATATACCATTCTCCGAAATATAGAACGACTATAAATCCCCTATAATAGCCGCTAGTATTATATCTATACTCTAAGAATAATTAGCAGAGATATAGAAGTCCTTTATAGACGCCCTCGCACAGAACTAAGCCACTTTAACTTAACAATAAGCCGAATAAGAGGCATAACACCTATAAATAATTAAGGACCTCTAAGAAGAAGTCCATACCCTTAAGATGTCTATACTAGGACCCTAAGACTAAACGCTTTCTCTAGAGATAAATACGCAGGATAAGAGTCCTAAACCTATAGTAACTATTTATCCTAAACTAACTACCGCACTATAACAATCTAAACAACTACTAAACCCTCTAATATTTATCAGTAAATAATAAAAACTCCAATTATTCCTAAGCTAGCCTAAAAATAAGCTAACTAGTAATGCTAACTGCTACTTAACTAAAGCTAACTAACTCTGCTACGCCCTAAGTTGACTAGGAGGAGACATAGCTGACCTTATTAAACCCCTTTAACCGAACTTAGTATAAAGTCTAGTTGTACTACTTAAAGCCATATACAGTAACCTAAACCATTAAGCTACCGCTTAGAGGAAGATAAACCATATAACTTAAGGAATAAAAAGTTTCCCAGTATACTTCTCTAAATTTAACTATTATATAAAGGAAACAGGCTAGAATAACTCCACACTAGTTAACAGCCTTATTAAGTCCTTAAGCCCTAAACTAAAAATCTCCCTAATAGATATAGACCTACTAGGAGCTCTTAACGCCTATATTACAGGGCGGGGGCAGTGGCTATAAGACGTATGTATTCAAGGAGTCTACAAGACGTTGCGCGATCGATCGTAAGGGTCGAGGGCGTAAGGAGGTAATATACCCGCGCGTAGCTAACATAAGCTGTACGCAAGGTATACACAAAAGCATGGGGCTCTCCTATAGAGGCCCCTACGGTCGGGTTCTATAACACTACCCCCCCTCCTATTAAGGCAGAGCTCCGGTGACGCTGTAGTTACTATATATATATAGGGGGAACGCTTAGGGTATAGAGAAGAAGAAGAAATATTATTATAGGTGTAATAGGCTCATACAGATGCTTCTAACTTAGGACTTGGGGGTTATTGGTAAGGTATAAGGGGGGTCGCCAAGGCGCTAGTAGTAGGCAAGCCAATAGCGATTTTCCATCCCGGGAATAGAAAATCCTAATTAGCTGGTTTCTCCTTAGCGTCTAGAATCTAACTAATCAGACAACTTTAACTGGCGGTCAAAGTTCCTAGACATCTTAAAGTTTTCTAGTTACATAATTACACTTTACGGTAATCTGCGGCAATCTAATAGCAACTTGCCCTTATATGGCAATGTACAACGGTTTAACTCTATAAGGGCTCCTATAGAGGATTAGGCACAAAATCTCTGCTTAGGCCCAGTTTCTATAGGTTCACATAATAGAAATCGCTAATTAGGTCCTTTACATTCTTAAAGTCTTCCTATGGTTGCCATTCCGGCTAATCTATATCAAATCCTATATAGGTAGCTTTGTAGTAGAGCCGCCATCCTCTACCTTTGCTAAAGTATTTAGAGTTAATAATTTATTTAATGGTCCACTCCTTATAGTTCTTATCTTTATTCTTATCTTAGATTAGTACTAGTAGGGGTTTAGGCTATATTTGTCCTAGTAGAGGGTTAAGTTAGTAAAGGTGTAGTAGCTATAGGTAAAACACAGGCCACACTCCATAGGCAGCTAAGGCGGGTGGAAGCTCCAGTTTATATGCGGCTCCCCTATTAATAACTCGTTTAATCTAGTAGGGGCCAAGGTTCTTATAATTAAGTAACTTTATAGGCCTCTACATGGAGATATTGCGTGCATCTAACCATACCCAGTTGCCAACACGCATCTTAGGTGGTGGTGTTCTATAACAGTTAGCAAAGTAAGCTTATTTCGAATTCTACTAACTTAACTAAATTCTGCCAGCTTCTACTAAATTCTTGCCTAGGACTAAGTAGACTTTTCTCCTCTCTTTACCCATCCTTCTATTTATACCTTAAGGCAGTTAGTATTTAAGAACTTTTCTAATGCCTTATTAGGGTTGGACTTAGTTATGGCATCTGCTAGGTTGTCTTAGCCGTTAATCTAGCGGATCTCTAGCAGTTTTCTTTGCTCGTATAATTAACAAAGGGCTATAATATTAATTATTAGACGCTTCTCCTTGGTGGTTCTAAGCTTAATAAGGTATTCCCAGAGTAAATAAGAGTTGGTATAGATAATGGTTGGGATTTAGAAAAGACCGAGTTAATCTATAATTATTTTAAGAGTAGTATTGATAACAATTGCCATATCCACTCCTCCTACTATGCCGTAGATCTCTAATACTAGGACGCTTCTAGTTACTTGCCTACTCTTAGTTGAGCTATAATAGATTAAGTTTCCCTTAATCTAAAATTCCTCTTCTGTTATCTTGGTCTTATTTGCAATAATAATTTTATATCCAATCTAGGAACTAAAATCTTTATTGTTTATAAATGATCCATTAATAAAGATAAAGAGCTTTACTATAGATAGGTCGAGGGCAATATAGTTAATACCTCAATCTATATACTTTATCTGCCATACAAGTCTCTTGTTTAAAGCAGTAACATTAGCTTTAATTAGATTCTGGTATTAGACAGTAACTAAGAGGTTAAATGCGGCTTCTAGTCAGTAGATGGTTGCAATATAAGCTCTATAAGCCCATTGCTTTCTATAGTTGTTCTAGAGATTAGGAGACTTAACATCTACAAGCTTAATCTTCTTTGCCTATTCCTTTTAACGTAACTAGATAGTATCCTTGTATTGTGTTAATATATATCCATTAAAGATTAATGGAGTTTCCGGTGCTAGGGCTTCTTTAGGCTTTATAAGGAACTTAGCTTTATTAAGCTTATTATCCTCCAAAACTGAGAATTCTTCTGATGCTAAGATAAGTGTGTTATTAGTTTACATTCCTATAAGACTAAATACTTCCTTTTTAGTTGTAATTAGGAAGTAGGGGTCATATATAGATATAATTATAGATAGCTTTTCCTTATAATGCTTGTAATATATAGCCTATTAATAGGTTCCAGCTTTAGGAATTCTATACAATGGCTTCAGAACAACTATAATAGTATTTGGTAGATATATATAGATAATTTCCTTTAGAAGATTTGCAAGAATTAGTTGTTAAATAAAAGTCGTTAATTAGGTATAGGCTTAAGTAACATTATATAGCTATATTTAGATCTTCTTATCTAAAAGTTGAAATAAAGACGATGCTAGTGCCGCAATGACTCATTAACTAGCTCTCTAGATAGTTAGGGATTGCATAAGAATTATTTCCTTTCCGTTATTATTATATACTTAGATAACAAGTCTTAATTTTTCGTATAGGGTATCTATAGCTTTACCCTTAACCTTATAGACAATTCTTAAGTTAAAGATCCTAACACTAGCATGCTTGATAGGATCCTATTAGACAAAATTAAAAACTCCTCGTCTAGTTAACCTATTAACTTCCTGTTTTGTTAAAGCTTCAAATAGTGCTCTAGGAGTGGTATTTTTACCCTCCTTCCGTAGCTTTAATGTAAGTACTATATTAGCTTGCTCCTTGCTTATTATAAAAGTTATTAAAGTCATTTAGGTATTAATCTCCTTAATAGTAGTAGGGAAGGCTTAGTTGAGGTTATCCTTATTAGCAAAATAGTAATAGGTGCTCTAACGGGTAACAATTTCTTTAAACATGTCTTTGTTACATAATTCCTTTAATTATCCTTAACTACGTTATATAATTAGTTCTAGGTTAGCTGGTTTAGTTTGCTTACCCAGCCCTCCCCCGTTGTCGGATTGGTTAACTTAATCTTCCTATTTAGGAACGTCTGGTACCTCCTCTTTTATATAGTATGGCTTAATAACAGTTAATTGGAAATTAGTTGGTCTATAAGGCATATTAATTGTGTATGTCTTACTGTTAATTGCTAACAGCTTATACAGTCCGTTCTAACCGTCTTTCTTGCGCCATACGCGTACTTCTGAGAGGATTGGTAAACTTAGCGTAGACATGGTATTCGGGCCGTTTCTTATAGCAAGCATATCTTTGACTTGGCGCTCTGCTTAGAGACGACGAACTTCCTTAGTAGCTACACGGATTGCCTTAGCTCTCTTAGTAACAGATAGTAATAGAGCATCTATTTTAGTTATTCGTGGATATGCCCCAAAGACTAAAAGAGTAGGAACAATTCTATTTGGTCCAGCTAAATTATTAATAGCCTTTATAGCTATCTGCAAACTTATTTCCTTATTAACCTATTTATCCGCAAGTTCTTCTTAGATGATTTTATAAGCTTATTGTAATGGAGTATAGTATCTCTTAACCTTTCCTACACTGTCATAGGCTTTTATAGGAACTTCCTTAATCTTAATTACTATTAACTTAGCGTATTATCTGAATTTAGTTAATAAGAAGTTCCTTCCTATATTATAAACCAAGTAATCTGGTGGTCCTTGGTAAGTGTCAATCTAGTACATTTTTAGCGTATCTTAAGCAGTCTTTGCAGACATATCCTTTAAGAACTTAGTAGCTTGGAATGCTGTTAAAGAATCCACTACTTATAGGACTAGCTTGCCATCTAAGTACATAATATTAATAATAACTGTATAATTAAATTTGTAGTCATCCCTTAAGGTAAACTTAAATCTGCTAGGCGATTTTGCATGCATCTGGTAATGGTAATAGTATTTTATAAGGTGTTTGATAGCTTTAGAATTTACTTTATATCTAGCTTATTAAAGAACCTTAGTCAGTTATTAAACTAATAGATGACCAAATTGTTTATATAATTAACGTAATTTGGCTTCTATTAAGTAACTCTAGGCAATACTGTGTTCTGGTTAGTAAAGTAACATCTATAGATGGCCCTATTTTTATACAATTAGGACAATCTTATTGTCTTAGATTAGAAGATTTTAAAGATTGTCTAGCTTAACACCTATTTTATCTATATCTTAGATACAGAACAAGAACGGTATATTTGCTGGGACAATATGGAAGGTAATAGTACCTAGCAGGGTAGGAACTTGTATAGTGCCTTAGGACACTATAGTGCCTTTACCAAATTGGATCTTATAAGCTCTAGCTATAGTAGTGTTAAGTTAGATACTGGTATTAAGCTTTTACAATGCTTAGAACTGGGGTTAACCAGCAGTTAATATACCTATAGCTTCGCTATCTGGCATAATACCCTAGAAGACCTTTGACGAATATCGGTCCTTAAATATAAATACTAGGGTCTCTGGTAGCTATAGTAGTGACGACTTAAAGATATCCTCGCTAGTAACGGCGTACTAGGCGGACTGGTTGTTTAAAATAGCTATGGTCTGGGTACCATTAACTTCTCTAAACTCCATAAAATACGTATTATATTCCTCCTTAATCTCTATACTTATTATATAGTCTGCTTCTCCTATATTATTATCTAGAAGATCTTCTACTCCTTCCTATATAGCAAGGAAGCTGTAATACTAGGCTAATATAACTTCCTGCTCTCCTATATATTAGGCATGTTATTAATATTTAGTATATGCTTGTTATCTATCTTCTGCTATATACTTACTTAACTAGTATCTAGGTTTATTACAGACATAGCATCGCTTCTAACGGGGTGGGTAGTGGTTGCAATATCCGCCCTAGTAGTTTCCTCTACTTTAGTATCCTCCTCTATATAAACGTGATCCACACTAGGAGCCTCTTTAGGGTCCTCCATACGTTCGATTAGTCTAATTCTGGTTATACTGCTCAGTATTACTTTAATTATCCTCTTGCTTCTAAGGGATAGTTTGCGTATAGTATTGTTATATCTCCTAGGTACGTACTGCTATACCTACTACTAATCGCAACTAAGTATACACGCCCTTAAATATAGTGGCCGGGTTATATAATGTAAGACTACACTTATTAACACCTCTGTAGGCACTAATAACTTAATCCTAAAGACTGTATTCTCTTTAGTATTCTTCTAACAATCTATATTAGATCTTTTAAAGTTTATTAAAGAGCATTTGCAGACACTTAAGTCGTGATTTTTCTAAGTTAGCGTTGATAATTCGCTGATACGTAGTCTCTCTCTATTCCGACATATACAGCTAACAGTTTTCCTTAGTCTTAAAATATGTCTTTACCATTTGTACTATTATAATAAAGTTATATAATCTTCCCGTAATCTTATTATAGTAAAAATCGCTTGCCCGATCCTTAAGCATAATTAGAAATGCCATATAATATTATTCCTTTGGCACTCTAACTATAATACAGCAATTATAGAATACTTGCAGCTTGGCGTTAAGGATATTGTATGCTTCTCCTCTATACTTCTTAGCATTGTTAGTGTAAAACTTTATTAAGTCTATAAGCAATTTGGTTAAAGTAGTTTGGGGTTATTATTGGTTCTGTATATTCCATTTAGAGTAGTGCTGGTAAGGTAGTTGAGCCTATTTATTATGTAGTAGTACTAGGAGATTTTGTGATGCTTAATTAATTAGCGGTATAAGTGGGGTTGGTGGTGTATACCTAATAGGTGATATCTATATTACAATTGCGGGCAGCTGTAGTGGTGGTGGCAATCTAGATAGATTTGTTGATATGGGTAGGAATATAGGTATATTTGGCTGTAATAGCGGCAGAGGAGGGTAGGTATATTAATCTTATAGGATATCTTATTGATACTGCTCTTCTACTGCTAGTATAGCAGGAATAGCTTAAGGTATTACAGGAGTGGTGTAGGGTATTAATGCTGCTACTAATCTTAGTGCTTGCGATTTACGAGTTACAGAATTCCACCATAAATAAAACTCGCCGCCTTCTCTAAGTTGTTAATTAATTTCTTCCTTAGTCCATTTATAATACTCTTCTTCCTTAATAGTAATTTGCAAGTTTATAGGGAGGGTCCTCCTATATAGCATCTATATAATTATAAATAATCTTATAGTATTTGGACTAAGTTCTTGTAACTAAGATTGGAGATATCCTTTGTCTATCCTTTAAAATCTTCTTAAAAGTATTCCTATAGGATTTAGTCCTTAAACTTCTTATCTTGGTAGTACTAGATATAGTACATAATATATCCATTTACTATTTCTGTATTAAGGTCGTTTTCGTTTATAGGATTAAATAAGTTTCCCCATTTCTCCTTATTATAGGTGTATTTATCTCATAACAATATGTTAATTTAGGAATTGACTGGTTTAAAAGGGGTTAATGTAGTTAAAAGTAAAATCGGGTTTATAGAGGTTGGGTTTGTAGGTAGATTGTTAAAGGGTTAAAGGTAAGGTTAAGGTTGTTATGATAATGTTCTTAATAGAGACTTAGAGCGTTAGTAGAGGGAGAGGTTCTTAGCTTACTGATTCTACTTAAGTCCTTGTAAACGTTGTTGTTTTGCGTAATAGACGCGACTTAGAGGGTCAGACGGAGGGAGAGGTTCTTAGCTCGCTGATTCTGCACAAGTCCTTAGAAATCTTGCGTAGCTTCTTTAACACTTACTAAAGGTATATACTAGCTTCCTCTAGGAGCCTTTAAAGTTACTTTGCCGGTTTCCTCTAGCGCGTTCCTGTAAAGGGGTGGGGATGTAATCCCAATATTTATAGTTTAGCCTCTTCTGGACAGATTTCTTGCCATTCTATAGTTAATGATTAACAACTACTAATTAGTGTTGGTATTACTAGGGATACCTATTGTAATAGGCCGGAATCGTAGTCAAACAGTCTTTGCTGGTTGATATGATAATAGTTGATTTTTATTTCCGAAGCTGTGCAAGGGAGAAGGGGCTTAAGGCCCCTTCGCTTTACTTGGCGTGGCCTAGTGCCACACGTGACTATTCTGACAAAAACCATTAAGTCTAGCTAAATATAACTATAAGATCTATAATAAGGAATTGTTGGCTATTATTAGATGTTTTAAATAATGGTAACCTAAACTAGAAGGCGCTGGATTTCTAATTAAGGTCCTTAGCAACTATAAGAATTTATAGTACTTTATAACTATGAAATAGTTAAGTTATTGTTAGGCCCGCTAGTTAGAATATCTATCTTGTTTCTAATTCTTAATTATATACTACCTAGGCGTTTAAGGTTAGAAACCTAATACCCTAACCTAATATTTATAAGACATACCAGCATAAGAAGAAGTGTATGCCTACTGTAATTAAACCCTGATTCGCCCCAAGCTATTTAACCCTCCTATTAAAGATATTATAATGCATATCCTTGAAATAACTAATTAATTAATTAAGCAGATAATAGTTAATAAATACCTAAATAATAAGTTTGTCTAAGAGACGCTTAAGCTAATCTAAGATAGCGTTAGATGCTCTAAAAGGATTTCTTTAAGTGAATGCGAAGCCTATGGAGACCATTTGTACTATTAGAACCGCCTAGTAGTACCTAACTATGACGAACTTAAGCTTAAGCTCCTTAAATATGTATATAATCTACTAATATCCGGTTACCTAGGCTAAGGAAAAACCCTAGAACTGCTCTAATAAGAATACCATTGGCTAAATATGTATAATATAATATAAAGATATGTCTCTAGTTGCCATATCTACTAATAAGCTAAAGCTTTACATAAGATATACAATGGCTTTTTAAAGCTACTGCCTGTTTCGGACTAAAGATAAAAGAACATCTTAATTAACTTTGTTGTTAATCTCCCTATAAGCAAAGGCTATATAAATATTATAGTAGTTATAGACCAACTATCTAAGATAAGACACTTAATTGCCTGCCCCGACATGTTAATACCTACTATTGCCTAACTATTCCTAGATTATATATAGAAACTCTATAGGCTCCCTAAAATAATTATCTCTAATAGAGGCCGCCAGTTTATTTTAGTGTTTTGGAAAAAACTAACTACCTAACTCTATATTAAAGTACTATTATTTACAGCTTACTACCTAGAAATAGATGGTTAAATGGAACGTGCAAATGCTATAATGGAATAGTATATTTGGATATACACATTATATTTATAGGACGACTAGATAGACTAGCTTATATTTACTAAGTTTACTGCAAATAACTCTATCTTAAAAACCATAAAGGTCTCCCTATTCCTAGCTAATTATAGCCAGTACCCACAAATGGGTTTTAAACCCTTTAGTAATATTCCTTGTCTAGTTTGTTAGGCCTTATAAGTTATAGAAGTAAATAAATTTATAAAGAAGATAGAAGAACTATAAGAGTTCCTTACTAATAAAATGATATGGGCCTAGTCTGTCTATAAAGCCGCAGCAAATAAAAACTGAACCCCAGTACCGGCTTACCAAATTGGTGACTTTATTTGGCTAGATATAAGAAATCTAAACACAAAATGACCTACTAAGAAACTTAATTGGAAGAACGCCGGCCCTTATAAAGTTGAAAAAGTTGTCTTTCCTTATGCCTACTGACTAAAGCTCCCTAATACAGTTAAAATCCACCCTATATTCTATATGTTAGTCCTCCACCCTACCGCCCCTATATTAGACGCCCTACCTAGACAGATCTAAGACCCTCCCCTACTAGTTAAAGTGGATAGTGAGGATAAGTACCTTATTAAAAGAGTTAATGATATTAAGTATAACAAATGGAAACGCAAATATATATACCTTATGAAATGGAGAGGCTTTATTAAGCCCTTATAGGAACCTGTTAACTCTATAGGATTTATATAAGCCGCAGAAGACTTTTATAAACTCTACTTAGAACTACCATAGCCCTATCTTACAGAAGCTTGAGTTTAAAGGGGGGGTACTATTATAGGACACCTCCGTGACACCTTATATATATCCACCTATTCCTACCTGTTTCTACCTGTTTCTACTAATATAGCAAGAAGAGACTAACCATAAGACAATAATCTAATAGTAATCTGCCGGCAATTTACGGCAATCTAATGGCAGTTTGCTGTATTCTGCTATATTCTGCTAAGTCCACCAAATCCTACCAAGTTCTGCTAGGACCGCTACTTAAATCCTATTCTGCTCTGTGTACGTGTTAACTAAGCAACTAAACTAACAATATATACCCTTTCTTCCCGTTTCCTTACCTTCTCTCCTTACGCAACGTCTTGACTTCATTACGCAGTTTATATACATAGCTTAATAATATCTACTTTGCTATATATTACCATCGCTTATACTTGCTCCATGACATAAAGAGGCCTAGGCATTTGCTAAGAGAATGCATAGAGCCTAAGAGACTGCTTAAATAATTATAAGAAAGGTATAAGAGAAGAAGGAGTCTAATATAAACCAATATTATTGTAAGATAGACTTCTAAGTAGAAGATAAGATATAGGTGTTAATAAAGAACTAAAAAACCTAGAGGCTAAGCCGTAAGCTAAACCACTAAATAGCTGGCCCTTATAAGACTCTTTAAAAGGTAGGATACTCTTTTAAGGTTAAGCTACTAGAATTAATAAAGATCCACCCTATCTTCTCTCTAGATTAGCTATAAAAGGATATAAGTAATCCACTACCTAGATAGTATAACGACTCCCTACCGCTAATTTAAATTATAGAGAACAAAGAATAGAAAGTTAAAGAAATCCTAGTAGTAAAAAAGGTCTATAATGTCATAAAATACTATGCAAGCTAGGTAGGCTATAGTAATAACTTAGAGTAGTACCCCGTATCTAATTTTAAGTACTCCCCCTATAAGTTATAGGACTTCCACCTAGCCTACCTTAACCTCCCTAAACCACCACGTAAATTAAACAGCTAGATTAAATACTAAAAAGAAGGGTTAGATAATTATAACAATTTAGACAACAATAGGAAGCTTGGACAACGCCTAAGGGCAGGCTTTTTTAGGAGGGGGGAGTGATGTAATAGTGCTAGAGCGCGTTACCTACTATATTCTGCCACCTAGTATACTATCTAGTACTGTTTCTTACTATTGGCTCGCCTACTATTAGCTTGTCTACTATTAGCGCCTTAGCGGCTCGCGCTACCTATTTGTTTACATAAGCCCTTATGGCCACCTTTCCTCCTCCTTAGCTTAGTATCTTTATTAGATAGCAATCTACAAGCTTTGGTTTAGAGGCATTTATATAAGCCGTTACACTATTCCAATTATATTAACAAATCTTTAAAACCTCTACTTAAGTAGGGCCTTTATAAGTCTATTGGCGATTATCTCCTTTATCGCTATTTATTAAAATAGTACTTATCTTATTGCGTATTCCTAATATAGCTAGTGTTAATAGATGTTAATATATTGGAGCTTTATAATTAGCTTTGCTGTATTTTTAGTAATTAATTAGAGGGTCTAGGTGTTATTGCAATTAATAATTAAAGGCTCGTTTAGCCTTAATATTATTACTTTAAATAGCCGACTAATAAAGATAGCTTTCTTTACTGTTTATAATAGGGCTAATAACTCGGCTTCTATACTTAATGTTATAACTATACCCTGCTTATTTACTCTCTAGGCGATTAGTCCCCTAAATAGCTTTATAATATATCTTTATAAGCTCTTTCTGTTAATAGAGTTATCCGTAAATAATATATCGCTAATGTTACGGAGTAGGCACGAGCCGGGATACAATGCACTAAACGAGGTAGTAATTAAGAAGGCTACGTACACGTAACTATGCGTGGTTGATACAAAGACATTGGATGAAGAAGAAGAATCTTCGGGTGCCAGGTCGGGTATAAATAGGGGTTGTAGGGGAACGTGCGTAGGTGTCTCGGGACGAACGTGAGCACGGGTCAAGAACGTCAAAAACGCGCAGAGACGTGAGAACGAGTGAGTCCCGTGACAGCTAATATAGATAAATAATTGTGCTTTATTTCTACCGTCTCTTCTATTATTTTATCCTTTATCGCGTATTCCTTTATCTCTCTCTCTACCGTTTATTCCTCCCTTATCTTCTCTATAGCAGATTGCTCTGCTCCTCGTGCTATATAGATACTGGATTACTCTATCTACTGCTTAATAGTACTCTTAGCTTAGGTTTTAATTAAATCTTACCAGCCGTAATACTGTTAAAGTAATATCTAGATACGTTGTAGTGGCTATATAAAGTACTAAACCTATTTTTCTCTAATATAGTATTGTAGAAGCTAGTAGGGATATAAGACGGACTAATAGGTTTATATTAGGGGATGGACACGTTAGATAGATTAATTGGTGATTAATAGGGAGGACTTTTAACTCTGCTATAGAAGTATCTAGAAGACGCCCTTTAAAATCTATCTTATACTGGTTAGCTATCTTCTTAATATAGGTTTTCTAGGATAGCTATAAGAGCCTTTAGCTATAATTACGTAGTATATATATTCCTAGGAACCATTTTAGCTTGCTAAGGGTACTTATCTGGTATTTCTTACTTAGCTCCTTAATTACTTCTTAAGCTTTCTTCTCGTCTGTTTTTTAATAGCAGAAGATAATATTGTTAACATAGAAGAAGACGACTATTTATCTTTTAGTATAATATACGGCTTTTAAGGAACCTCTTTAAAACCTAATTTGTTTAATAAGCTTATGAGATTCTTTTGCTATAATAGTAGTGATTATTATAGTCCGTAAAGGGCTTTTTTTAAGCGTAGTACTTTATCTATCTTTCTTTTATTAAACCCTAGCGGTAGCTTTATATAGACAACTTTATTAAGATTGTAATTGATAAACGCGTTAACTGTATCTATCTATATTGTCTTTAGGTCAAATTTTATAGTAATCGCTATTAGGGTCCGGAAGGTTATACTCGCTAATATAGTAGCTTTTATAAGTAGGTCTCCTAGGGCCTATTAATTTCCGTATACTACTAAGCGTGCCTTACATTTCTGTAGGAACCTATACTTATCTATCTTATAGATGAATACTTATATTAAGCTAAGGACCTGCTATTCTTTTATATACTTCTTATCTATTTCTTAAAGTAACTTATTTAATAATGGGATTGGAGGTAAGCTTATTAAGCTTCTTAGAACTAATCTTAAAAAGAATGCGTATTAAGGTCGCGGATTAACTAAGGTAGCGGAGGTAAGTTCTTCTATATAATCTAATATTATATATTCTGCCTAATTTTAGCTTACTGTTGTTAAGTTAACTATTAAGGTTAAACTTTTTTCCTGCTAAGAAGGCGCTATAATAGGCTAAAGTAATTCTTTTAGTAATAAAGTCTTTAAACCTATAATTGCTAGCTTCCTTAAATAAGTCTTTAACTAAGTTATTAAATACCCCCTAAGTATAAAACCCATCTCCTATTTGTTAAATAATGTCTTAATTAGTATCTTATATATCTAACTTTATAGAATACTTAACGTAAAAGGTATATAGAGATTCTTCATCTTCTTCTATTAAAGGTGGCATATAATACGCATTTTTAAGAGCTCTTGTAGGCTTAAGATCTGCTAACTTATTAAAGGTTTGTACTAGCTTATTATTAACGTTATTATCTTCCTCTTAAATTAACGGTTTAAATACTTCTTTATTATCTTTTAGAAGAACCTTATTCTTAGTTAGGGTATTAGGAAGTCAAATCTTCTTAATTAGCGTGTCTAATTTAGCGTATAGGTCCTTTAAGATATCCGTTTACTTGCTGTCAAAAAATGTCTTTTTATTAAAGATAACGTCCCTAGTAGAGATAATAATACCTTTATATGGGATCTAGATCCTATAGATATTAGTAGAGTTATAGCCAACAAGGTAGCTAATATGGGCTCGCGGATTTAGCTTGCCTAGCCTTTTCTTTTTTAGCTAGGCGTCTAACGTCATCGGTACACCCTATAGCTGTAGGCTTTTAGGTGCGCTCATTACAGTTTTCTTAATCTCCTATTGGCTAGGAAGGTATGGAACCTCTTATATAGCAATTTCCATCTATTGCTTTCCCGTGGCGTTTGTCACGGCACTGTCTTAACACATACTGTCTCGTACTGTCTCGTACTGTTTCCAACTATTAGCTAGCCCACCACTAGCGCCTTGGCGGCTGCCCCTACTATTTATATACAATACCCCCTTTTACCTCCTTCTCCTCTTCATATCACAATGTAGTTATTTAGCCTACTTGCATTACAGCACTGTGACAGTTTATGGTATCTCCAATTGCGCCCCGTCGCGACCTCTGTTTTCTTTTTCTTCCTAGTATATTATCTCCGTTTTCCCAGTGTAATCGCGACCTAGCGCGACTAACAATACCGTACTACAGTTCTAAACAACCTTAGTATAGTCCTAGACAACCTTAGCATTACAGTAAGCCTTATAGATTTTAATTTCCTTACCTAGATCCCTCAAAATAGGCGACTATAATATAGATAATACCCCGTTAATAAACCCACGCAAAGCGCTTGCCTGCCTTTTTAATACCTCCTATACCCACATTGCCTAGGCAATTAGGAGTGGTCTAGAGTACCCTAAGGACCTTAATGTGGTAGGAACATTCTAGCACCTCTCTATATATATAACCTTTTTAACTAACGTTGAGAATGGCCTCTAAGCCGTCTATAACAAAGGCCAAACTATAAAGTCCTAACTTAAAGAAGCTTAGCACAGAATCAACTCCCTTAAGACGCTTAAACCACATATACAATAATATAAATAGCAAGCCCTTGTATACACTAAGACTATATAAAGTCTAAGCTCTTAGATTACTATACTTACCTAAACCATTGCCAATAAGAATACAGCTACTAGCTCTCCTCTTCTAACTAAGCCCTATAGAAAAAAGCATAAAGCAAAAAATCTAACCCCGTTTAATGGCAAGGGATCACTAATTAAAAAATAAGAATAATTTAAAATATAGGAAATAAAGATCTAAGGTATTTTCTAAAGGGATGTAAAGTGCTTTAAGACTCTAATAGACGAAGTCCTCTATATATTAGATACGCTAATAGATAAGGCCTATAACTATATTAAGCACGGCCTTAATATACTACGTATATACCCAAACAACTTAAGCAAATAGACCTTCTCCAACCGAGAGTCTATGCTTATATATATAAGGAAGCACTATAAGACCATTAATACAACCCAAGCAGTAAAAAATAAGTTAAATACCTTAATCTAAGGCAAGCGTAACTACTGGTCCTGGAAAGCAGAGCTTAATAAGTTAATAATTAAAGCAAATAAAACTAAGAAACAAAAAGTGGATCTACTTAAGAAGAATATTTCCTCTAAAATAAAGGACCTAGCCCTTACCCTTAGCTATAAGATTGGTGATGCTAACTATAAAGGCTAAAGTAAGCAGATGGATATATTCGCTTACAACCTATAAAACCACACCCACTATACTAAGCTTAATACCGCCAAGCTAAGTACCGCTAGCGGCTATTAACCTGTACCACCTAACAATAATACCTTAGCACTAGCACCGTAGAATAACCTAATGGACCTTAACACCGTTAAATTTGGCAGTAGTAGTAGTGGCCTCCCTAATAACATCTAAAGACACCACATGGATAACAGACTCTGTATAGCGTATAGTTAACCTAGCCACTAGAAAGATGCTTACAACCCCAAGAGGAACCTAAATCCCCTCCTAATACTACTATACCAACCCCCTCTAAGCCGCAGCAGATTCTTTAGTAGAGGGGATAGAAATTAAGACGGTAACTATAGATGGGGACGTGGGTTCGGACATAGAAACCTACCTCTATAATTTCTTTCCCTAATACAGCCCTAGCCAATAGTCCTATACACAAACTATAGATAAATACTCCATACCGCTACTAACTATAAGACCAGCTATGTCCTTAGTAAAGTACCCCCTAGTATATATACACCCTTAGAAACTAACACATTAAGATATACTAGCTAAGACCACAGTCACCAGCCAAGCCCTATAATTTAGTTATTAAAAGACTAACCCTTAGACTAAGTTACCTTTAAGGGTTAGAACCATACGGGGAGGAGGATAAAAGGATTAGATTTATACTACTAGATTAGTTAGATCTTATTTTAAGCCAGCTACTACTTAACCTTAAAATAGCAAATAGCAATAGAAATGCCATCCTTATTCAGACCTACCTCTCCTTACTACGCAACCCACTTCTATAAGTTTTTATTAAAACAGTAGGCCTTATTAATAGCAGTAGTACAGCACTAGCGTTTACAGACAAAGACTTGCTTATAAAAAAGCACAATATTATAATAAAAAGACTCCTAGTCCTAAAACCACTCCACCTTGCTAATAGACTTCTATCCAGCTTTATCACCTACTACTTTATAGCAAAAATAATAATTAGCCACTATACAGAATCTATGCTCTTCTATATTATAAAGTTATCACCCTCTATACTAGTAATTCTTAGAATATCCTAGCTTAAAAAGCATAACCTAAGGCTAGACTTCCCCGCCCTAAAGCTTAAGTTTAACTCTAACTACTATACCTATAACTGTCTCCTATAGCACATTCCTAACTATAACTAAGTAGCACTACACAGACGCATCGCACGGCCAACGCTTAGATACTATCAGCTAATAGTAGAAGAGGTACCTAATACTAGTAAGCTAATATACGCAGTAAACAAAGTAGAGATTCTAGAAGACTGGACCACTACCCTACCCCTAAAAAAACAAACACTGCCAGAACTATAAGTCCCCTATATATACCCGCTTAACCTAGGCCAGCCAATAAAACACCTAACTCTAAGTTAATTACTATATATATATATAACCGCATGTATAACAGCTAAAGGTGTTATAGCCAAGACCAAAACCAGAGCAATTAAGACCTCCCCCCTATAACGCCCAACCTTACACCTATCTCCCACGCGTACTATGCAGGGCCGCCACCTCATTTCCGTCCCCCTAGGCCAACTAAGCCGCACCAGCTTAGCTATAGCACTAGAAAACCAGACACGCCCTAACCTAGACAATATTAGATACACTTATACTATTAATTTCACCCAATTCTATAAATAAAAAGGCGTAAAGGCAATAAGGATCTATATAGTGGAGCTAGTAGAAATAGAAAAATAAAAAGAGCACTAATAGCTGCTTAAAGAGCTGCCTATAGGCCTAATAGAAGTACCAAACCTATTAGAAAAGTCTTTCTGCTAACTAGTAGAAGGCGACTATATAATAGAGGAAGCCCATAAAGCGCTACCCCCTTATTTTTATAAATTCCTTAAGATAAACCTAAAAACTAAGGCTAAGTTTCTATGCCGGAAGATAGTTAACACTAATATTAAAAAATTCCTAAAAGGCAAACCAGGACTAACCTATAAAGATATTTTATAACGCTTACTAAAGGAGTTCTATAAACATATTAAGTATTTCCTCCCTAAGAATATAGATAAGCTACCCCCTTACTAACCATAGGACTATAAAATTAAGATTATCCCCAGAAACCAGGCCCTATATTATAAAAATAGACCACTCTTACCTGCTAAACTTAGCTGTGTAAAGAAATAGATTAATAAAATGCTAGATAAGGGTTTTATCTGCGAATTAACCTCACTAGCTGCCACACTACTTTTCCTTACTGTGAAGCCTGGCGGTAGTATATAAATCTACTATAACTACTAAGGCCTAAATATAGTTACTATTAAGAACTAATACCTATTGCCACTAATCCGTAAGACACTTAACGCACTCTATAGTGCTAAATACTTTACTAAGCTTAATATAATTACTGCGTTTAACCGGATCTGGATCGCAGAAGGCTATAAGTGGCTTATAGTATTTATTACCCAGTTTAGACTCTATAAAATATTAGTTATACTATTTAGTCTCTATAATACGCCCGCTATATTCTAGAACTATATTAACCATATTTTATATAACGCCCTTAATAACTACTATATTATATATCTTAATAATGTCCTTATCTTCTTAAAAACACGCGCCAAACATATAAAATATGTAAATAAAATTATCCAGAAACTTGGTAACGTAGTTAATGGGGTTTTAACCGCTACCCTAGTTATAACCGCGCTAGCAGACCGCTTTCTTCTTATAGCTAGCCTATTGCCTAAAGAAGTATACTGCCGCTCCTTGTGTCAATAATTGACTTTCTTAGCTACTTTTCTATACCTTAACTCCACAAAATACACTACTAATCTACGCCTATGCCTCGCTGGCCTCAAGCACCAGATGCAGAAGATTGTATATAAGCTGCTCTTACTGCCTGGCGAGTAGGTGGCTTGTATCGCAGCCCCCAAGCCTGCGCGGATGCCCATGGAGTTCCTCCTACTACTTTTCGAAAACGGCTCTGGGGCAAACACCAATCTTACTAAGTCGCCTATACTAACCAATACCGCATAACTCCCGCTAGCGAGGCGGCAATTGTTTAACACTATATATATCTTACTAAAGCTAGGTTTCCATATTGATTTTATATAATTTAGACGATTGCCTCCCTTATCCTTTAACAGGAAAACTCCCACCTTCCTTACTATTATGAAATTGCGCCACTAGGTAAAAATTGGATATAATCTTTTCTAAAACGCCAGGAAGAGCTTTGGACTTACTATATATAATTAATTAGCCTAGAACGCGCTATTGCCGGCAATAATCCTACTCTAGTTAAGAGGTTCTTTGCTAACTACTCTAGGGCTAAAACCTAGTATAATATTAACAACGCCGATGTATGGAATATGGATGAAACTGGCTATGCTATAGGCTTCGCTTATGGCGCTAAAGTAGTTATATTAAGAGGCAATATTATTAATTTTAAGACAATTGACGGCTCTAGGGAGTGGGTCTCGCAGATTAATTTAATTAGTATATATAGGCAGACAATTCCACCGTTTATTATCTTCAAAGGACGCTAATATATAGAGTTGCTATAGCAGGAAGCTAAGAAGGCTATAGGGGAGTGTATAATTATAATAAGTAAAAATGGATGGTTAAATTAAGAGCTTAGCGTGCAATGGCTAGAGCACTTTAAGCGCTATACCCAACAAACTAAGGTATGGAAGAGGGCAGCTAAAAACGGAACTGATAGTAAATATAATGGCTATTAACTCCTAATTATGGACGGCTATAGTAGCTATGTTAATATTGAGTTTGTTAAGTTCTGCTAGTTAAAGAAGATTATACTAATCTGCCTCCCTTCGCATTCAACCCACCTCCTATAGCCACTAGATTTAGTTATATTTTTAGTTCTTAAGCGCCTATATTTATCTAAAGTTAATGAATTCGCGGCTTGCGGTATTACCGGTATTAATAGAGACTACTTTCTACGTATACTTAGTAAAATTCGGCCGTAAGTATATACTTTAGAGTTGATTAGAAGCGCGTTTAAGGCTATAGGCCTCCTTCCCTTTAACCTAAATTAAGCCCTTACGCGCTGCTCCAAACGGCCTACATCTATTAAGCCATCTACACCTCCACCTTACTATATAGAGGCGACGATCCTCTCCTCCCCTATACATCCTCCCCCGCTAGATAATAAGCACGCTCGAGCTCGGTATACGCATACAATCCTTCATCCAGAAACTACGCTAGAGGCAACAGAGGCAGTTGTCTTAAAGTTAATGCAACACCTATAGTCTTTGGAGGAAGGCCTTAAGCTTATGCAAGTTAAAAATAATAATCTTCGGCAATATACTAAGGAGAGAAAGGCTAAGAAGAAGCGTAAACAGAACGTGCTCTCTACTAAATCAGTTCTTACTTTAGAAGTAATAAAGGAGCTTGCCGCTGCCAAAGAGGCCGCTTAGAAGGCTAAAGAGCAGGGCCAGCTTACTAGGAAACAGCTTAGGAAGGATTGTTAGGTAGTAGTAGAGCTTACTAAGGAGCAAGTTAAGGCTAGAAAGGTAGCCTGGAAAAGGGTTGCTGATGCAAAGGAGCTGGCTAAGGTTCACCGTAGAGAGGTAGGGGAGGCAGGAAAGGTGGCTAAGAAGGCGCAGAAGGACTCCGTTACCGCCACTAATATAGCTCGCAGAAAGTATACTAAAGAGGCTTAATTAGCAGCTAATATAGCAGCCAATTATGCAATATTAAAACAATCAACTATAGATAAGCTCCAGAAGCGGGCGGAAGAGTTATCTGCTGCTACTGCTACGGCTGTGGTTCTTGTTAAGCAACTTTAGGGGGCCGCCAAGAAGGTAGTAGAAGAAGCTGCTCTACCAGAGGGCCTACAGGAAGGGCAGGAGGACGATAATATAAGCAATTCAAGCGACGGAGAGTCCTTAGATGAGGAAGCTAAGTTAATTAACGACATTTAGGAGCCAATTTAGTGGTTAATTGAACCCTAAAACATCAAAAGTCGACTCTATATAGACTCTATTATATATATTTATGACTTTAAGACTTTTCACTAACGATGCGATGACTTATAATGGCTTTTACTAGTTATTTACCACCAAATCAGCAT
>Ga0307507_10001990_pt1 | contig 44297 bp, 9 predicted proteins | sample 7_EM_MG_FD_207223 | JGI IMG/M metagenome (GOLD analysis project Ga0307507, IMG submission 207223) | Populus trichocarpa ectomycorrhiza microbial communities from riparian zone in the Pacific Northwest, United States - 7_EM | ecosystem: Host-associated > Plants > Roots > Unclassified | place... | reverse complement strand
CACAGTATAAATAGGGACTTAAGGCTAAAGTCTAGGACGCAATTATCCTAATAGAAGATGCGGATACTCTAAGAGAGTTAATAGATTAGTTAATAAAGATTAATAATAGGATCTACCAAAGGGAATAAGCTAAAAGAGGGCAAGATAGAGTTCCATAGTTATATAAGGCGCAGAGTACGCAATAATAGATATAGAGTTAAAAACCATAGAATAGCGCAGAGCTAATAGACCTAAGCGGTACTAAAGAAACCTAAAGAGGGGAAAAAAAACTATAGAAACCTAGAGGTTAAGGATTAAGTGATTAAAGAACCTAGGAGTAGAGGCTAAACTAAAAATCTTAGTAGCAGAAGATATTTAAACAGACTCTATAGTAAGAAAGATGGTTTAAAGATAGAGCTTATATAAATTGCGGAAAATAGGGTTATTTTGCTAGAGACTATAGAGGTAGTTAGAGTAACTACGCGGTAAAGGGAACCAGATTAGCAGACAGCGCGTATATATAGAGGGATAACGGTGCACTGCGAGGAATAAAAGAGTGTTTAATTAACAGTTTTGCATATTGTTATAATAACGCATGCCGAATTTATAAAGACGCTAAGTATAACGCAAGCTATTGGCTATAAGAGCTAGAGTTAAAAGGACTCCAAGGAACCAGAAAGTTAGACAAAGAATAAGATTAACTCTATAAGCTAGATCAAGATGTCACAGTAACATATAGACAAAGATTAGTAGTAATGATAATGGAGTTAGAGTACTTATTAATTAACAGTAATAAGGACAAAAGGGAGGCTAACTAGGAGCACTTAAACCTTAAAAACGTAATAGAAGCAGAGACTAAGACCACTACTAAGCGAGGTTTAGTAATGGGTATAGCGACACTATTGGATACAATTTCCATCGCTTTATAAAATAATAGGAGTAATATTTAGAAGAAACCAAGCAAGTAGACAACTACTAGTGCTAGCTTATTACTTAATAAAAGCAAAAGGCTATAGGCTTAAGATTCTTAAGAAGAGATAAGAGAAGCTTAAGATTCTTAAGACAAGATAAGATATACCTAAGAACCCACAATAGACAAAAACCGATAGAAAAGGGCAGTAACTTAGTTTAGTAATAAACAAATAAGTATAGAACGCAAGTTTAAGAACTATGAGTTTGGGGAACAAATAAGAACATTAGTAATTCTAGGTGAATGTAGTATTCAGCCTAAAGATTAAATAGTTAATACTAGGATTAAAAAGCAAGACAACTATAAAGATTTAGCTGTAAGACGCAGAAAATAAGAAACTATAAATAAGTTCAGAACAAGAATTATTATATAGCAAGAGTAGAAGCTAGACAAGAGATTAGCTATACTAGGTTGTATAAGAAATAGAGTACCTATATAAAGAATTACTAATAGGCCAAGTGCAGGGACACCTAGGGTAAAGTGGTTAGATAAACTGGAACAAAAAGAGGATCTAGGTATTCTAACTAGGTTCGAAGAAAGATATACTAAAGAATATTATAATATAGCGATAACAAGGTATTTTCTAACGGATAGACTATACATACTAAACCAGTTATACAGAAAGTGGTATAGGCAACGATATAATAATAAATAGGAAGATTTTTATATATAGCTAAATAAAAAAGTTGTCTAAGACTAACCCATTATAGAGAAACGTATGAGTTATATTAAAGGAGCATTAATTATAATATTAAGGAACCTAGAAGAGAGGTCTAGAGACTAGAGAAGTAAGTAATAAATCTTAGTACCCATAGCAGAGATACTAGTGGTTAGGTTAACTAGGTATAGGTTTAAACTTAAAGATAAAGATAAACTAAAAGTTAACCTAAAATATGCAGCGCATTATATACTATTGTGGATAGCTTGTATAGATAACATGTGTAATATATATAGAGCACCAAAAGATAAGAACCAGAAATACCTAGTAAGGATATATTAGGCACTAGAGGAAAAGCGGTTTAGAAACGCTAAGTATATATATAGTTAGCACCTAGTAGAAGTACAAGGTTAAGGAGACTTAATACTTTAACTAGGAAGATTCCTTACGGAAGAATGCCTAGATAGATAATAGTGGTAGAAGTGCCTAGAGAACACTTATCTATAGTATATAGAGGAAAAGAAATAAACTAAGTATTAGCTAAAGTGGGATTAAGTATAGGCAGGATCTAGCAGCCAATAGTTAGGAAAAGGGGAGGTGTATAGAACTAGAGGGAACTAGTATTAGAGCCTTAGACCCTTAAAGGAATTTAAAAACGACACCTAAATTTAAGAGCTAAGTGGCAAGATTAGCAGTTTAAAGCGTTAGTAGATAGTAGAGCAATAAGGAACCATATATCACTAAAGGCAGTAGAAAGAATGGGGTTACTATATAGACAGAAGAAACACCTATATCCACTTATAATAATTTTAGGAGATTAGATAGCCTATAGAGGAGGTATTATTAATTTTAAAATAGGACCTATTTAAATAACTATTAAAGGGAGACCAGTCAGAATGTCTTTTAATATCCTACCGTTGGGACAGGATAAGGCGATACTAGGAATGCCTTAGTTATAGGAGTACAATCTAAAGATCGATTAGGTTATAGGTTAGGTCAATATTAAGGATATATAATAACGTAAAGTACGACAGTAAACTAAGTTGGTATAGTACTAAGTTGGAGCGATATATAAAGAGACTAAGTGAGGCTTAAGTTATGTACCAAAGAGATACTATAAGTATGGAAAAAAGTTATAGTTACTAGAAAGTGAAAAGCTGTTAGAGTATATAGCTTAGGACTATAAGATAGAATTAAAAGAGGGAATAAGTCTAAAGTTTTTTCCAATCTATAAGCTTACTGAAACCGAGTTAGTAGCGCTTAAGGAGTTTATCTAGGAGAACTTATAAAAGGGATATATTAGACCATTATAGTTATCAGTAGGATATCTAGTACTATTTATCCTAAAGAAAAACGGAAAACTTAGGATATGTATAGACTATAGACAGTTAAATAGCATTACTAGGAAGGATAGGTATCCTTTACCCTTAATTAGCGAAATCTAAGACAGGATAGGTAACGTAAAGATCTTTATAAAGATAGATCTGAGATAGGCGTACCACTAGATTAGAATTAAGGAAGGTAACGAATAAAAGGCAGCCTTTAGGTCAAAGGAAGGACTATATAAGCCGTTAGTTATACAGTTTAGGCTTATAAACGCACTAGTAACGTTCTAAAAGCGAATTAATAGTATATTAGGAGAACACCTAGATGAATTTGTTATAGCGTACCTTGACAATATTATTATCTACTTAAAGAGTAAGGAAGAGCACGGAGAACATATTAAGTGGGTCTTAAAGAGACTATAAGAAGAACAAATGCTAGTAGCAATTAAGAAATGCGAGTTCTTTACTAGGAAGACTGATTTTGTTAGATTCATTATTAAACTAGGCCAACTTAGTATAGATCCAAAGAAGATTAAGGCTATAGTAAATTAGCAAGAACTAGAGAACGTTATATAGTTGAGATTATTTCTAGGGTTTTATAATTACTATAGAAGGTTTATAGCGCAATAGTTATAGAATATTGAGCCGTTTATATAATTAACTAAGAAAGAAGAACCGTGGATATAGGGAAAGGAGTAATAAAAACTATTTAAAAAAGTTAAAGAGTTATTTACCTAGGAGCCAGTTCTTAAGATCTATTAACCAGGTCTAGAGACGGTTGTAGAAATAGATGCATTAGACTTTACACTAGGGGCGTGCTTCCTATAGAAATATTAAGATGGATGGCACCTAGTGGCATACTATAATTAGAAAATGACACTACTAAAACTAAACTATAACATCTATAACAAGGAGTTGTTAGGTATAGTTGCAGTACTTAAGGAATAGAGAGCATTTTTATAAGGTACAAAGAAACCATTTATGGTTAAGACAGACTATAAGAACCTTACAGGATTCCTAACAATAAAGGAACTCAACTAAAGATAGGTTAAATGGGCGGAAATGCTTATAGAATACTATTTCAAAATTTAGTATACTAAGGGTACAGACAATGCACGAGCAGATGCTCTAAGTAGGAAGGCTAAACTATAAAGCGATAAAAAGCTATCGGGGGCTTTATTACAAAAGGATTAAGACAGATTGATTAGGTATAATTATTTAAAAATCATAGCGACTAAGGAAAGTTAAATCTATAAGTTACTAGAGAGTAATTAGACACAGAAGATCTAAAAAGCATAGGTAGAGGATCTAAACTTAGAGCAATACAAAAACAGAGAAGCAATATATATGCCTAAGTCTATTACAGAGGAGTTTATTAAGGAATTCTATAAGGGAATAATACAAGGACACAACGGAGCTATAGGCTTAGTGTTAAGACTTTAAGAGGAGTACATTATTTAAGGAATCTAGGGACTAGTAAGACAAGTTATAAAGAAATATCTAAATTGCTAAAGGAACAAACCGACGAGGTATAAGCCATATAGAGGGCTATAACCTATTAAAACACCAGGAAGACCATGGGAGGTTATATTATAGAACTTTGTTATTAAGTTACTAAAGTTAAGAGATCCTATTATAGGATAAGATCATAACGCGATCTTAGTAATAGTGGATAAGCTAATAAAGTAGGGATACTTTATAGTATGCACTAAAGAAATATTAGTAGAAGATGTTGCTAGAATCTATATAAAAAAAGTATTTATAAGATATAGAGCACCAGATAAGATTATATTAAATAGAGATCTAAGATTTATAGTAGTATTTTAGGAAGTATTTCTGGCAGAATAAGGGGTTTACGCAGTAATATCTACAGCGTATTATCCGCAGATGGACGGACAAACAGAAAGACTAAACTAGACACTAGAGCAGTATCTAAGGCATTATATTAATCACATACAGAATAATTAGGTATCATTACTACCAGTTATATAGTTTGCATACAATACAATACTATAAGAAGAAATAGGAACATTACCATTTAAGGCGAACTATGGGTATAAGCTAAGAACATTGTTATCGCCATAATAAGTAAAAAAGACGAGTAGTATAGCTAAGTAAAGAATAGAGACGTTAATGAATCTTTATACAGACCTTAAAGAAACAGCTAAACTAGTATAAAAACGAATAAAAAGGTACTATAATGCTAAGAGATCTAAGGGACCAGATCTTAAGGAGGGGGATAAAGTATGGCTACTACATAAAAACTTTAAGAGTCGACGACTAAGCAAGAAGTTAGACTACGTTAGACTAGGACCTTTTAAAGTTAAGCAAAGAATTTTATTGGTTATATATAAGTTGAACCTACTAGTCAAAATGAAAATCTACCCTATACAGTATATCGCAATGCTAGAACCAGCACATGGAAATATTAAGCTACTAGTATATAAGGCAGACACGTATAGAGGACAAGAGGAAGATAAATAGTAAGTTTTAAAGATTATTAGTTACGAGGATGTAGATGACGAAACATAGTATAAAGTAAAGTGGATAGGCTATAATGAGACTACCTAGAAACCACTAAGCAACCTAAGGAACGCTATAGGAAAGGTATAGGAGTATTAGAAGAAAGTAGGTCAGGCAATATTAATAGAAAGGAATTGCCAAAAAACGAACCACCTAAGGGGGACCTAAGAGGAGCAATTACCAAGCTACTTAGAGTTATTTCCCTTGTAGGAGGAAAGTTAATCCTTTTATTACCTAGCTTAGATAAACCCTATTAAATAAGTTTTTACTTCTTAGAACGGACCTTCTTACGGACACGTTTAAGACGAAGAAGACGGGCAGAGGCGGATAGACAGGCTTTAAGGGCATGCTGTTAAGCAGCTGTAGCCTCCTACTTTGCTTTTTATGAACAATGAAGCTTATCTAAGGCGCTTAAAAGCTTACCGTTAAGTTTTGCAGTGGTAGATTAAACACAAGACCCTATAATAAGTTACTTAGGGAACTTAAAGACTGTTAAGAGTTATAGGACGCGCATACTTAGCGTTAGAGACAGAGCGAACATCGCAGGATAATTAAATGTTTGCTTTAGTACACTCTAAGCAAGACGAGGGTTGTTAAGACGAAGGACTCGCTAGCGCGATATATATTAACCCCGCCTTTACGCAACAAGAATATAGAGACGGCATTATCTTACCTAGCGACAGTATGGCAGCCACGGTGCGAGCACGGCACTGCGCTTATAAGGAAGAAGGAGCTTTAACTATAATAAGTACAGATATTAACTAGACTAATTAAACAGATATTACACCTCTAGTGGACGACTTAGAGATATTAGGAATCTTTAAGGACGAAGATAAAGAGAAGGGAGATAGTATTACGGACGCTTTAAGTACGGTGTTATAACTACTTAGAGAGGAGTTGGCGGAAGCTAGTTGGTTAATATAGGTATAGTCCAGAATGGATCTGGTGGAACCATGTAATAAGGAATAGTAAGTGAAGTTATATAACGTTATACGCAGTATATAAGGAGTATGCAGTGTACGCTATGTATAACATGTATAACACGTACCTTACGTATAAGAGAGGATTTCTTAGGAGTATGGTTGTGTATTTAAAGGACCTTAGTCCCTACCGTAGATAGTTCTCTCCTTATAGTGAATCTTAGAATACAATTGGAGTTAATCTGTTAGGCAACCACTCCACCAGTTATTATTACGTTGTTGCTTTTGTTTATACCTATATACCCAGCCTATTAACAGAACCCACCGTAGTTCCTACTACAAGGTTCCGTTACACTAGGTTTTAAAGCTTTTATTCCGCTATAGTTATTGCCCCTAGGTCTCTAAATATTTGTATTAACTATTTTACAAACCTATTCTAACTAGCAAACATATACCATACGTCTAGGTTAGTAGTTATTATACCATTTATCTATATTTCTATAAAATATGGTTTAAACTACTTAAGTGCTCTCCCCGTTAGGAACAACCCTACGTACGCTACTTAATCTAATAATGTTGCTAGCTTCGCTTCTTTTTATATAACCTTAAAATATATCTGCGTAAGAAACCCTTTAAGCTTTAACTTCTCCCCTAAAAACTATTTAATTAAAGGTAGCTTAACCTTTACTACTCTAATTCTATTAATATGTTTCTTAAGTATCCTATTATTATCCTATAAGTAATTAACCATTTCCTATAACTAACCTCTTATAACCATCTATAAGCCTATATCTTCTATACTAGTATCTCTGCCTAAGGTAGTTACTGCCGTTAATAGTGTTGTAACTGGTGCTTTAGGTGGTATATTGTTTAACTTCTCTTATATTTTAATACTGTAACCTTAGTAGTGAATATGTAACGGAACCTTGTAGTAAGAACTACGGTAGGCTTGTTAATAGGCTAGGTATATAGGTATAAACAACAAGTTAACAACGTAATAATAACTGGTGGAGTGGTTACCTAATAGATTAACTCCAATTATATTCTAAGATTTACTATAAAGAGAGAACTATCTAGGTAGGGACTATGGTCCTTTAAATACACAACCGTACGCCTAAGAAATCCCTTCGCTACGTAAGGTATGTATTATACGTGTTATACGTAAACGTATACTGCGTATACTGCGTACACCGCGTATAACATTATGTGACTCGCTTACCACTCCTCGTCATATAGTTCTACCGGATCTATCCTGGACCGTGCCTGTATTAACTAACTAGCTTCTGCTAACTCTTCTTTAAGCAGTTGTAACACCGTACTTAAGCTGTCCGTAACAATATATATAGCGCTCGGCGGATTTTAAGGCTCCTTTACTTCTATAGCGTAGATATAAGAAACTTATAAAGGACGGCGTAAATACATTTAATGCCTTTCTATTAACTGCAACTGGTTTGCCATTTAATCCCCTTATATATAGCTTTAGTGACGCTGACAAGAATATAAAGGACTAGGAGAAGCTGCTAAATATATTTACATAGTTTATTATCCTAATGTTACACCTATACCTCTGCTAATATGTATAATAGTTAGTGTATAAGTTGCTTAATAAATGCTAAGAGTAACAGTAATGTATTGTTTTTGTATAATTATAGCACCTATCGTACCAACCGCGTGCCTACGCGTTCGGTACGCCAGGTACGCGTTTACGCGTTTGGTATACTAACCACTCGCTTACGCGTCTGGTGCACTTATGAAGCACTAACTAATTAGGGGGAGGACGTATTAGTATATAGACCACGTAGTCTGCTTTATATAATCGGGAGTCACCACCATCCTAAAGAGCATATAATACTATACGTATTTTGTGCCCCGGGATACGACTCACTCGTGCTATTAAGTTAGTATGAACACTGATTAGTAAGCGCGCATAGATTAGTAATTACTCGACACCTCCTACCGAGCGATATATACGACAGCGACTACCCGTTTAGACTCCTAGTACGACCTGCTAGAAGGTCAGAAGTTGGGGATTATGGACTATTACTAACTCTATATACTTATTTAAGTCTTAGTACGGTTTACTGGAAGTTATAAACGCGAATACAGACCTTTACGGAACCCCCTATTTTTAACCCTCTTTGAACCTCAAACCCCTATTCCTATTACACCCTCCCTTAATACTCCCAACCTCTTTTCGGACCCCTTATGGAGACCCCTACCCTTCTACAAACCGTTACGGACCCGTTAATCACCTTTACGGACCACTATAAGACCCCTCGAACTGTTACGGACCCGCTAATCGATTTTATGGACCGTTACAAGACCTCCCCTACCCGCTATAAGCTACTACGACCCGCCACAGCTTATATAGATATACAACGCTATATAATATGGCAGATATAAGCAAGCAAATTAGCGAAGGTTAAAAGAAGTAGAGCTAAGGAGTCGACCTCACGTCTACGGACAACGTCAACGACTATATTAATTTTAAAATCCTTAAATACGGACACTATAAGCTTCTAAACAACGACCTATAGGAGCAATATAAGGAAGACTTTGCGGACTTTACGGAAGCTATTCTTAAGGCTTGTAACCCTACTGCTATCCGTAACCTACAAACCCTTTTACGTTACCAAGGTGTATGGGTTAAAAAGGATAAATGAGTTACTGTTGCACGGTCCTTATACAACACAATACAGGAGGAGGACCAAACGGAATGGACTAAAGAGAAAATCCTAGACTAGGTTAAAGCCATAAATAATCTCTCTGCTTCTCCCAAACTTAATAGTATCGCTAGCCTTATACCTAACCTACTTAACCAAATTCGTCCTATAAACCTAAGCGATTTCGGAATTAATTTTATGGGCCAAAGTACACCTAGTACCCAAGTTACGGACTGTAATACCCCTGTAAACCAAAACACGGACCAAAACCCTTCCGTTAACAAAGCTACAGATCCGTAACCTGCCTAAGTTATAGATCCGCAAGCTATATATCCGCAAACTATATATCCGCAAGCCACAGATCCGCAAGTTATAGATCCGCAACGCACCTAAGCAAAGACCTATAGCAAGGAGCTAGCCAACCTAGCTAAGCTCTACACCGACGAATCCAAGTATAGCGGTAAAAACGACAACTTTGACTACAAACTAACCATCTTTACGGACCTCTGTCAGAAGGCTGATATTCCTAAATAGGAGTTCAGCCAAGCCTACTCTACTATGCTGCGCGGCCTAGTACTTGACCACTACTATACCAACCTTAAGAGTAACCCCCTTAGTGTTCCCTTTAATAAGCTATACAAAGCTACCCGTAACTACTTTAAAGGACCGGAATATAAGCGTAATATCCTTACCTAATGGAATGCAACTAAGCTATGGACCGTAATTGACAAGAACACTAAAAAATTAACTATAGAGTGCCTGTAAATTCTTATTAAAGACCTCCGGCACCTATAGCACGGCCTTAACGCTAAGCTTCGAATAGACGACTTCCTATATAATAAACTTATTACGGCCTGCCAGGAAGTAGAGCCCTGTAAGTACGCCTACTACAAGCCTATAGATACCTTAGCTGGCCTTATTAATAATCTACGCTCCTCTATTATAATGTACGAAGTCTTAAACCCACCAGGCAGCACGTAAGCCTTTGTTACAGATATTTAATATCCACAAATAGACTTAGACGTCTACTTTACGGACCGCCGCTACTGCTAGCAGCACCTGTACCGACTAAGTCCTACCTGTAACCCCCATAGCAACCCCCGTACGAAAACATACCCCCGCAGACAAACCAGCTAGAAGTGCTTCGTGTGCGGTAAAGAAGGATATTGGTCTATAAGGTATACCTAGGAAGAACATAACAAGTCCAGGAAGAGACTTAATAGCTATATTAGCCAGTTTATTTTGGAATATAAAGAAAAGGAAGCAGAAGAGCCCCCTAATAAGTTAATAGAAGCCCTTATAATTGACTTTAACTTAGACGCTTAGGAATAAGAGACCTCAGAGATATTCCTAACCACTTTTAGACCTTTTACGGACAGCCAAGCCTTTAATATCACAACTATATTAGCCGACCGTTCCTTTATACACTTAGTTGCGCCTAAAAACCATTCCGTAAGCACCCCCGTTACGGATGTTATAGATTACGAGCAGGACCCATTTATATATATTACCACAGAACGCTATACCCCCAAGGAATTCTACGGTGTTATAATCAACATAGGCGCCTCTAAGAAGTCTACTATAGGTTACGGACAATACCTTGCATATAGGACTACCGCAAATAATAATACGGATATTAACACTATGTAAACTGGGGCCGTAAATGTCCAATTTAGTATTAGCTTAACTGCATTAATTAGATTAGTTGCAGTTAAGACCCCAATTAGCCTAGTTAACTTCTATATAGTAAAAGCAGACACCCCTTTCTTACTTTGCCTTACGGACATAGACAGGTTATAGGTTTACTACAATAATATTACGGACACCTTAATCGGCCCCGCAACTGCCTTAGGAAGCAAGTATATTACCCTACCAATTACACAACGATTTAGACACCCGTTCCTTATATAGGGAGAGACTTTATAGACCTATATTTAGGAATCTTTTAACTATAACCCGTGCTACCTTACCAGTACGGAGATCCACCGTTTACATCGTCGTTTTGGCCACCCGTCAGCTGAAAAGCTATATAGAGTCCTTAAACGCTCTGGACACAACAACGTTAATAGGAAGGCAGTTAATTACCTAACTAAATACTGCTCCTACTGCCAGAAATACGGACGTTCCCTAGGCCGATTTAAGTTCACCCTTTATAAGGATCTTAACTTTAACCATTCAGTATACGTAGACATTATATATATTAACGGCAGCCTAGTATTATATATAATTAACGAGGCAACCCGCTATTAAGCCGCCTGTTAGTTGCAAAATATATCCATAAAGCACACTTAGGATATTTTACGGACCTGCTAGATTAATACGTACGTTGGACCTCCTAAGTATATTACCTACAACGCCAGTAGGAACTTCATCAGCAAGGAATTCCAGCAGTATACTACGGCCATGGCTATATCAACAAAAGCCATTCCAGTTAAGGCGTATTGGTCCGTTGGGCTTGTTAAGCGAGCTTACCTAGCCCTACGGAGAGCTTACCAGATTATTATAGACGAGTACAAGGACATTTAAAAGAAACTGGCTCTATAGATAGCCGTAAAAGCCGTTAACAACACTACTAGCCTGGATAGACTAGTACCTACCCTCTTAGTCTACGGAGCCTACCTAAGGATAAGTAACCTAAATCCTCCTGCCCCGTCCATTACGGAACAAGCAGCTGCAATATAGAAGGCGATGGCCGAGATAGTCAAGCTACGGGCTAAATAAGCTGTCAATAACGCCCTGTACCACCGCAATGGACCTAACACGACCTTAGTACACGACCTCCCGCTTAACTCTAAAGTCCTTATATAGCGTGAAAGCGGCAAGTGGACCAGACCCTACCGTTTACTGGCTATAGAAAACGAGACGTGCTGTATATAACTTCCTAGCGGCCCGACCAGCTTTAGGAGCACGTCCGTAAAACCCTACTTTCGGCCCGAAGACACCTATGACGTTAAGCCAGATAAACTAGAAGTAACTACCGAGCTAGATAAACCGGAGGTAACCGCCAAACTAGATAAACTAGAAGCGACCGCCGAACCAAACAAGCTAGAAGCACCCTTGCCTACCCTAAAAGTCCTCTAGAAACCTACTGAACCCGCTATACCTACTGTAAAGCGCAGTTAAGGACGCCCCTGAAAGCACCCTATAACTAAGAATATTATAACGGAGACTTACCTAACCTTCGCAGGAATATCCGCAAGGCAATCTCTGCCTGCGGATATATTAGTTCTAGTATAGGAAACCCCCTTTACGGACTCACAACGTAAAGAGATCAACGGACTACTTAAAAAGGGCGTCTTTGCGGTTATAATAAAGAAAGACGTTCCGTAAGGCGTCTGTATATTTAACTTATGCATTATTAACGAAATTAAGCACCTAGGTACTAACAAAGCTTTTGAAAAATTAAGGCTTATTATATAAGCCTACAACGACTAAGGGAAGGGCTTAGTCTTTACATAATTGCCTACAATTCAACGAGTCAGCTAACGGATTATACTTGCACTTACGCCTGGACTACAGCAAAGCAAACCCGTAGCTCTTTACCTACGGGACATCTTGCAAGCCTATATGCAGTCTAATACCTACCTAAGTAGGGACATCTTTATACAGCTACCCCCCGAGCTTAACCTATAACCAGGAACAATCCTACAGGTTGTAAAACCTCTGTACGGAGTACCAGAAGCTGGAAACCATTGGTTTAAGATATACTACTAGCACCACGTTAGTAAACTCAAAATGGAACAGTTAACCTACAACCCCTGCCTCCTATATAGCCTATTAAACGGCCTTGGTATTGTTGGACTCTAAACAGACGATACCCTATTCCTAGCAGACTAGACCTTTGCGGACGCTAAAGAAATTGAACTACAAAAGGCCAAGTTCTTAGCAAAGCCGTAAGAGTAGCTAACTAAGCAGAATCTAATTAAGTTTAATAGAGGCCTAATTATATAAAAGGGCAACCTAATTAAGCTAACTTAGGAACGCCAAGCCTAAAACCTAAAGCCTATTATAGCAAAGCCTACGGACCTTACTAGTTCCCGCGGAGAGACCTATAAGACCGTAAATATAAAGGACCAATACGCTGCATAGCGTGCAAGAGGCGCCTATATAGCTACAGTCTGCCAACCCGAATCTGCCTACGACTTGTCCTTTACGGCCCAGGCAGTAGATCCGCAAGAAGAAAATATCAAGCAGCTTAATAAGCGCATTTAATGGCAAATTAACAACGCAATAAGAGGACTTACTTTTGTACCACTGGACCTAAATTCCCTTAGTGTAATGGCATTTATAGATGCCTCCTTTACTAATAACAAAGACCTATTATCACAAATTGGCTTTGTAATTGTACTTACAGACCGCAATTAGGACGCAAATATACTGCACTGGTCTTTAATTAAGTGTAAACAAGTAACCCGCAGTGTACTAGCTTCTGAGCTATATGCACTAGCCTATGGCTTTAATATAGCAGCCGCAATCAAATTAACGGTCCAGAAGATTCTATAACTGGAGCAGTTACCCCTGGTTCTATGCACCGATTTAAAGTCCCTCTACGACTACCTAGTTAAACTAGGTATAACATAAGAGAAGAGGCTTATATTAGGCCTACAAACGGCACAAGATTACGGAGGTTAAATGGATTAGCAGCGGAGATAACCCAGCAGACGCTATAACTAAGGCAAAGCTGTGTCAAGCTCTTAAAACCCTAATTAACACGAATAAGCTTAACCTAGAAGTTATAGAATGGGTAGAACTGGACTAACGGAGCACCTATGGTACGTCTACGGCCCGTTGGAAGGCCGTACGGCTCGTTATACGGTACAGGTGGAAAACAGTGGAAAGCTACAGTGGAACTTGGTGGACTTACGTAACCCGCCGAATTTTATAGGGTAGTTGAATTGACTAATCACGATTTTCCATCCCTGGGATAGAAAATCGCCATTAGCTCGCTTAGCACTAGCGCCTTAGCGGCCCTCACGATCCGACTTATAGCTCGTCTACTACCTATTAAAAGGCCGTACGGTTTATTCTACGGACCGTAAGCAGAACTTACGGCCAGCTTAGGGCACCATTTGGAAGGCAGCCTAGACGGCACCTTAGGGGAGATTTCCTATGTATTTTCTTTTGTGTTTTATGGTTCTATTAAAGCAATTACGGAGGCTGTATATAAGTGGTTTCATTTTTTAAGTACCGCCAGTGTATAATTATAGCACCTATCGTACTAACCGCGTGCCTACGCGTTCGGTACGCCAGGTACGCGTTTACGCGTTTAGTGTACTAACCACTCGCTTACGCGTCTGGTGCACTTATAAAGCACTAACTAATTAGGGGGAGGACGTATTAGTATATAGACCATGTAGTCTGCTTTATATAATCGGGAGTCACCACCATCCCAAAGAGCATATAATACTATACGTATTTCGTGCCCCGGGATACGACTCACTTGTGCTATTAAGTTAGTACGAACAGTTTTAATTGCGGATATACTTCTATTGTGCGTTAGCGTATATATAACGTTAGGTTTAAGGTACCTACTATTTTTTAACTTAGATTAGAGCGGCTTTTATAGGGCGGTATTACTGATTTTAATATACGGATGTCTTATATTAGCGGTTTACTATACAACCCTTATAAGGATGGATTTGATAAGGCTACGCCAGAGGACTTTTAAATGCTTAGGCTTATGGTATATTTCTATCTTAATATATTAAGCGAGTTCTTTTTATTAATATTAATTCTAGCTGGCGTATAATCTTCTTGGTACGTAGTATATAACGTAGCAGTTAGCTGTTTTGTGGTGCGGATATATAAATATCTTTATCTTAGCTTATGTGGATATCTGTATTTTAGCTTATACGGATATCTTTACCTTAGCTTATGCGGATATTATAATATTAATTAAGTATATCTGTTAAATATAAGGCGGAGACTTAATTCCTATATATATAGTAGCAAAAAGGTAAGAGCTACTATTTTATTATTATAAACCCGCAACAACAGCCAACCTATAACAACAGCTAACTTGTATCTACTTATTTAATATCCAGTAGCCCAGCATTACGTATAAGTGTAATAACACCACGCCTTAGAAATGCAAGCTTATCCTTTATCTTACTTAGATAATCTCTAAACTTATTTAACCAGCGGTCCATAGCTTGAACATCTTTCGCTATATTAGTTACCTATTTATAAACTATATTAATGTGCGCAGAAACAGCAATTGCTAAATATACCCTAACAGATCCCGTGCCAGTGGAAGCGGCAGCAGCAACAGCAGCACCTGGCGTGCTAGTAATTAGTAAAGGAGTTAGAGGAGTAGCGGTAGAGCGGGTATCTCTACGGCCGCGCGTACTACTGTAAGTGGGAGTCTTAATGGGGGGGGGGAGGTCTTGGTAGGGGGGGGGGGATATAGTAGTATAGGCGGGAATGGTGCGAGAACAAAGCTATACGGATATTAGTAATATCCGTATTATTAACATATAGATATTATACCTTCTTAGTAGGCGTTTTAGCTGGACTATTGGCAGAAGCTAACTTCGCACATTTTTTGCCCTAAGGTGTGACCGGCTCTGGATTTAGTAAACTTTCCTATATATATGTTAGCTAACAGAATAACAGTATACTATTAGCATGTACCTTTCCGCATAACCTGCTACCTATATAACATCTTAAGCATGTACCTCTAAAATAAGGCCTAGAGTCCTTCTTATAAACGCGACATTTATGGCTATGCTTCTTATATAGAGTATATAATAGGTTACGCGGCTCACTAAAGCTACCCTTAATATTCTAGACGTGTGTTAATATCCGCTAGCAACTTTCCTTTATATTCTCCTAAACACTAGCTTTTAGAGTATACCATTTATTCACTAATAGTACTTGGATAGGAAGGCGCTTATTTATATTTATAGTACTATAGAGATTGCAAGGGCTACGGAGATTGTAAGAGTCGGCATTATTAAGATCTTTATCTTTACCGCTGTCTAAAGATTTACTATCTAAAGAAACCTTATAAACAATATTTAGGTTACTATAAAAGGTAAATTAGTAGACAAGATATTAAAATAGTATAACTAATATATACAATTTAATGGCTATCTTGGTCTTTAGATTCGTATTAGCAGCCTTTTCAGCCTGCTTTTTAAGAAAAGAAAATAAACGAGCCTTATTAAGCCTCCTTTTAGAAGTATTAAATGGCGGTAGTAGAGAGGCGGGCGGCGAAGAAGTAAATGGTAAAGAAACAAACGGCAAAGTGGTCTATAGCAAAGATATAGGCAACGGAAAGGCAGGCAGCAAAAAGGTACGCGGATTTTTAGCAGATTTTGCTCTATCTATATTCTTATTGTCTACTAAATCCTATAAAGAGCGCTTTAGTATATATTTTCTAAAATCACATTAGCTATAGGCATAATTTAGTATTAGAAAGCTTACTCTTTAGGAATAGGGTCTAAAGGCTTAGTAAGAGCAGCCATAGCGTACTTAATAGCATCCTTATTTATTTCGCGTATATTAAGTTCCTTAACTACCTAGCTGCTGTTGTTTATATTAATATTGTTTATAGGTGTAAATAAAGGCATTATAGATAGTAGAATGCTAAGGGACAGTGGATAAAATAATAATGATAAAGTTTGCGGTGTGGTGCTATAAGGTAGAAGGTTGGTAGAGGAAGAAGAGGTATAGAGGTTAATTAAAGGTAAGTATCTACGCTACCGATTTTATTAAATTAGCTCACTAACAAATAATTACTACTATGGTGACTTACCTAAGTAATTATTAACGGTCTAGATATATATATATCTTTATCTTAGCTTATACGGATATCTTTATCTTAGCTTATACAGATATCTTTATCTTAGCTTATGCGGATATTATAATATTAATTAAGTATATCTATTAAATATAAGGTAGAGACTTAATTCCTATATATATAGTAGTAGAGAGGTAAGAGCTACTATTTTATTACTCTAAACCCGTAATAACAGTTAACCCGTAGCAATGGCTAACCCATAGTAATAGCCAACCTATATCTACTTAAATTCTATATCTAGCAACCCGGCGTTGTATATAAGTGCTATAATACCACGCCTTATAAACGTAAGCTTATCCTTTATCTTACTTAAAGAATCTTTAAGCTTACTTAACTAGCAATCTATAGCCTAACCATCTTTTGCTATCTTAGTTACCTGTTTATAAACTATATTAACGCGTATGGAAATAGAAATTGCTAAATATACCCTAATATTTTCTGTGCTAGTAGGAGCGGCAGTAGTACCTAAAGCAGCACTAGGCGTGCTAGGAATTAGTAAAAGAGTAAAAGGAGCAGCGGCAGAATAGATACCTCTATAGCTGCGTATATTACTATAAGTAAGAGTCTTAGGGGGAGGGGAGGTCTCTATAAGGGGGATGGTGCGGGTATAAAGCTATACGGATATTAGCAATATCCGGATTATTAAGATGCAGATATTATACCTTCTTAGTAGGTGTTCTAGCTAGACTACTAATAAAAGCTAATTGTATATGTTTTTTACGCTAAGGTGTAACCGGCTCTAGTCTTAGCGAACTATCCTATATGCGTGTTAGCTAATAGAATAATAGTGTCACAGGACTCACTCGTTCTCACGTCTCTGCGCGTCTTTGACGTTCTTGACCCGTGCTCACGTTCGTCCCGAGATACCTGCGCACGTTCCCCTACAACCCCTATTTATACCCGTACCTGGCACACAAAGACTCTTCTTCTTCATCCAATGTCTTTGTATCAACCACGCATAGTTACGTGTACGTAGCCTTCTCAATTACTACCTCGTTTAGTGCATTGTATCCCGGCTCGTGCCTACTCCGTGACAAATAGTATACTATTAGCATATACCTTTTCGCACGACCTGCTACTTAAGCGATATCTTAAGTATATACCTCTAAAATGTGGCCTAGAGTTCTACCTGTAAACATGACATTTGTAGCTATGCTTCTTATATAGAGTGTATAGTAGATTGCGCAGCTCACTAAAGCTACCCTTAATATTCTAGACGTATATTAATATCCGCTAGCAACTTTCCTTTATATTCTCCCAAACGCTAGCTTTTAGGGTATACCATTTATTTGCTAACAGCACTTAAATAGGAAGGCGCTCGTTTGTGTTAATATCCAATGTTATAGCTTAGGCTGTCTACGTACTGCGGAGCTTATAAGGGCTGTGGAGATTATAAGAGGGTAGAGGAGGGCTTTTAGGAGAGTTGGTGTTATTAAGATTACTATAAGAGGTAAATTAATAGACAAGATATTAAAAGAATATAGTTAATATATACAATTTAAAGGCTATTTTATACTGAATATTTTACATAGCAATTCTATTAGCCTGCCTCTTAAGAGAAGTAGAAGTATAATAAGGATTAAACTTTTTAAAAGTAGTAGGTGATGAAGAAATAAGGGGCTTAAAGGCAGGCGGCAAAGAGGCAAGTGGTAAAGAAGTAGGCGGCAAAGAGGCAGATAGTAAGGAGGTAAGCGGATTTCTAGCGGATTTCGCAATAACCTTATTATGGTGCTCTACTAGATTTAACAAAGAGTGCTTTAGTACATATTTCCTAAAATTATATTAGCTATAGGCATAATTTAGTATTAGAAAGCTTACTCTTTAGGTAGAGATTTTAAAGGATTAGTAAAAGAAAGAGCGTCCTTAGAAGCGTCCTTAATTATTTTATTATTAACGTTGTGTGTATTAAGTTCCTTAACTAAATAGCTGTTAGACGTATTTAGAGGTATAAAAGAAGGTATCGTAGATAGTTATATACTAATTAACAGTAGATGAAACAATAATGATAAAGTTTACAGTGCGTTGTTATAAGGTGGAAGGTTAGTAAAAGAAGGGTATGGAGGTTAATTAAAGGTAAATATCCGCGCTATAGATTTTATTAAATTAGCTTACTAATAAAGAATCGCTGTTATGGTAACTTACCTTAGTAAATATTAACTGCCTTATATACGCTTATTTGTAACGCGCAAATCCTTTATAGTTAAGTTACTACTAGTTAAAGTAAGTAGGCGCCGTCTAGTTAACTTGCGAAGTAACATTAATATAGAATTACCGCTTGGCTAAGGTGCTGGAGAAGGGTTATAAGCGGATATTAGGTTTACTTGGTAAGCAGATTTCTCACTTTTAAAGTACGCAGACACGTCCTTTTATTTTCTCTTGCTGCGAGGCAGATCTGATATTGGCTACGTCACATCTAAGCCCAAAGGCGGAGATTAAGCGCTAGGCTGTAGGTTCTAAGCTGCGCTCAGTTTAGAGAGCGGAGATCAAATATTAGGCTGCAAATTCTAAGCCGCACCCAATTTAGAAGGCGGGGATTGAGCATTAGCACGTAAATTCTAAACTACGCCTAGTTTAGAGGATAGAGATTAAGCATTAATAAGGCTATATTAATTTGCAATAACCGCACATAGGGATTTCTGCGGAGATTGAACACTATGCTGTGAACTAGCGCCACCTATATTCGAGCTAATAATACTATTAGACTTCTGCTGCGGAGCTTAAAGGCTATACTATGGACTAACACCTAGGTTGTTCCGAGATATAAACTAAGGTAGTGGAGAATTATAAGGATAGTGCGGGGCTATATTAAAAAGCTATTAAAAACAATGGAGGCGCTATAGGGAGTTATTAGGATGCTAAAGGTTAAGTTAAGGGTACTACGGATATGCACTAGACGATTTTTAAGCAGGTAGCCGTGTATCTAGAGTATGCGGATATTAAATATCCAGCTATTGAGATAACTGCGATAGAGTGGTATATATAGTCTGGGACCAGTTTGCCTGTAAGTCTTAGGTTGGTATAAGCTAAGATATTTAAGACTTATTTATATCTATTTGCGAGCTAGATACTAATAATAGCTATAAAGGCGGTAATACTTTGGTTTGCAACGGTTAATTAAGGCTAGCACTTTTTATAGTTAATGTACTAATAGGTCCCTATTGACCTACTAACAGTAGAGGCGTCTGTGACGAGCTTTTAGATATAGCAATACGTCTACTAGATTGCAACGTAACCTATAAAACACTAGTACTAGAGCATCGCGTTTCTTCCTTATAAATAAAGTAGATAAGTGTATCCACTTTATCTCCTAGTAAGCTATAATCCTATTTGGGTAATATCCGCTTAAGGCCCTTATAAGTTAGTAGAGGTTAGATACAGAGTATGCGGATTTAATTATTGGATATAATATAACTGGAAATTAGACTCTAAACTGTATCCTAGTATATTATATTAAGCTATCCTTTAATCTACTTTTTAACACTTGCAAATAGATCCTTTAAGTACTTGCTCTTTATAATATTTCTAGTATATAGTGTAATAATATCATACTCCTTATAAGCCTATAACGAATTATTGTAATTAGAGTAACAGTGTAGACCCCTAGATAACGGACTTGTCTCCTTATATAGCTTAAGTAGAATATTGCATAGACACCTAGTAGCTTTATTCGCAAGCTTATATAATATATCTAAAAGTACTACCCATTTCTCTATATTAGTCTTTACCCTCTTTTGTTTTTCTATATACTTAATTAGTAGGGCTAATAATATTATATTATTATTAAGTATTTAATCCTCCTCCTCCCAAGCAGATACCTGCGAGATAATATTATTATTTATTGCTTAACGTCCGATTCGGATCCCTGTTGGGCCCACGCGGACTACTCCTTATATATATATGGGGAGAAAACTCTATTTGAGAAAACCCTGTGATCCGTCTCCCTACCTTTTAGGACTCGCTTGCGAGTCGCCTGCGAGTTACTAGTGGTGCTCTACTACCTTACTTTTTGACCTCCTTAGGAACCACTGCTGCCGTAATAAACCTACGGACGTGCTAGTATTATATACTATACTCTACTCCTGTAGAGTTATTAGGGGGCGCCTGTTACTTACCCCTTTACTTTCTATTACTATTTCCTTTATAACCCAGAACTGGTCTAGCACATTTTAGCCAATAAGCTACTGGGTAGCCGCCTTAAGGCCTTTCTATGTTAAGAGCAGTGTATTATAGTTTTCTATACTAGCTACTAAGAGTATTGCTTCTTAGCTAGTGCGTAAGGGGCATAACAGTATTATGTATTTTGGTGTCTGTCTTAGCCAGCTATATTCGCACCTTAGGCTATCTACTGGGACACCTACCCAGTAAAGCTAATCTTTTAGTCCTATTATTCCTGTCCTTAAGAGTATTGCTATTGTATTTTCTGCCTTTATTAGGCCCTTTTAGAGCCCTTAGGTATTTACCCCCTATAGTGTTACCTATGCTATGGCTTGGGTTCCCCTTGCCTAAGTCTACCTCTATACCTTTAACTCCTATTTGTCTCTCCAGCGTCGGTCTAACTAGTATTATATTGCGGTAGATGGTTTTCTAGTACTCTTTTATGCTCTACTTTAGCTCCTTTCTCTTCCTTGCTATTGTCTTTACTGGTCTCTTACACGTCTCCCTTTCTTCTCTATATAGGCCTAGACCCTAGCGCTGTACTATTCTTCTTTTACTTTCTCTACCTGTTTTCCTAATATATCTTCCCTACTTTAGGGTTGTTGGTTCCTTCTCCTATAGAGCACCCTAGGGTCCCTCTATAGTTTATTTAGGCGTGTCTTGATATACTTTATAATGTTAGAGTTGCGTTCCTTTTGCACCCTTTATATTATATTAGCTTTAATATATAGTTATAGGGGGGGAATATTGGCTTCCTTCTTAAGCAGTGCTGTGGCCGTTCACTTATACCCGCCTGTTATACTCCTAAGGCAGGCTGTTTAGACCTTTTAGAGTGGTTTAAGGAGTGATTTAGGGGGGCCTTTCTTGGTTTCTCTAGTGGCCTAAATACTAGATCCATACGTTATGGTTAGCTGGATAACTGCTGTATATAGTAGGCATAACCTCTAGAAGCATAGACCCTATATAGAATTAACAATCCTAGATATGGCGATATACTATACTTAGCCCTTATAGGCCGCTTGCGCTATATGTACGCTCCACTGGAGCTTGCTGTCTACCTATACTCCTAATACCCTTAGGCCTTAAACCGGTTAACCCTTAAAGCCTTAGATATGGATTATATGCTAAAGATCTGTAGATTAGTTACGTTTTTTTATAAAATAGATTAGCTGGTATTTCTCTAGTAAGAATTGGACTTTATGTTATCTTGCCCATTCTATATAGGTGTTATGGGCTTTCTCTAGTATCCTATAGTTCTCTGCGGCTATTGGCCCATATATAATTAGGTTTATGTTATTAATAAAGCCTATCCCCTAGGTCGCCCCTTTCTTAAAGGTGTTAAGCAGGTTGCTTATAAAGAAGAGGAAGAGTATAGGCGATAGAGGTAATCCTTATAGTATTCCTGTTGTGACTATAATAGGGGGGCTCTGGTATCCGCTAAAGACTAGTAATGTTTCTTTCTAGCCTATAAATCCTTAAATAATCTAAATAATCTATTCTGGGAAGCCCTTTACCCTAAGGATGTATAGGAGACACTTATAGGGTATATTATTGTAGGCGCCGCTGATATCTAGGCTAAGTATTAATACTATAAAGTCCTTTCGCATAGCCTATGTAGTTTTAATAGTAGTAGCGAGTAGTGTAAGTGCTAATAGCGTTAAGCGATTCTTTCTTACCCCTATTTGGCTTTATAGTAATAGGGTATATTCCTCTGCCATATCTACTATATAGTCCGCTATAACCTTTTCTAAGATCTTGCTTAGGGTGTTTTTTAAGGTAATAGGGCAGTAGCTTCCTGGGATTAAGTAGTTTGCTTTACCTTCTTTTTATAAGACGACTATTATTATGGATCTTCTGAGTCGCAGGTAGTAGCCTATTGTAAAGTATACTCTGGCTACGTCTGCAAGTTAAGGTGCTATAAGTGGTCTATAGGTCTTTAGGGCTTTGTTTAGGATCCTATTTAGTCTTAGTGCTATATTATTTAAGAGGCGGCTAATAGTTCTGGCCATTTCTTTAGTTGTCATATCGCTGTTGACCCTTAGGTGAGTTATTAGTGTTTTACTAGTAATGTTACTAAGGTCTACTGGAGCTGGTTAAGGGAAAAATCTTTCTATAAGGATCTTTACCTTCTTGTTATTATTACTTGTGGCCTATAGTTTACCTGCTCTTTGTAGGGGTAGTAGGTGTAGATCTTCTACTAGGTATCCCGCCTTTTTTTTTACCTATTTTACTATAGTCTAAAGGCCCTTGTTATAGGGGAGACTTAGGTTAATAGTATATTTATTTATAAACCATCTCCAGTTATTCCTTGCTTCTTTTCTTAGGGTATTCTTTAGCTGGTTTCTTGTGTCTTTATATTGTCTCTCGTCCTTAGAATTATGGCTGCTTATATATTTCCTCCTTACTCGTCGTTGGCCGGCTATAAGGGCCGCGCACTATGCGGACTATATATATTGCGTGTAGGGGCCTGGTTTTAAAACTGGGCAGTACTCTTTTAGCCCGCTTTTAATTACTGCCTAGATTCTTTTTAGTCTTTAATTAATTTCCTTAGGGGTAGCTAATAAGCCTCGCTTATTTGGTATTAGGTGGATTTCTTCTAGGTTTTAGAGTTATTGTTTAATTATATTAAGGAAGCTATCTATGTTAAGCTTCCTTATTGCGTATCTTTTACTATTTAGTTGCGCCTTAATGTCCAGATCTAGTTATATCTAGATAGGGATATAGTCTAAGGTAAATGCCTATTCTTCTTTAGGGGAGCACCTTTTGAGTCTGTAGTATAGGTTTTCGTCTATAATTATAAGGTTAATTATACTTTTGGCAGTGCCCTATTACCATATAATTGCACCTAGGGGGGTAGCTAGCTTAAGGCCCCCATTATCTATAGCTCTTAGTAGGCACTCTACCTATTAATTAGCAGCAACATGGATGCCCCCCTACTATAGGTGGTGGAGGTTTATATCTCCTAGTAGAATGGACTCCGCGTGTTTAGTTTCTAGTAAGCTTATTATAAATATAATATTCTCTGTTTGTGCTACCCCTTCAACCCTAGGGTTATAGACATTAATAATTTATACTAGTCCCCTATATATCTAGATGGTTATAACTGTAATATCTAGGTTAACTGCCTACTATAACTATAAGGCAAGGCTAATATTTTTGCTAATTATAAAGCATATGCATATGGCTGCTTTTGGTTCATACAGGAGCTAGAATCCTTAGGGGCAGTATATTAATTGTGTGTAGGTATTATAATACAGCTCTTATATAGCAAGAATATAGTATTTCTCTAGGTCTAGACTGTCTAGTAGGGGCCTTACTAGACGGTGGTTCGTATTACCGCAGTTATACTGTATAATGGTTAAGTGGCGGACCCCTAGTGGGGGTCCTTCGCCTCTCCTTTACTTCTTACTTCTTCCGTTTCTACTTTCTCTAAAATATTTAGAACTTCTATCTTCTATATTTACTCCCTAGCCACTACTTATTTTATATAGAGCTTTCTATTTCTGTGTCTTATATTCCTACTAGCCTTTCTAAATTTAAGTCTATTATTACCTCTAGTTCTTCCCCCGTTTTTACCGGTTGGCTATATATCCCTTATAAGCCAGCTACGTATATTATGTTTACCGCGTTAAATCTAATTCTTAATTGTCCCGGCCTTAAACTTGCCGTAGCCGTCTATAGGGGTCTTCCTACTAGGCATCCTCTTCCTTGTATCCTATATATCCCTTATGTCCCTATTCGGTCTGGTAATGTTGCGTAGCGTCACTTTTGGCCCGTTAAGGCTTGGGATGGCTAGCTTAGCCCCCTAGTATTAAAGGTAGGAAATACTGGGAAGATACCTATGTCCCCCTAGCTTATTGCCTGTTGTTTCTATTTATATAACCTAGTGTGCAGTTATTCCTATAGCTATTAAGCCCTTTTCTTCTATCTCCTATATTTAATGCAGTCTTCTCTCTTCTACGCCTTATATGTGCTTTAGTAACAGTTCGCGCATTTTATTTAGTCTTAATTTGTACATTATCTTGTATTATAGGGGCCTGTATAGTGGCCGCAGCATACCTATACTGTGTATATAGATTGGGTGTATCCCTATTATATATAGCAATAATATTGTTCTAGGCATAGTCTGTAGTTATAGAGCCTTATATTGTATATAAGGCCATTTATAATTATTCCTTTTTAGATAAGGAGTTTTTGCATTCCTAGTGTATATACGCTAATAATAAGGGAGCTATATATTCGTTTATTGTCTCCCTAGCAAGTTTCTAGCGCCCCTTATATCCTCTTATTGTTCTTATTATATACTTAGTTTATATTTTCCTATTAAAGCTATTAAATCCGGGTAATTATAAGTCCTAGTATAAGGCGTTCCGTTTATTTTACTATCTCCTATATAGTTACTGTATTATCTGCCTAGCGTCCCCTTTCTATTTTAAGGCTTATAGGAACCGACAGGACTTTAACTAGGTAATCTTTATAAAGTACTTTTATGCTAATACGCTCTCCTAGCCTATTCTCTACCCTTACGGCCCGTTCCTTTGCCTATTAGTCCTTTAAGGTGACTTTAATGTCTCCACTCCTAAGGTATTAGACTGTGACAGCGTTGTGGACCTCCTTATAAATCTTTATAAGAACTTCTATTTCTAATTATCCCCTAAGTTCCTCTGCCTTTTTTATATTTAGTTATATTGTAATTATATACCCGGTTATTGTTTTTAGGGGGGTAGGTTCCCTATACTATAGGAGCGCAGCTATGGCGGCCTAGGTGCGGTTCGCCTATAGGGGGGGTTTTTATTTATCTTTAATTTTATTTAGCTGTTGGAGGATTTAATTAAGGGTTTGCTAGAGGGGCGCCTAAGGTTTACTAGACTGGAGCCATTCTACTAGCTGTATTAGTTTATAATGGCTAATAGATACTCCCCTATAGTTCCGGATACTAGACGCGTCTAATAGGCTTTATATTTTATTAGATGCCTTCTTAATTAGGGTATTTCCGCTTTTTAGTGTAGTATTCACCCGTCCTTGTTGTTGTTATGGGGGGCCATTATTAGGTATAGGTCTGGCGGTCGCGCATAACTGCGTACCACCGTTGTTCCACCTATGCCTCCCCTGTAATGTATGCATCTTAGGGGATTATCAGGGTGTTTTTTAGGGTTCTTTTGGTTAGTTTAGTCTTTTTAGGCTGGGTGCAGCAAGAGCTCCAAAAGTTCAGCGCTTAATATTAGTATAACACTAAACTCTAATTAATATCCACTTTTAATAATATCTATATTATATATAATAATTTTCTGCGAGATAATATTACTATTAATTATAATAAATAAAGCTAGATTGCTAGCGAAATCCACTACCCTATTCTCCTGTATTGCTATTCTAGCAGTAATAAAGTTATAGCCAAGTTAGGTAGATAGAGGGGCTGTAGGTTTTTAAGACTTTTACTTTAGTAGTGCAATATCCGCAAGAGCGCCCTTATACCAGTCTTTAATAAGGATAATTGTATATCTAGTAATACTATTGCGTTAGGCAGCCTGTTTAAATTGCTACAATATTATATTTAGGTTTTTATTGGGATAATAACCGTATATAATAGAATGGATAATATTTGGAATATCCGCACTATGGGCTAGGGCGTCTGACATAATAAGAATGCGGGTAGGTAAGTCTTCTATATAGAAAATTTAATACTCCCTACTCTTATTATATTTGGATAATATCGCATAATAACTCTATACTGCTATTTTAGCCTGCTTAATAGTATAGCCTTTAGTTATAAGCTATGAACGGATAGTGTTTATATACCTATAGATATGGTTTTTGGTATAAAGAAAGATTATCGTCTTAGGAATTGTAACGGGACTAGCCCAGTTACAATAGGAATGTCTCGGTGAAATACTTGACAGATAACTGTATGAAACTGTTTATAAACTATTTGCAACTATCTATAACTGCCCGCAATTGTCCGCTGTAATCTACTGTTTTCTACTAAGTTCTGCTGACTTAATTAAATTCCACCAAATTCTACTAACGTAATGGAATTTGGTTAAAACTTGTTGAAATCCGCGTGGGCTTATGTCCACGCGTTTGCTGCCAAGACCCTAAATATTTAGTTATAAGTTTCCTATATTCCTTTCTCTTCTTTATATAATATCTTGTTCTCTTTAAGAGCTATATATCCTTAGATTTAGATAGAATTTATATTATTCCTTTAAATCTTCCCTAAAGCCTCTTTGCGCCCTTACACTATGTTGCGTTAAAATAACTACTATTAAAAATGGTAAACGAACCCAAATCCCTTTTAATAACCATGAGTATTATGTCCCTAGTTAGGGAATAATTAACTATAATGTAATAATCCTTTATAGATGCCCTAGCTTAGCAGCGGGCTGTACTAGAAGCCTAATATTAGTAATTAATGGAAGCACTCCATAAAGAACTCTATAACGTTAAGGCTCTTTTGTTAGAGACCCTAATAATAATACCTATAAATAAAATTAAAATAACTGTATCTGAACCTGACCTATTAAATGCAAATACTGAATTAGTAATAGTAACTTAACCTATATCTATAACGAGTTTAATACCTGCTATAAAATCTAAAAAGCTCCCTAATCCTTTAATGTTTAATAGAAATTGTCTGTACGAGTAGAGGTTGTAAATAACGTTATGCGTAAAGCGTATGCGGCAGGGGCCGCATGGCGTAGCGTAGGTCACCTGACTACCTACGGCCCGATAGATAGCCCGACCTTAGCCCCCCCCTATTTAGGCACCGCGATCCTTACGATCCTCTGCGAAGAAAAGACACGAATAAACCAAGAACCAAAACTACTTATTGCAATTACAGTACCCCCCCGGGTGATACCGACACTGATTAGTGATATCACAGATTAGAGCCCAGTGTTATTACAAAGAGAGACAACACCCGATCGCTTCTACTAAGGCCTGTTAATCGTGTCGCGTTTGCTAAGGAGAACCCTTCCTACTAAGGCCCTGGGAACTTAAAGAACCGACTCCTACCAAGGCTTTGTTTGGTTCGCGTCCATCACGCAAATCAATATCTAGACAAGGAGAACCCTTCCTACCAAGGCCCTAGGAATTTAAAGAACTGGCTTCTACTAAGGCTTCGTCCGGTTCGCGTCCATCACATATACCAATACCCAGTACGACCTCTTTACTGAGCCAGTACACCTAGCAGCGTTAGCAGCACCTAGTACTTACCTATAACCCCGACACCGTCTGCTACCTTGTAGATCTGCTACGTTGAAAATCACGTTAATAACACGCCTAAACGCCAGCGTGCCCTTTTCCCTTTTACGGCCTTTGTAAGCCATAAACACTATAACCTACACCACGATCTACGCCAGTCAATTATGTCCGATATAGGAATTCAACGTCCGGACTGGGGTAATGGGATCACCCTAACTAATAAAACCACCGTAGAAGATCTTACCAACTACATTAACTTCAAAATTAATAAGTATACTAAGCGCAACTTTAAGGATAAAAGCTTATGGGAATTATACCAAGAGGACTTTAACAATTTCGAGGTATAGACATTTAAGGACGCTTATAGGTCCGCAATTAAGGAACTCAAACAACTACTCCAACGTAATAGAGTATGGGTTTTTGATAAAAAGAGCAAGTCAGTACTATAAGTACTGTATAATGTCGCCCACGAGGACGATCCTATGGAATAGTTAGATAAAGAAATCAAGCTATATATTAACAATAAAGGACCCTTTAATTTGTATGTTATTAACCGCCGTCTTAAATTACGTTTATTAACCCCCTTAATGTCACCTACCCCAACCCCAGCTGTCTTAAATGACCTCCCTACGGCCGAGCCCCCCTCACCTATGAACGTTACGGCTCCCCTAACGAACGTCACGGCTCCCCCTACGAACGCCACGGCTCTCTCTACGAACGTTATGGCTTCCCCTACAAACGTCGCGGCTCCGCCTACGAACGTTACAGCTCCGCCTACATAAGCTCCGTCCGCGTAAGCTCCGCCCATAAACGTTACGGCTCCGCCTATAAACGTTACAGCTCCCTCTACGAATATCCCTGTGACACCTTAACCACCTGTTGCATCTATACCCCAGCAAGCTGCACTGACTGCTACTTAACAGCAGCACTACCCTTAAATACCCGTTGCACTTGTACCCTAGTAATAGTACAATTTTTAGCAGCCTACCTAGCAGTGGTAGTACAACCCTTAGTAACCTGGTAAACAGCAGTATACCCTATTGTAATTTACCCGACAACAGTAACCAGACCTAGGAGGAGGAACAACCTTATATAATGCTTGGTTATCAGCCCTTGCACCTGCTTTCCCCTATGGTCTGCGACAACTTTTATACCTTCCGAAGCCGCCACACCTTCGGTTCTAACTTTAACTACGCTCTATTACGGGATACCTCAGTAACACCTTGTACGCGCCTACCTGTCTCCACCGCAATATCCAAATGTTCACGATATCCGCAATATCCGCAATATCCGTAGCGATATCCGCAATATCCGTAACGATATCCGCAACGTCTGCAATATCCGTAATATTCGCAATACCCGAAACATCCGCGATTACGCCCCGAGCACCTATTGACCTATATACTTCCCCTTTGTACTTTCTTACCTTCTTTCCTTACACAACATCTTGATTCTATCACACAGTTCATGCAAGGGAAATGGATTAATGGTCTTTCCACTACCCACGCTTTTTCTATGGATTATCTGATGATTTGGTATAAAGCCTGTCATCCTTTCTTTTTGTAAATGTCGCCAGTGTCTGTACGAGTAGAGGTTATAAATAACGTTACGCGTAGAGCGTATGCGGCAGGGGCCGTATGGCGTAGCGTAGGTCACCTGACTACCTACGGCCCAATAGATAGCCCGACCTTAGCCCCCCCCTATTTAGGCACCACGATCCTTACGATCCTCTGCGAAGAGAAGACACGAATAAACCAAGAACCAGAACTACTTATTGCAATTGCAGTACCCCCCCGGGTGATACCGACAGAAATTAAAATAACCTATATCCCTTTATAACTAAGCTCTATCTTAAACTTTTAATAAACTATAACTAATACCCTACTAAAGCTAGCAAGGTTAGCTATAGAATGTCTTATTTAAGTAAGGACGCTATATGTACCATAGATCCATTCTTCTGTAATAGTACCTTTATTAATTTTAAAATCTTTATCTCTCTATTAAAATGAACGTATAATAATGCTAGCCATAAATATATAGCTGTTACTAAACTTAAGAACCTATAATAACGGAACTAAGACTTTACTAGCTTCTTTTTGGAATTTTTAGGCCTTGTTAGCGAACTGGATTGGAATAAAGCCGCTAGAGTTACTGCCTTTTAATAAGCTATCTTAGATGAAATTAGAGCCTAGTTAGTAGGTAGGGAACTGCTAAAAAACCTGTCCAAATTTGCTATAATATGCTAATGAATTAATAAGGATTTTTGATATAATAAATAAACTTGTTCCCTGAAGTTAACTATACATTATGTTTAAAACACCCTAAAATATAATCCGTCTCCAAAACCTAAAAGCCCTATGTATAACCCTATGGACCTTAATACCGCTTAATTCTATGCACCCTTAGGAACTAATAAACGAAGAACTTAAGCCATAAATGGAGAATGCTTTGGATATAGTAAAAAAGGATATATTTAAAAGCATTGCCAAACTTACCCCTTTAAAAAGGTCTGCTGTAGCTCCTCCCGTTCCTTAAATTATACCCATTCCTTAAGCCGTACTCGTTCCTTAAATTGTACCCACTCTATAAATTATACTCAAATACTATAAAGTATCTTGCCCTTGGTTAATTTGGAAAACAAATTATCCTAAGGCCAAGTCGCGCCTTAGGATAAAAGGTGGAAGAGTATAAGTGTCTAGGCTCTTCTAGCGCTGATATATAATATAACTTCCTTAATATACTTAGCGAAATTTAAATACTTAGAAAATGGAAGGAAGTATAAATCCTTATAGACAGTAGAGCTACTAGTATAGGCTTTATTAACACGAACTATGCAAAAACTTAACGCCTAAATTTAAAGAAACTTAACGAGCCCTAAGGCCTATAAGGCTTTAATGGCAAACCCTTAATATATGGCGAAATAACGCACTACGTCCTAGTAAAAATGTGGATAGGTAAATACCTTAAATATATCTCCCTATTTGTAACACCCTTAAAGTAATATAAAGTTATACTTAGATATAGATAGCTAAAATAATATAACCCTTTAATTAACTGGGTTAAAGAAATACTAAAGTTCCATATAACTTACTGCTAAAGTTATTGCTTAAAAAACCATTTGCCCTATAAATATACACATAACTATTTAAATTTGATACGATATAAATTACCCTTGCTATAAACCTTAAGCTAATATAATAAATCTACAACTGCCAATTGTGATAAAGAATATAAAGATGTTTTATTAAAACCTCTTAAAATTTGGATGATATAAGCCGTACCCTTTATTTTGTTAGCAAAAAGATAAGATTATAAAATCTTTGCTATAACTATAGAAGACATTAAGAAAGCACTAGAACTAAAATAGTATATTAATCCTTAACCTTTTATACCTAAAGAGTACTATAACCTAATTAACGAGTTTAAAAGACGATTTGTAGACCAACTAGCCTTATACTAAGATAAGCACGATTTTAAGATAGAACTTAAGCTGGGTATAATACTAAAGTTCGGTCCGCTATATGGTATATTATAGGAAGAATTACTTATAATACAATAATACCTTAATAAGAATCTGGAAAAAGGATTTATTTGCCCTAGTTAATCTCTATTTGCCTTACCCATACTATTTATTAAAAAGCTAGGAGGAGGCTTAAGATTCTGTATTAATTATTAAGCTCTAAATGTAATTATAATTTAAAACTAATATCTGATTCCCCTAATTTAAGAGACGCTTAACTATTTAGCGAAGGCATAGTACTTTACAAAGCTTGATATAGTTGCAGCCTTTAATAAAATCCGTATATAAGAAGGAGATAAGAAGTATATAGCTTTTTATATATAATAGGGACTCTTTAAATACCTAGTAATGCTATTTAGTATAAAGAACGGTCCCGGTATGTTTTAGTAATATATTAATAATACGCTTTGTAAATTCCTTAATGTATTTGTTACTGTATATATTAACAATATCTTAATCTACTTGTCCTTGCTTTCTGAATATTAGAAATATATTAGAATAGTCCTGTTTGTATCACTCCGTATAATATAAAGCATCTCCTGGGTGGTGAGTCTTTCACGGGGCACGTAGCACTATAGACATATAGTGCTAGTATGCTCGGTGTGGATGTGACTAAGTTATATTAAGTAGGCCGCGTAGGCCTCTATATACTCTATGGAAAGTGGTCTAAGCGACAGAAGCGAAATAGGTCACATAACTGGGTCCTGTAACCTATTCGCATTTAAACAAGTCCTTAAACGCCTATAAGATACAGGCCTATAATGTGATATTAAGAAATGTAAGTTCCACGCGTCTAAGGTTATATACTTAGGCTTAATAATATCCCGCGACAGAATTAAAATGGACCCTAAGAAAGTCGCCGTAATTGTAAACTAGGAAAGCCCTAGCAATATATAAGACATTTAAGGATTTCTAAGATTTGCAAATTTCTATTAATAATTTATTAACCACTTCTTAGAAACTGCTTAGCTGTTAGTAAACCTAATAATAAAAAATTTAAAATTTAAATAGACTACTAAATGTAAACAAGCTTTTAACAACCTAAAGCATTATTTTATAACTGCTCTAATTCTTGCCTACTTTAACCCTAACCTTAAATGCATTATTAAAACAAACTTGTCCGATTATGCACTAGGGGGAGTATTGTTATAATATAATAAGAACGGTGAGCTATATCTAATAGCCTTTCTCTCTTAAAAACTCGCCCCTACTAAATTAAACTATAAGATATATAATAAGGAACTACTTGCAATTGTTAGATATTTTAAATAATAGCGTCCCAAGCTTAAAGGATTGTTGTTCCTAATATATATATTAACGGCCCTATGGACGGCTACGGCAAGTTCAAGGCCGGGACAATCAAGAATTAGATTTAACGCGGCAAACACAACACACGCAGCTAGCTTACAAGGGGTATACAGCCAACTGGCGAGAACGGGGGAAGAACCGGAGGCAATAACAGACTTAGATTTAGAAAGGCTAGTAGGAACACAAGATACAGGAATGGAAAGCTCCATATAAAATAAGTAGTGGCCAGGGAGCAAACACAGGAGACGGAAGTTCTGAACATTTCAGAGAAAGTGGAAACGGAAGAAGTGAGGAGCGAAGGAAAGGCGAAGGACCCCCACTGGGGGTCCGCCACTTAACTATTATACAGTATAACTGCGGCAATACAAACCACCGTCTAGCAAGGCCCCTACTAGACAGTTTAGACCTAGAGAAACACCATATTCTTACTATATAAGAGCCGTATTACAATACCTATATATAATTAATATACTGCCCCTGAGGATTCTAGCTCCTATATAAACCAAAAGCAGCCACACGCGTATGCTTTATAATTAGTAAAAATATCAGCCTTACCTTATGGTTATAGCAGGCAGTTAACCTAGATATTACAGTTATAACTATCCAGATATATAGGGGACTAGTACAAATTATTAATGTCTATAACCCTAGGGTCAAAGGGGTAGCATAGACAGAGAACATTATATCTGTAATAAGCTTGCTAGAAACTAAATACGCGGAGTTTATTTTACTAGGAGATATAAACCTCTACCACCTATAGTAGGGGGGCATCTATATTGCTGCTAATTAATAGGTAGAGTGCCTACTAAGAGCTATAGACAACGGGGGCCTTAAGCTAGCTACCCCCCTAGGTGTAATTATATGGTAACAGGGCACTGCCAAAAGTATAATTAACCTTATAATTATGGACGAAAACCTATACCAGAGACTTAAAAGGTGCTCCCCTAAAGAAGAATAGGTACTCACTTTAGACCATATCCCTATCCAGATACAACTAGATCTGGACATTAAGGCGCAACTAAATGGCAAAAGATACGCAATAAGGAAGCTTAATATAGATAGCTTCCTTAATACAATTAAACAATAACTTTAAGACTTAGAAGAAATCCACCTAATACCAAATAAGCGAGGCTTATTAGCTACCCCTAAGGAAATTAATTAAAGACTAGAAAGGATCTAGGCAGCAATTAAAAGTGGGCTAAAAGAGCACTACCCGGTTTTAAAACCAGGCCCCTATACGCGACACGCATGGTCCGCACAGTACGCGGCCCTTATAGCCGGCTAATAACAAGCAAGGAGGAAATATATAAGCAGCTATAATTTTAAGGACGAGAGATGATATAAAGACACAAGAAACCAGCTAAAGAATACCCTAAGAAAAGAAGTAAGGAATAACTGGAGACGGTTTATAAATGAATATACTACTAACCTAAGTCTCCCCTATAACAAGGGCCTTTGGACCATAGCAAAATAGGTAAAAAAAAAGGCGGGACGCCTAGTAGAAGATCTATACCTACTACCCCTATAAAGAGCAGGCAAACTATAGGCCACAAGCAATAATAACAAGAAGGCAAAGATCCTTATAGAAAGATTTTTCCCTTAACCGGCTCCAGTAGACCTTAGCAACATCACCAGTAAAACACTGGTAACTTGCCTAAGGGTTAACAGCGACATGATAACTAAAGAAATGGCCAGAACTATTAGCCGCCTCTTAAACAACATAGCACTAGGACTAGATGGGATCCTAAATGAAGCCCTAAAGACCTATGGACCACTTATAGCACCTTAGCTTGCAGACATAGCTAGAGTATGCTTTGTAATAGGCTACTACCTATAACTTAGAAGATCTATAACAACGGTCGTCTTATAAAAAGAAGGTAAAGCAGACTACTTAATCCCAGGAAGCTACCGCCCTATTGCCTTAGAAAACACCCTAAGCAAGATCTTAGAAAAGGTTATAGCGGACCATATAGCAGACACAGTAAAGAAACACGCCCTACTACTATAAAGCTAAATAGGGGCAAGAAAGAATCGCTTAACGCTATTAGCACTTATACTACTTACTACTACCATTAAAACTACATGGGCTATGCGAAAGGACTTTATAGTATTAATGCTTAGCCTAGATATTAGCGGCGCCTACAATAATGTACCCTATAAGCGTCTCCTATATATTCTTAGGGCAAAGGGCTTCCTAGAATGGATTATTCAATTTATTTAAGGATTTATAGGCTAGAAAGAAATATTACTGGTCTTTAGCAGATACCAGAGCCCCCCTATTGCAGTTATAATAGGAATACTATAAGGATTACCTCTATCACCTATACTCTTCCTCTTCTTTATAAGCAACCTGCTTAACACCTTTAAGGAAGGGGCGACCTAGGGGATAGGCTTTGTTAATAACATAAACCTAATTATATATGGGCCAACAGCCGTAGAGAACTGTAGGACACTAAAGAAAGCCTATAACACCTATATAGAATAGGCAAGATGACATAGAGTCCAATTCTTACTAGAGAAATACCAGCTAATCTATTTTATAAGAAAACGTAACCAATCTATAGATCTTTAGCATATAATCCATATTTAAGGCTTTAGGGGTTAACCGGTTTAAGGCCTAAGGGTATTAGGAGTATAGGTAAACAGTAAGCTCTGGTAGAGCGTATATGCGGTATAAGCGGCCTATAAGGGCCAAGTATAGTATATTGCTATATTTAGGATTGTTAATTCTATATAGGGTCTATGCTTCTAGAGGTTACGCCTACTATATACAGCAGTTGTCCGGCTAACTATAATGTATAGATCTAGCATTTAGGCTACTAGAGAAACTAAGAAAGGCCCCCTTAAATCACTCCTTAAACCACTCTAAAAGGTCTAAATAGCCTGCCTTAGGAGTATAACAGGCGGGTATAAGTGAACGGCTATAGCACTGCTTAAGAAGGAAGCCAATATTCCCCCCCTATAACTATATATTAAAGCCAATGCAATGCAAAGGGTATAAAAGGAACGCAACTCTAATGTTATAAAGTATATTAAAACACGCCTAAATAAACTATAGAGGGACCCTAGGGTGCCCTATAGGAGAAGGAACTAACAACCCCAAAGTAGGGAAGATATATTAGGAAAACAGGTAGAGAAAGTAGAAGAAGAATAGTGTGGCGCTAGGGCCTAGGCCTATATAGAGGAGGAAGGGAGACGCGTAAGAGGCTAGCAAAGATAATAGCAAGGGAGAGAAAGGAGCCAAAGTAGAGCATAAAAGAGTACTGGAAAACCATCTACCGCAATATAATACTAGTTGGACCGACGCTGGAGAGATAAATAGGAGTTAAAGGTATAGAGGTAGGCTTAGGTAAGGGGAACCTAAGCCATAGCATGGGTAATACTATGGGAGGTAAATACCTAAGGGCTCCAAGAGGGCCTAACAAAGGCAGAAAATATAATGGCAACACTCTTAAGGATAGGAATAATAGGACTAAAAGATTGGCTTTACTAGGTAGGTGTCCTAGTGGGTAGCCTAAGGTATAAATATAGCTGGCCAAGACAGACACCAAAACACGTAATACTGTTATGCCCCTTACGCACCGGCTAAGAAGTAATGCTCTTAGTAGCTAGCACAGAAAACTATAATACACTGCTCTTAACATAGAAAGGCCTTAAGGCGGCTACCTAGTGGCTTATTAGCTAAAATATGCTAGACCAGTTCCGGGTTGTAAAGGAAATAGCAATAGAAGGCAAAGGGGCGAGTAATAGGCGCCCCCTAATAACTCTACAGGAGTAGAGTATAGTGTGTAATACTAGCGCGTCCGTAGGTTTATTACGGCAGTAGTGGTTCCTAAGGAGGTTAAAAAGTAAGGTAGTAGAGCACTACTGGTAACTTATAGGCAACTTATAAGCGAGCCCTAAAAGGCGGGGAGACAGATCACAGGGTTTTCTCAAATAGAGTTTTCTCCCCATATGTATATAAGGAGTAGTCTATGTGGGCCCAACAGGGATCTAAATTGGACGTTAAGCAATAAATAATAATAATATATATTAACGGACTATAAGAACCTGCAGTACTTTATAACTATAAAGCAATTAACATAGCGCCAAATTTATTAGGCTGAATACCTCTTATAATTTGACTTTAAGATTATATACTAACTGGGCAAACTTAATTAGAAGCCTAACGCATTAATATAACAATTATAGAACCTACCTATAAACGCTACAAATAAATGGATTATAAATTAATTAATAATAATTTATTGCTTAACGTCCGATTTAGATCCCTATTAGGCCCACGCGGAGTACTCCTTATTTACATATAGGGAGAAAACTCTATTTAAGAAAATGAGAAAACCCTATAATCTATTAGCGACTTAGTCAATTGAGGCACAAGCATGGCAAGAGGGACGCGCAAGCCTATACAATTGGTAGTCTATAAACGAGGATCTAAAGCTAGAGAAAGGAAGGGAGAAGAATAGCAGCGCCGTACAAAGTTTTATGCGGTCCTCTAGTCACGTAAGCTCACGTGACTCGGCGTCTACCATAACGTCTACCATAATTCACCGTTTTCCACTAGCGTCGTAATATTACCCCCCCCTCCGAAAAAGCCTGCCCTCAGGCTTTATATGTCCGTGGGGTGTTCTTATCTATATGCTTAATAGGTAGCTTATTATCTTCGCTATACTAGCACTCCATCTACTTGTTTAGATACTTTAGGGGTCCTGGCTTGTTAGGGTATTAGTTATAGAATTCTTTAAGCTTTTAAGGGCAACCTATAAAGTTCCAGGCGGGGTACTAGGTTAGGTCTAGATTGTAACCTTTCTATTAGATATAGTATTTTAGCGTTCCTTATACTAGTTTATAGGCTAGTATTTTATTAACTTCCTATTCATTATCGCCATTAACTTAAATCGGCAGTAGAGGCTTATTCTTTTGTCTAGGTAGTAGGTTATTTGCAGCTTTCTATAGCTTATCTAGTAAGAAAACAGGGTAGACTTTAATTAAGTCTAGGAGTTTAACCTTATATAAGTTGCCTTCTTTATTAAGGATCTTATATAGTCCTACTACCTTATTGTGACGGGCTTGTACAAATGCTTCTAAACCAAAGCTTATAGATTGCTACCATACAAGAATACTAAGCTAAGGAGAAGAAGAAGTCTGTTAGAGACTGGCAAGATACAAAGGGGTTGCCAAGGCGCTAGTAGTAAGCAAGCCAATGGCGATTTTCCATCCCGGGGATGGAAAATCCTAATTGGTTGGCAGGAGTCAGGGTCCACTAAGTATAGCAGGTGGCGTTGCCCCAGCACCATCACATCACCCCCCCCTCCCAAAAAAGCCTGCCCTTAGGCGTTGTCCAAGCTCCTTATTGTTATCTAAATTATTATAGTTATCCACCCCTTCTTCCTAGCATTTAATCCAGCTTTCTAATTGGCGTGGTGGTCTAGGGAGATTAGGGTGGGCTAGGTAGAAGTCCCGTAGCTTATAGGGAGAGTACTTAAAATCAGATATAGGGTACCATTCTAGATCTTCATCGTGACCTACCCAGCTCGCACGGTATTTTAGGGTACCGCGGTCTTTCTTAACTACTAAGATCTCTTTAACTTCCCATTCCTCATCCTCTGCAATCTGAATTGGCGGTGGGGGGTCGTTATACTATCTAGGTAACGGGTTGTCCGTAACCTTCCACAGTTAGTCTAAAGAGAAGATAGGGTGGATCTTCATTAACTCTAGTAGCTTAACCTTAAAAGAGTGCCCTACCTTCTTAGGGATCTTATAGGGGCTAGCCATTTGGTGGTCTAGCTTGTGGCTCGGCCTCTAGGTCTTCTAGTTCTTTATTAACACCTATACCTTATCTCCTACATGGAAGTCTACCTCGCGATAATATTGGTTTACGTCGGCCTCTTTCTTCTCTTGTGCTTTTTTTATAATTACTTGGGCAGTCTCCCAGGCTCCGTGCATTCTCTTAGCGAATGTCTAGGCCTCTTCGTAGCTGAGGCGTTCGCAGGCCGTTATAGGTCCTATAGGTCTATCCCAATTAAAGAATGTTCGTGGCTTGTATCCATAGATTAACTTAAATGGCGACATTCCTATACTATTATAAGGGAGCGTAAGCTGTGCGTAGTCTATTATAGGCAGTAGTTCCGACCAGTTGTCCTAGTAGTAATTAACAAAGGGGCGAAGTCGTTGGTTAAGGTACTAGTTTATAATCTCGGTTTAGCCATTAGTCTAAAGGTAGAATACAGTAGAGAGCTTAATCTTAATCCTAAGAATACAGCAGAATTCATCCCAGAAGTCTAATATAAATTAGGGTCCACAGTCAGAGATAATTAACTTAGGAGCGCTATGGATCTGGTAAATGTTATTAATATACATACGGGCCATATCTTTTGCGGTTATAGTCTTAAAGCAGGGGAGGAAAATAGCTTACTTACTTAGTCGGTTAACTACTATAAAGGCCATATTATAGCCATATTTATCCTTTAGGAATAATTTAAAGTCCATTATAACATACTACTAAGGGCGTTCGGGAACTGGCAGTGGTTATAACCATCTAGGGGTTCAATCCCTAGGGGTATCTACCCGTTTATAAGTATAACAATTCCTAATAAACCGTTCTATATCGGACAGGAGTCCTTGCCAGTAGTAGCGAGGCGCTAGTAGTTAGTGGGTCTTATCTTAACTAGGGTACACTATAGAGACTTAATAGTAGGCTTTACAGATCAGCTCTATTTATAGATTGTTAACATCTGGAACTATAAGCCGTTCTTAGTATAAGAGCAGTCCGTCTTCTATTTCCAAATTAGGGTCGCCTTCCGTAGCTTAGTCACGGAGGGCTTTTAGGGATTTGGCTATGTGGTTCGCGATTAGAATGTGGTTAATTAGTCCTATTAGTTTATCTAGGATCTCTCCTTCCATAGGCGCTAGCTTATTCTGTTCAGAGTTTAGTTCCTTAAGAATACGTAGGTTAAGCTATTCGGGACGGAGGAGGGCACGTATCCAATACTAAGCCTTTAGCTTATCCTGTGGTTCCACATCCTATTCTCTCTAGGTAAGGGCATTAGCTTTAGAATTTTGCCTACCAAAGCGGTATATAATTGTAAAGAAGAATTAGGAGAGTATTTTAGCCTACCTAGCCTATCAACCAGTAAGCTGCTTTGTTGTTATAAAATACTTAAGGGCTTTATAATTAGTATAGATTTTAATCCGAGAGTCTATACTTCTAAGCTCTGCGCGCTACTAGGACAACAATTATACAATAGCCAGCATTTCCTTATTATATACCTCGTAGTTATACTTAGCTGGGGCCATTATCTTTAAGAAAAACGCTATAGGGTACCACTCACCATCTAGATATAACTATAAGAGAACTCCCACTACTACTCTATTAGAGGCGTCCGTTTCCAGTATTGATTTAAGGTCTGGGTTATAGTGACAGAGAATTAGGGAGGAGGTAAGTTGGTCCTTTAACTCCTTAAAAGCTTCTATATAATTATTATTAAAAACAAAAGGCGTGTTGTTCTTTATTAGTCGTATAAAAGGCTTAGCCACGACCCTATAGTCATAGATAAACTAATAGTAGAAGTTACAGAAGCCTAGAAAGGACTAGATGCCTTTTATAGTATAAGGGGGTTTCCAGTTGCGTATCGCCTTAACCTTCTTAGGGTCAACTTTAATTCCTTTTATACTAACGATGAACCTAAGGTACTTTATTCGTTTTACTCCAAATTCGCATTTCTTAATATTAACTTATAGGCCTATATTCCACAGCCTCTCTAGGACCTTTTTAACGTAAACTTGGTGCTTAAGTTCATTGTCCAAGTATATAAGAATATTGTCTAGGTATGCCGTATAGAATTTGTTAAAGTAGTCGAAAAGAACATTATTCATATACCATTAGTACGTGGCTGGCCTATTCATTAGTCTAAAAGGAAGAACTTTATATTTATAAGAACTATAGCGGGTATAAAACGTTATTAGATCCTCTAATACAGGGTCTATTCTAATTTAGTAGAAAGCTTAGCGGACATTAAGCTTAGTAAAGATTTTGGCTCAGCTTAGACATACAAGGGTCTCATTAATTAGGGGGAGAGGGTAACAATCTTTCTAAGTAATGGCGTTTAGTTTCTAATAGTCAATACAAAAGTAGAGGCCTTTATTAGGTTTCTTTACAAAGAGGATAGGGGAAGCAAAAGGGGCCTAACTTGGCTTAATAAACCCCTTATAGAGGTTATCGATTAAGTACTACTTAGTTGCTTTTAGTTCCTCTATAGTTTACTAGTAAAGGGGGCTATAGCCTAGAGAGTTATCAGCCTCTAGTTAAATCTTATAATTATAGGTTTGGTAGGGGGGCAGTATATCTAAGGCTGCTTTTAAGAACGCGTCTCTGTGGTCTAAGAGGTATATAGGGAGGAGGCGCTTAACTAACTCCTTATTAGTTTCCTCTACTAGCCCTTCTTCCTTCTTGTTAATAATCTGGTCGATTTTGTATAAGCTGGTTATAAAGACCTCGTTGTCCTTCTAATATATATTAAAGTGGAAACCTATAGCGCTAATTGCCGCGATATCTACTATAGGGGGATTATGTGGTAGTAGGGGTGTCCGCGGCCTTAGGGGCTTTTAGTATATCGGTGTTATCTTTACTCCTTTTAGCTCTTATTGCATCTTCTAAAGGTTATCCTCTAAGTCCTATTAGTATGTCCTCTTCCCCATTGGCCAGATCTCCGCAATTTGGAAGTTATCTATATTACTATCCATTCCACTTCCATAAGTAGAGTCCTCCTTAACTGCAGTCCTTTAGGGGAGTATCCTTGTTAGTACGGATTTCTTACCGGCCTTATAACGGGCATCTTCTTAAGCAAAAGCTAGGTCGCGGTCCCTAACATCCTACTAGTGGGTAGGATCGGCCTTCGCGGCTAATATTTTATGGTTAGTACGGATTTCTCTAATAAAGGAGGGTAACTTTAGTCTACTCTTCAGCTAGATAAACTGTCTTTATTAAACGTTTAGCCAAATATTAAAGTAGGATATCTATTTTCGGCTAAGGATTATATTATGGGACCCTAGGTCTAGGATATAAAAGGGGATACCAAACTGGCGTTATCCATTAATAGCAATATATAGCTTTAAGACATAGGTAACCGGCTTACCAGCTTAGCCGTTATAGCCTTTTACTTAAACAGGCTTCTCTAGTCAGGTAGCATTTATATTTAAAAACTTAGCAACGTTATTCGCATAAGTAGTATTTATAAAGGCAAAGCCATTTACTCCAGTGTTAATAAGGGCAGTTGTATTAACTCTATATCCATTTTAAGATACTGTACATGGAACTATAAAGTGTTTTCCACCTATTAGCTAACTCAGATTAATCTCTTTAAGATTAATAGGATACCCTAGGGGGGAGTCTTTCCTTAGGGTTCTTCTTTTCCTAACTCGTTGGGCGTTTCTTCTTCCTCTATCTCCTTAATATTACCCGTATCCTTTAGCTCTAGGTAGGACGTAGTAAAGTAACTATCCTTTCCATAATTAAAGCACGTGACCGTGGCAGGGTTAATTAGGGTGTTGCGACAAGCATTAGTTGAAGGTATAGTACATAGTAGGTCAGGCGAGGTTCGCTAGTAGGCAGTTATAACCGCTTTTGGTATAAGGGCGGTTATAGTTTATCTTCCAACGCTAGCTCCCGTTAGTGTAGCGGATAGGTTACGGTCACTATAGGACCTCTTTAGTTAATTAGAGCAAGCATTAATTTATTTTAGTTCTAAATCTAGCGACAAATATTAAGCTATAAGTCTTTAGTAGGTTAGTAGGTCATCTAAGGCTACTATAATCTTTTCTTATAGTTAGACTGTTAGCATATTATATAGGTCTAAACAATAGTTCTTAGGGGGGACCTAGCCTTCGCCTACTAGGTATAAGAATTAAGTCTGGAACTCAGTAAAGAATTAGTTTGATTTTATTATTAGGCAATTATAATTATAACAGGCATCCTATACTTTATTTAGATTAACATAGATAGTAGCCAGGTGCTATATTATCTCGTTAATAGATATAAACCAAATAGGTAACTCGTCCTCGAACTTAGCCTAAAGGTATTACTAGGCGTCCCCAATAGTTCGACCAAAGAGGTAGAGCATTTTAGCTTCTTTAGAGGGGAAATAGTTATAGTTAACACGAAGCTTTCCTCATACCTAGATTCTCTAGTTCTTAAAGGTCAGGTCTACGCTGTCTAACAATAGTAGGGGGTTAGGGAGCTTAATAGACTTTAATTACTTTATTATTATATCCGTACTCTCTAGTGTATCACATTTGGTAGAGCGAATGGGTTAACTAAGGCTTTGTAAAGGGGAGGCTAGGCTATTTTATAAGGCAGTAAGGCTTTCTAGGATCTCCTTTAGAGTCTCTTATATACTTTAGGCTTAAAGACAATTGACCTTCTAATTAGCTGCAAGGGCACGAATCTGCTCATATATACCTATAACGTCATCATTGTCTTCAATTTCTGATCCTAACTAGACCTTATATTCCTCTTAGGTAGAGGTAGGTCTTTTAAATAAGCTCGCTTTAGGTGCCATCGTCGGCTTCCTAAGGTTCATCAGAATTGTATAATTCGGTTTCAATTCTGGGGTTCTTTTATAGGTGCAGGTTAAGTACAGTCTGGCCTATAAAGTAGGATATTATTAGGGCCTTCTTAGGCGTAGTAGTATAGGGTTTTTAATGTCTGAGTATAACGCGTCAACGCGTCGTTGCAGATAAAGGTCTTTTTAGGGTGGGATATTATTAAGGCCTTCCTAGGCAATATAGGGAGAGCTTAGTATAATATAACGGGCTTATATAAATACTTCTAAACCAAAGCTTATAGATTGCTACCATACAAGAATACTAAGCTAAGGAGAAGAAGAAGTCTTATCGGGAAAATATTCGCAGGATAAGATTTAAGTAGACTTTAATTTTCGCGTTTCGCGTAATTAACATGCAATTTAACTAACTCGACACGCAATTAACTAACTTAACACGCAATTAACCAACTTAACACGCAATTTGACTAACTTAACACGCAATTAACCAACTTAACACGCAATTCGACTAACTTAACATACAATTAACCAACTTAACACGCAATTCAACTAACTTGATATACAATTGACTAACTTAACACGCAATTTAACTAACTTAATATGCAATTAACTAACTTGACAACTTTAAAAGCTAACTATATATTTCTTAACACGCAATTAACCTACTTAGCAACTTTAAAAGGTAACTATATATTTCTTAACATGCAATT
>Ga0307507_10001989_pt1 | contig 44307 bp, 9 predicted proteins | sample 7_EM_MG_FD_207223 | JGI IMG/M metagenome (GOLD analysis project Ga0307507, IMG submission 207223) | Populus trichocarpa ectomycorrhiza microbial communities from riparian zone in the Pacific Northwest, United States - 7_EM | ecosystem: Host-associated > Plants > Roots > Unclassified | place... | reverse complement strand
AGAATTTGTTATAAGCTGATCCGGGGGTTGTCCTATGCGATATATTAACTAGCCACCATCCCTATTTACCTAAAATGGGTCTTAATAATAACGTCTTAATGTTAATTTCTTTTAGTTTATAAGCTGTTGTCTCTTACGCGTCTTTCTATTAATAATACTATTCGTCTTGCCTTTTAGCAGACCGTTTTTTATTATATCTTAGCTTTTAGCTTTTGTATCTTTAGCTATTCTTTCTTCCACTGCTCTGTTCTCTCCTTATGACGCGTTTGTGGGTAATAGGATCCCTATTTTATCTCCTTAATAATACTGACTTCCCATAGTGTTCTCTCGCAATGGCTTGTAATCGTGCTGCGCGTCCCTAGACTGGTGGTGGTGTTATCCCTACTCTGTTGGCATTATAGACCACTTCTATTACTCCTGCGGTGGTTTCTCTAAAGTGCTGTTGTTGTTGCGTTTACGCGCTTATATTAGACCCGTTTTACGCCTATAAGATACCGCGCTCTGGCGAGAATAGATCTAAGTGTTCCTACTATTGCAGCTAGAAAAAGACCTGTGTTTTAGTATTTCCTATTCTATCCTATTCTGGACTTTACTAACTATATTAAATCCCCGCTGTTTATGTATATAAGGCTCGCCGGCTCTAACGCGCCATTAGGGATTTCCGTCTATATTAGAACAGTGATAGATAGGGATAGAAGGTGTCTTCTATTACTTATAGCCTTTTTAATTTAATGAGGGTTTCTACTGCTGTGGAGATATAGTGATCTCGGATATATAGTGTCTAGGAGCGTATATATAAGCAGCTCGTTTTTATAAATGATAATATTTGCACTCTTGCGCGGGCCTTTCTGGCTAGGTAAGTCTCTTTAGTAATACGTTTAGGAACTGTGCTAACTCTTTAGTTGTTAACTTTCTGATCCTAGCCTGGATGCCGATTTGGAGCCTGGGGATAACACTAAGGATAGTAATAAAGATGAACGTTCTCCCTGCTAGTCCCCTAGTTGTGGTAGTCTGTCTAGTTCTTACCGCTCTAAAAAGAATGTTAGCAAGAATACTAATGCTTCCAGGGATAGGAGTGTTGATAATACTGCCAACAATAACATTAAAATAGAGGAGGAGGCTCCTGTTGCTACTTTTAATATTTAAGTTATTATCTTATTCTTTCTTTCTTCTTATAGGATAGCTTTATAGGGTGCCTCTCTGGTGCCTCTAGGATGCCCTAGTACTAGGAATTGACTTTATACTTTAGGGATGCCTCTATTTTTATTTTTGGTGATAGTCTGTGTAAAAGTAGCATACCGCCATAATCTCCGTATGTGATGAACGGGTGGTGTTCTTATAGGTGCTTTACAATTTCTTAAAATTTCTGAATCTTTACTCTGTGTCTTTTTGGTCCTCTTTGTATTATTAACTCTACTGCATATCTCTAGTGTTAGACTGGATACTCTCCTTTTATCCCTAGGGAATCCTTCTAAGTCCCTAGGGCCCCTTCTTCTAGTGCTACTGCTTATTCTTAAATAGTATCTTCTTTAGATAGCATCCCTAGTGGTTCTTATATGGATTTCTATGGCTTTCTCTTATAGGATTCTAGGATCCCTATTATAATAGCGAAATGTTCCTGTTTTTGATACCTATACTTAACCTTATGGTTTTAATTTGTGGGGTCTTCCCTATCATCTCGCTTATAGTATATCTGGAACCGTTGCTAAATCCTAATTTGTGGTCTTTAGGAAAGTTTTAATTGCCGTGTTATATCCTAGCTAAAGGTGCTCTTTAGGTTCCTAACTATTATACGCCTAGAAGTATCCTTTCTAATAAACTAAAAATTCGCGTTTCTTCTAACACTATCTTTAATTAAAAATATCTTTTATATTCCATTCTAGTTCCCTATTAATTTCGCTAGGTGGGGGTGGTTCTATACTATCTCTTCTCCGGTATGACTCTAATAAGGAAACATAAAATGTGGGATATATTAGATATAATTTTAGCAATTTTAATTTATAGGCTTAATTTTCTTTAGTTTTCCTAACTACCTTAAAGGGTCTAAGCTACCTGTGGTCCAGTTTCTTCTTAATACGTTTTATCCGGATATTTTTTATGGATAGTAAGACTTCGTCTCCTATTTTAAATTCTTTAGGTATATGTCCCTTGTTATAGTACCTTTTTTATATAGCCTAGGCGTCTAGCAAGTGCTTTTTAAGTTCTTCTCTGCGAATTCTCATTTGCTTAATTCTCTTAGACGCCACTAGTGCCTCTCTTTTGGGAATAATGTCCTTAACGTTTTAGGGGTTATTTGCTTTTACCCCAAACAGTGCTTTATAAGGGGTCATTTTTGTGCTGCTATGGATGCTTGTATTATATACGTGTTGCGCTAGAGCTAACTACAATAGCCAATTATCCTGTTGATAATTAATATAGTAGCGGAGGTAGTGTTCTAATAACGTATTTAGACGCTCTGTTTACCCGTCTGTTTGTAGGTGAAAGGCAGTGCTTATTCTTCGCCGTATCTTTAATAAGAGATAGAATGAAGACCAAAATGCACTGTTAAATACGGTACCTCTGTTGGACATAATTCCCCTTAGTATGCTAAACAGGAGCCACCGCTTTAAAAATAGGTCTACTAGTTCTGCTGCTGTGATCGTTGTTAAAACAGTAAAATACCTTAAAAACTTTATATATCTATTAACAATTACTAGGATAGCGTTAGCAACCTCTCTAGTTCTTATTTTGGTAGGGGGTAAGCCTATTATAAAATCTATTATTAATTCTGATATAGGTCCCTGCGGAATAGGAAGCACTAATAACTTACTATATAGGCGATGCCTAGGTATCTATACCCTTTGGTACGTATTATATCTTAATATATAGTCCTTAACTTCTTTAGATATTCCATCCTAAAAGTATTTCCTTTGAACGGCCTTAAGGGTCCTGTTGGCACCGTAGTAACCCTTAAGAGGGTTATTGTGGAAGACCTTTAGAATTTTATCTTGAACCGTTTGGTCCTTTAGGATATATACAGCACCCTTAAAGCGTAATAGACCCTTTTGGTTTTGTTATTATAGCTTCTTAGTAACTCTAGCTAAGTTGGTCTCTACTATATCTTTCTACCTCTCCCTAGAAACGAAGGCGTCCCTTTATTATGCTTAAAGAAGAAGATCTAGAAAGGTTTTATGTAGATTACTTATTTCTGTTTTGCCCACCGCTATTGCGGACTCTAGGTATAGCACAAGACGTTTTAAACCATTAGTGCTAGCAGATTCTCCTACCGTTGTGTAGTATGCTATGCTGCGGATAGGCATCTTACCTATCCCCTTTAGATCTGGAAACTCGCAGCTGGTGCGCCGTTAAGTTAAAGGTGCCGTGATACCCCTAGCACATTCTGCAGAATTCTCGCTAATTCTGGGGTACGCCAACTTTATAATATCTGCTTAGTCTATAATCTGGTCCGTAACTATATCCTATAGCTCTATTATTATGGTGCTTTGTAGCTGTATTGCTAGGACCTCTGCCCTGCTGCGGAATTCTGTAGTTCTAGGGAAAGACTCTTCTTTCTTCCTAAGCAAATTTTGTAATGTGGGAATTATTTCCCCTATACTGTCCTGGATTCTCCTAGTCTTATAATCCGGACGTCTTGATAACCTATTAGCGGGATTTATCTTTCTTAGGCGGTACGTAATTTTAAAGTTATACTGTAATAGTGCCTCCGCCTATCTAGCTTGTTAACCGCTTAACACCTTTATAGTTATAAAGTATTCTAGGTTATTATAGTCTGTGAGGACTTTAATAGGATAATTGCTTTCTATATAATAATGTTGCTAGTGCTTTATTGCTGTGACTATCGCGAGTAGCTTCTGGTTGTGCGTTATATAACGCTGCTTTATAGGGGTTATTTTCCTTAACTAAAACGCTATAGGATGCCATTCTCCGTCTTTTAATTAAGATATAATTGCCCTTAGGGCGAAGCTGGATGTATCTGTTTTAAGGTATATACGTAACTCCTAGTAGAAGTGTATTAGGATAGGCGCCGACGTAAACAAATCCTTTAACCGGTCTATAGCCTGCTTAGCAGCTTCCCTAAATATAAAGGGTCCTAACTTTTTACTATCCTTGGATCCCTTTAGCAGATTGGTAATTAGGAGCATTACTTACAAGTAATAAACAATAAACCTTTAGTAGAAGTTCGCCGTGCCTATAAAAACCTATACTTCCCTAAATGTTATAGGGTATAGCTATTCCCTAATAGCGTCTACCCGGCTTTTCTCTATTGATACTCTGTTAACGCTAATGATAAAGCCTAGAAAATTAATGCTAGTGATATAAAATAAGCATTTTTTTAGGTTTATGTAGAGCTTATATTCTCATAGTCTTTCTAGTACTATTCGCACATGGTGCGTATATGCTTTATAGTTATTAGAGTAGACTATAATGTTATTAAGGTAGACTATATATATTGTATTTAATAGGCCCAATAATGCCTTATTAATATAGGCCTGAAATGTCGCTGGTGCGTTAGTAAGCCCAAATGGCATCACTAGGTACTTAAAGTGGCCGTACTATGTTTAGAACGCTGTTTTCTATTTATCACCGGCTTTAATCCGGATTCGATAGTATATATCTTTTAGATCTAATTTTATAAATATCTTTGCGCCTAATAGCCTGTCAATAAGCTCCCCTATTAAGGGTAGTGGGTAGCGATTCTTTATAGTAATCTTATTTAGCGCCTGATAGTTAATATAGAGGTAAAGGGTCTTGTCCTTCTTTGGTATAAATATGATCAGTGCCCCTACTTGGCTTATAGAAGGCCGAATCCATCCTCTCTAAAGATTATCTACTATATACTAACGTAATACTGCCAGCTTGTTTTCTGATAGGTTATATAGTGGTCTAAAAGGAGGTTTCTTGTCTTCTGTGTCTATCTCGTGCTCTACTAATATAGGGTTGGGCAAGGTGTGCGCAGCTTCCTTATTGGCAATATTCTTTAGGTCTGTATATTTCTATAGAATCTCTGGTTCCTTAACTACGCATAGCCGGATATCTAAAAATAAATACTTTGTGTCCCCATTCTTGGTGTTAAGAGTGGTATATATAGTATACGCCCACCCTTCCTCTTGTATATAGTTTAAGAAAGTCTTTTAATCTTTAACTATAATGCGCGGTTAAGACTTTTGGTGTTAATACGAGGCTAAAGGCTAATTAATGTCTAGATTGATCTGTTGAAGCCATAGGTATCCTAAAATAAGGTTATACCCCTTGATTTCTACGGTATAGAAGCGCATCTCCTACGTGTTCTATAGACTATCGCGGTCCTAGCTGGCTATGGAAAAAGTTTGTTCCCTATAGTACGGAATCTAGTGGCCTTTAATGCTTTAAATGGTGCGCACCTGCGAGCCACTAAGGTCTAAATCCAATTCCTTTACTAGTAATTGAGAAATGAACCCTATGGTTGCGCTGCTGTCTATAAGGCAGTCTCGCGTTACCTATTTATTATTAACTTAAATGGAGATGGGAATAACCATGCGGTAGCTTACTCCCTCCTTCTCTTACTAGCCTAGTGTAAGGGAGTGAAGATCTACTAGGCTTTCTCTTTTCCTAATTAAGCATCCTCTTGCTTCTTCTGTTAGTAGAAGCGCTGTATGTGGCCTTTCTTGCCGCAGTTATAACAGCTGCGTGACTCTTGGTTCTATGGTTTCTGCCTATTATTATTCTAGGGTTGACTAGCGTTGCTCTAGGGTTGCGAAGCCTGCTTGCGTTGTTCTTTTGTAGAGTGGTTAGGTTAGGATCTACCCCTTTTGTTAAAGCTAGGTCTAGTTCTACGCTCTTTATTATTGGCGTCTTATTCCTTTCGCTTCCCTAAATAGTCTCTTTTAGTGTTCTTAATCCAAGTAGCTTTAGAGATAAGCTTTTCTTAAGAGGTAGGAATTTCCCCCTTCTTCTATATAGCCTGTTAAATCTTAGGTCGTAACTTGGTAAGTAGCTGATAGAGTTATATAGCGTCGTCCTATAAGTCTAAGTAGGGTATATTGTCTTCTAGCTCTTTTAAGTAGTTTATAAACTGGACTACACTCTGGCCTTCTTGCTATTTTGTATTATAGTATTACTGGTTGTAATCTATCCCTTAATTAGTAGGGTCTTGGACCTGATTGACTAACCAGGACTTAAGTTCACTGAATTTAAGGGGTATGGTAAGTTTCTTCTTATAGCGTGTCCATGAACTTTTAACGGTGCTATGTAGGAAGGTAGAAGCAATTAGTGTCTAATTATACTTATTAGAGTAACGTTTTGGATCTAGCCGAAACTTGGTTTTATATTAACGGATAAAACGATTGTAGTTCCTGAGACTATTACTATTGTACTTATTAGGTTCCTTTGTGTGGAATTTAGGTTTATCTGACGTTATAGTATAGTATGGCGTTACCCCTTTAAGTCCACTTTGTGTCTGGGGTGTCTGTGCTTCTCCTAATTGTTCTTGCAATTGTCCTTAGTAGTCTTAATATGCTTGTCTTAATTGTATCTCTAACTCCTTTGTCTTTTGTAGGGTCTCGTGTAGTAACCACTCTGATAACTTCCTAGCGGTGATCGTTCCTAAGGGTCTTAGAAGGTTAGATAGACTAGCCGTGGCTTTCTAGTCTACTCCTTTATAAGTAGAGGGAATGTGCTCCTCTGGAGAGACTCTCTGAGCCTCTTAAGGTGAGGGCGTTGCTTTGTGGGGTAAAGGAGTATGGCCTATTATTGTTAATTAATAGCCATACGTTCCTAATGGATTATGAGCGATTAGAATTGTAAGAGGCCAGTTTAACCGGAATGTATAATTATCTAATTAACAGTGTTATAAGTAAGTAGAAGGTGAGTTGAAGGTAAGTTAAAGGTAGAATGAGTTTTATGTATTAAAGGACAAATGCTTTTAACCACTTCTATTTAGAGACTAATTGCTGGTTCTTCTCTAGAGGAGAACTAGCTTCCTATATAAACCTTTTGAGACACTAGTAAAACCTTTCGCCCCTATCTGTCTGACTATGTCTCTTTTGGAACATATATGGGACGTAGGCAGGACATTGATAAAACCTCCTACTGTTTTATCTGATATGTACCTCCTGGGGGATTCCGTTACACTATAGCTAATATTTAGTTTACTTCTTATCTTTAATATACTATAGATAAGTATTTTCTAGGCACTCCCACCACTGTTATCCCTCTAGGTATTCTTCTATAAGGAATTTTCTTAATTAAAATATTAAGTCCCCTAGCTTTTAAACTTCTACTAGGTGCTAACTATATATATACTTAGCATTTCTAAATCGCCTTTCGTCTATTATCTAATATATTCTTATTAGATACTTATAATATTTATCCTTAGGTGTCCTATATATATTATACATATTATCTATATATATAATCTATACTAATATATAATACGCTAGGTGCTTTAGGTTAACTTATAGTTTATCTTTACTCTTAAGTTTAAACCTTTCCCGTATTGCTCTAAATGTTACTATATTATTTACTGGTACCAATACTTGTATTATCTCTCTTTAGTCTATAGCTTATTCCTCTGAATTCTTTAATATTATAATTAATGCTCCTTTAATGTAGCTTATTTATTTTTCTAATATAGCTTAATCTGGTATAACTTTCTTATCTAGCCATATATAGAAATCTTCTTACTTATTATTTTTACGCTACTAATACCATTTCCGGTATAGCTTTATAAGTGTATACAATCTATCTATAAGGAAGTATCTCTTTATTGCTATATTATTATAACCCTTTATATATTATTCTATAAACCTAATTAGAATCCCTAGATCCTCTTCTTATTCTAGGTTACTTAGTTACTTAGCCCTTAGTGTGCCTACTTTTGGCCTATTAGTAACTTTTTATATAGGTGCTCTATCCCTTATATACTTTGGTATAGCTAACCTCTGGTTTAGCTTCTGTTCTTACTATATAAGAATTCTTTACCTAAATTCCTCTATACTTTCCGTCTTGTTGCGTCTTATAAATAGATTTTTAATAATATTAAACTTTTTAATTATTGTGTTAACTTTTTAACCTTTAGGCCAAACACTGTGTTTGCCTAGGATTACTGTAGACCTTATTTATTCTTTAAAATCTTAGCTCCCTAGGAATTGTTATCCTATACTTATCTATTTGTCTTTAAACTGAGCTTCTGCCCTTTCCTATTAGTTCTTGTCTGTTATAGGTTCTTAGGTATATTTTATCTCGTTCTAAGAATCTTAAGCATCTCTTATCTTATTTTAAGAATCTTATGCCTATAGCCTTTTACCTTTACTAAGTAGTAAGCTAGCACTAGCAGTCGTCTGCTTGCTTAATTATCTTTAGATATTACTCCTCCTGTTTTATAAAGCAATGGATGCTATATCTAATAGTATTATAATACATATTACTAAACCGCGTTTTATAGTAGTCTCAGTCTCTACTTCTATTACGTTATTAAGGTTTAAGCACCCCTAGCTGGCCTCTTTTTCTTTCTTATCGCTATTAATTAATAAGTACTCTAACTCTATTATTATTTCTACTAATCTTTATCCATATATTACTATAATATCTTAATCTAGCTTATAGAGTTAATCTTATTCTTTATCTAACTCTTTAGTTCCCTTAAGTTCTTATAACTCTAGCTCTTACTACCAATAGCTTACGCTATACTTGGCGTCCTTATAAATTTAGCACACGTTATTATAATAAAACGCAAAGTGCTTAATTAAACACTCCTTAGTCCCGCGCAATACCCCTATATCTATATTATTGTACTTTAATAACCTAGTGCCCTTTACTATATAGTTACTTTAACTACCTCTATAGTCTTTAGTAAAATAACTCTATTTCCTACAATTTATATAAGCTCCTTTTTTAAACCATTCTTCTTATTATAAAGTCCGCCTAAATGTCCTCTACTACTAAGATCCCTAGTTTAGCCTCTGCTCTTTAGTCCTATAATTACTTAATTCTTAACCTCTAGGTTTCTATAATTTCTTACTCCAGCTTCTAGATTCTTTAGTACTGCTTAGGTCTATTAGCTCTAGTCCGCTATTCTATAGTTTATAACTCTATGTCTGTTATTGTATATTTTACGCCTTATATAACTATAGAACCCTATTTTACTCTTTCTTAGCTTATTCTCTCTAATAGATCCTATTATTAATTTTAATTAACTAGTTAATTAACTCTCTTAGAGTTTCCGTATCTTTTATTAGGATAATTACGTCCTAGACTTTAACCTTAAGTCCCTGTTTATACTATACCATAAGCGCCTTATTATTTCACTTAACCTACATTATAAGTGTCTAAAATTATATTATATACTTAATTGCTAAAGTATATTATACCAGACCTTAAAGCTTTTGTTCTACTATAGTTATTGCCTCTAAGTCTCTAAATATCTGTATTAACCTTTCTATAAATCCATTCTAATTGGTAAATATATACCATACTTTCTAGTTAGTAATTATTATTCTGTTTGTTTAGATCTTTATAAGGTAATATTTAAACCACTTAAGTGCTCTCCTTATAAGAAATAGTTCTATATATACTACTTGGTCCATAGGTGTTGCTAACTTTACTCCCTCCTATATAACCTTAAAGTGCATTTATATAAGGAATCCTTTAAGTTTTAACCTTTCTTCTAAGAATCGTTTAATGGATAGTAACTTAACCTTAGCTACTCTGATTCCATTAATTTAGTCTTTAAGTATTTGATTATTGTCTGTTAATCAATTAACTATTTCCTATAACTAACCCACTATAACCAGCTGCGAATTAGTATCTCTTATACTAGTGTCTCCTCCTAACCCTAAGGTTATAGCTACTATAGATGGTGTTATAACTGGTGCTTTTAGTAGTATATTATTTAACTTTATTAATACCGTAACTAGGTAGTAAATATATAACAAAGCCTTATGGGAAATACTATGGTAGACTTACTAATAAGCTAGGTGTGTAAGTAAATAGAAAGTTAATAATATAATAAACAGATAATAACTGGTGGAGTAGTTACCTAATAGATTAACTCTAATTATATTCTAAGATTTACTATAAGGAAAGGAACTATCTAGGTAGGGACTGTAGTCCTTTAAATATGCATCCGTACTCCTAAGAAATCCTCCTTATATATAAGATACGTGTTATATAGGTTGTATATACGTTTCCCTTATACCTTATATACTCTGCGTATAATATTATATAACCTTAGTTACTATTCCTCGTTATATGGCTCCACTAGTTCTATTCTAGACCGTGTCCTTACTAACCAACTAGCTTCCTCTAACTCTTCTCCAAGTAGTTATAACATTATACTTAAAGTGTCCGTAACACCCTATATAAATTAATAAATTATTTAACTATAATAGCTTATAATACTACTAAAAGTTTATTAATTAAAGAGATAGCTTAATATTTTATAAATATTAGGTTTAAATTAGCCTATAACTACCTAAAGTAAAGATTATTTTTATTAAAAAGACCCCTATTATTAGAAATTCTAATATTACCTATAATATAGTAATAAGTATATATATAAAGCTAAAAATCTATTACTAATAGATCTAGCTCTTATAATTATTTCAAGCCTATATATAGTTATAGACCTTATATAGATAGCTTTAATAATTTTATTAAAGAAGGTAACTACTTTATATATAAATAAGTTATATCGCTTAATAAAGTCCAAAAAAGTCTCTTAGACTATAAAATTAATTTTTTAATAAAAAAGGCTACGATATCTGCTAATTAACTCTATAGTCTAAGGGACTTTTACTAATTTTATTAAGCGTATTATATAAATTTGTATAGGAGCTGTATATAATCTTTAACGAAATTGTTAAAGCTACCTATATAGGGTCTAGGGCTATATATAGGCTTAAAATAATCGTAAGAGCTAGATCTATTAACGATCAATTTTTGGCTCTTATATATATGCTCGTTATAATGTTATAGGCAATGTTATAGGCAATATTGCTACGCTTAACAACGCGATTTTTAACTAAATTAAAATTAATCTTAACTTTGGGCCATTATAGGCTAATTTTAACCTAATATTTATAAAATATTGGGTCGTCTCTCTAATCGATTAACTTTTAGTAGTATTTTAAGCCGTTATAGTTAAACAATTTAATAGCGAATATAGGGAAAATTATAAAATATATTAACACGGTCTATAAATATTAGAAAATAGCCTTAGATGTAATTTTGGTGGTTTTATATAAATATAGTTAGTTAGCTTACGGACTAATTAAAAATCTATACTAATAGAATTACATTTAAGCCTGCTAAGGTTACTTTATATTAGCGACTTGGTTAGAAGTCCGTGCCACCTAATGCACGTTGCCACCTAGTGCACGGCACCAAAATATATCTTTTTCAAATATTTATATCTTAACAACTATAATAGCTCTTTATATAAAATTTTAAATATGACTTATTAAATAGCAAATAAAACTTTTTATAAAATAAAAATATAAAAACAATATAATTTATAGTAGTTATAATATAAAAGGAAATTACTTATATAAAAAAAAAATTAAAAATTATATAACGCATTATTTTTATATTTTTATTTCATAAAAAGCTTTATTTGCTATTTAATAAACCATATTTGAATTTTTATATAAATAGCTATTATAGTTGTTGAGATATAAGCATTTGAAAAAGATATATTTTGGTGCTGTGTGTGATGGGCTCGTATAATTGCTTTTGAACCAAAGCTTGTAGATTGCTACCATACAAGAATACTAAGCTAAGGAGGAGAAGAAGACTGGTAGAGACTAGCAAGATACAAAGGGGTCGTTAAGGCGCTAGTAGTAAGCGAGCCAATAGCAACTTGGTAGAATATGGCAGAATTTAGCAGAATTTGGCAGATTGCCTAGAAAACGGCAAATTGCCTATAAAACGGCAAATTGGCAGGTGACGCGCTCTAGCACCATTATATTCCCCCCCCCTCCTAAAAAAGCCTGCCCTTAGGCTTTATCTAAGTTCTTTATTGTTATTTAGATTATTATAGTTATCTAACCCCTCTTCCTAGTATTTAATCCAGCTGTTTAACTTACGTGGTGGTCTAGGGAGGTCTAGGTAGGCTAGGTAGAAATCTTATAGCTTATAGGGAGAGTACTTAAAATTAAATATAGGGTACTATTTTAGGTCTTCATCATGGCCTACCTAGCTTATATAGTATTTTAAGGTACCTCGGTCCTTCCTAACTGCTAAAATCTCTTTAACTTCCCATTCTTTGTCCTCTGCGATCTAAATTAGCGGTGGGGGGTTGTTATACTATCCAGGTAATAGGTTGTCCACAGCCTTCCACAGTTAGTCTAGAGAGAAGACAGGGTAGATCTTTATTAACTCTGGTAGCTTAACCCTAAAAGAGTGCCCTACCTTCTTAGGGATTTTATAGGGGCTAGCTATTTGGTAGTCTAGCTTGCGGCTTAGCCTCTAGGTTTTCCAGTTTTTTATTAATACTTATACCTTATCTCCTATGTGGAAGTCTACCTCGCAACAATATTAGTTCATATTAGCCTCTTTCTTCTCTTATATCTTTTTTATAATTGCTTAGGTAGTCTCCCAGGCTCTATATATTCTCTTAGCGAATATCTAGGCCTCTTTATAGCTAAGGCGTTCGCGGGCTATTATAGGTCCTATAGGTCTATTCCAATTAAAGGATATTTATGGCTTGTATCCATAGAGTAACTTAAATAGCGACATTCCTATACTATTATAAGGGAGCGTAAGCTGTGCGTAGTCTATTATAGGCAGTAGTTCTAACTAGTTGTCCTAATAGTAATTAACAAAGGGGTAAAGTTGCTAGTTAAGGTATTGGTTTATAATCTCGGTTTAGCCATTAGTCTAAGGATAAAATATAGTAGAGAGTTTAATCTTAATCCTAAGGATGTGGTAGAATTTGTCCTAGAAGTCCAATATAAACTAGGGTCTATAATTAGAGATAATTAACTTAGGAGCGCCATAGATCCGGTAAATTTTGTTAATATATATATGGGCCATATCCTTTGCAGTTATAGTCTTAAAGCAGGGGAGGGAAATAGCTTGCTTACTTAGTCAGTTAACTACCATAAAGGCTATATTATAGCCATGTTTATCCTTTAGGAATGATTTAAAGTCTATTATAATATACTGCTAAGGGCGTTTAGAAACTAGTAGTAGTTATAACTACCTAAGGGTTTAATCCCTAAGTGTATCTGCCTATTTATAAGCATAATAATTCTTAATAAACCGTTCTATATCGGATAGAAGTCCTCGCCAGTAGTAGCGAGGCGCTAGTAGTTGGTGGGTCTTATCTTGACTAGGATGCGCCGTAGAGACTTGACAGTGGGCTTTACAGATTAGTTCTGTTTATAGGTTATTAATATCTAGAACTATAAGCCGTTTTTAGTATAAGAGTAGTCCGTCTTTTATTTCTAAATTAGGGCTGCCTTCTATAGCTTAGTTACAGAGGGCTTTTAGGGATTTGGCTGTGCGGTTTGTGATTAGAATGCGGTTAATTAGTCCTATTAGTTTATCTAGTATCTCTCCTTCTATAGGCGCTAGCTTATTCTGCTTGGAGCTTAGTTCCTTAAGGATATATAGGTTAAGCTATTTGGGACAGAGGAGGGCACGTGTCTAGTGCTAAGCCTTTAGCTTATCCTATAGTTCCACGTCCTGTTCTCTCTAGGTAAGGGCGTTGGCTTTAGAATTTTGCCTACTAAGGCGGTATATAATTGTAAAGAAGAATTAGAAGAGTATTTTAGCCTACCTAGCCTGTTAACCGATAAGCTGCTTTATTGTTATAAAATACTTAAGGGCTTTATAATTAGTATAGACTTTAATCCAAGAGTCTGTGCTTTTAAGCTCTGCGCGCTACTAGGATAACAATTATATAATAGCTAGTATTTCCTTATTATGTATTTTATAGTTACACTTAGCTAGGGCCATTGTTTTTAAGAAAAATATAATAGGGTACTACTCGCTATCTAGGTATAACTATAAGAGAACCCCCACTACTACTCTATTAGAGGCGTCTGTTTCTAGCATTAATTTAAGGTCTAGATTATAGTGACGGAGAACTAGGGAGGAGGTAAGTTAGTCCTTTAACTCCTTAAAAGCTTCTATATAATTATTATTAAAAATAAAAGGCGTATTATTCTTAGTTAGTTATATAAGAGGCTTAACTATAACCCTATAGTTATAAATAAACTAACGGTAAAAGTTACAGAAGCTAAAAAAGGACTAGATGCCTTTTATAGTATAAGGGGGTTTCCAGTTATGTATTGCCTTAACCTTTTTAGGGTTAACTTTAATTCCTTCTATTCTAACGATAAACCTAAGGTACTTTATTTATTTTACTCCAAATTCGCATTTCTTAATATTAACTTATAGGCCTATATTCCGCAGCCTCTCTAGGACCTTTTTAATATAAACTTAGTACTTAAGTTTATTGTCTAAGTATATAAGAATATCGTCTAGGTATACTATGCAGAATTTATTAAGGTAGTTAAAAAGAACATTATTTATATACCGTTAGTACGTAGCTAGCCCATTTATTAGTCTAAAAGGAAGGACTTTATATTTATAAGAACTATAGCGGGTACGGAATATTATTAGGTCTTCTAATGCAGGGTCCATCCTAATTTAGTAGAAAGCTTAATAAATATTAAGCTTTATAAAGATCTTGGCTTAGCTTAGACGTGTAAGAGTCTTGTTAATTAGGGGAAGAGGGTAATAATCTTTCTAAATAATAGCGTTTAGTTTCTAATAGTTAATATAGAAGCGGAGGCCTTTATTAGGTTTCTTTATAAATAGGATAGGGGAAGTAAAAGGGGCCTAACTTGGTTTAATAAACCCTTTATAGAGGTTGTTGATTAAGTACTATTTTATGGCTTTTAGTTCTTCCGTTGTTTGCTAGTAAAGAGGGCTGTAGCCTAGAGAGTTATCGGCCTCTAACTAAATTTTATAATTATAGGTTTAGTAGGGGGGTAGTATATCTAAAACTGCTTTTAAGAACGCGTCTTTATGGTTTAAGAGGTAAGTAGAGAGAAGGCGCTTAACTAGTTCTTTATCTGTTTCCTCTACTAGCCCTTCTTTCTTCTTATTAATAATCTAGTTGACTTTATATAAGCTAGTTATAAAGACTTCGTTATCCTTTTGGTATATATTAAAGTAAAAACCTATAGCACTAATTACCGTAATGTCTACTATAGGAGTGTTATATGGTAGTAGGGGTGTCTGTAGCCTTGGGGGCTTTTAGTATATTAGCGTTGTCCTTACTCCTTTTAGCTCTTACTACATCTTCTAAAGGTTGTCCTTTATATCTTATTAGGAAAGGAAGGAGCTCTTGCTGCACCTAGCCCAAAAGACTAAAGCCAACCAAAAGATCCCTGAAAACACCTAGAGAATCCCCTTAAGATGTATATATCGCAGGGGAGGCACACGTCGAATGACGGTGGTTCGCACTCGCGCACGTCCGCCAGATCCACGCCTAGCAATGGCCCTCTATAATAAAGACGGGCGAATACCACACCACAAAGCGGAAATACCTCTATTAAGAAGGCATCTAACAAAATATAAAGCCTATTAGACGCATCTAGTATCCAGAATTATAGGGGAGTAACTGTTAGCCATAACAAACTAACGCAGCTAGTAGAATGGCTCCGCCAGTCTAGTAAACCTTAGGTACCTCTCTAGCAAACCCTTAATTAAATCCTCTAACGGCTAAATAAAATTAAAAATAAATAAAACTCCCCTTTACTAGCAAACCGCACCTAGGCCGCCATGGCTACGCTCCTATAATATAGGGAACCCACCCCCCTTAAAATAATAACTGGGTATATAATTATAATATAACCAAATATAGAAAAAGCAGAGGGGCTTAGGGGATAGTTAGAAACAGAAGTCCTTATAGAAATTTATAAAGAGGTCCACAGCACTATTATAGTCTAACACCTTAGGAGCGGAGATATTAGAGTTACCCTAAAGGACTAGCAGTTAAAGGAACAAGCTATAAGGGTAGGGAATAGGCTAGGAGAATATATTGGCATAAAAGTACTCCGTAAGGATTACCTAGTTAAAGTCCTAGCGGTTCCCTTAAGCCTTAGGGTAGAAAAGGGACGCTAGGCGGACAATATAGTAATTATATAGGAGATAGTAAGATAAATAGAACGCCTTATACTAGGACCTAAAATCACCTAAATCTAATGGCTTTAATAGGAAAATATAAACTAAGTAAATAATAAGAATAATAAGAGGATATAAAGGTCGCCAGAGACTTTCTAAGGAGACGCTAGCTAAATGCATAGCTCCCTTATTATTAGCACACTTATACTAGGAATGCAAAAACTTCTTATCTAAAAAGGAATAATTATAAATGGCCTTATATATAACACAAGGCTCTATAACCATAGACTACGCCTAGAATGGTGCTATTGCTGCGTATAATAGGGATATATCTAATCCATATACGCAGCATAGGTGTGCTGTGGCCACTATACAGGTCCCTATAATATAAGACACTGCTTAAATTAAAATTAAATAAAATATATAAACTGCCACTAAAGTATATGTCGGAATGTATGGACAAAGGTTACATGTCTTTAATTAGTCATCCTTGTGGTGACTAATCAACCCCCTACTTAGGCACCGCGATCCTTACGATCCTCTGCTTTCGATACCTATTTGCAATAACATCAGAACAAGAGTATACTCTTAATAGGCCACCCCCCTGTGAAACCGACAGTATATATAAGGCGTAGAAGAGAGAAGACTATATTAAATACAGGAGACGGAAGGTAAGGGCTTAATAGCTGCGGGAGCAACTATATACTAGGTTATATAAGTGGAAATAACAGGCAATAAGCTAGGGGGATATAAGTGCCTTCCTAGCGTTCCCTACCTTTAATACTAGGGGGCTAGGCCAGCTATCCTAAGCCTTAACGGGCCAGAAGCGACGCCGCGTAATATTACCAGACTAAATAGGGATATAAGGGCCACAAGGAACACAAGGGAGAGGACGCCCCATAGGAAGGCCCCTATAGACAGCTATAGCAAGCTTAAGACCAGGATAATTAAGAATTAGACTTAACGCGGTAAATATAATATTTATAGCCAACCTACAAAGGGCATATAGCCGACCAGTAAGATTAGGGGAAGAACTGGAGATAATAATAGATTTAGATATAGAAGCGCTAGTAGGAACACAAGACATGGGAATAAAAAGCTCTATATAAAATAAGTAGCAACTAAGGTATAAATATAAGAGATAAAAGTTCCAAAAATCTTAGAGAAAGTAAAAATAGAAAAAGTAAGGAATAAAGGAGAGACGAAGAACCCTTGCTAGGGGTCCGCCACCTATCTATTATATAGTATAACTGCGGCAATACAAACCACTATCTTATAAGGCCCCTACTAGACAGTTTAGACCTAGAGAAATATTATATCCTTGCTATATAAGAACCGTATTATAATACTTATATATAATTAATATACTGCCCTTAAGGATTCCAGCTCTTATACAAACCAAAAGTAGCTATATACGTGTGCTTTATAATTAGCAAGGCTATTAGCCTATCCTTATAGTTATAGTAGGCAGTTAACCTAGATATTATAGTTATAATAATCCAGATATATAGGGGTCCGGTATAAATTATTAATATATATAACCCTAGGGTTAAAGGGGTCCTATAAACAGAAAATATTATATTAGTAATAAGCTTACTAAAAACTAAAGGCACGGAGTCTATTCTATTAGGAGATATAAACCTTTACTACCCATGGTAGGGGGGTATCTATATTGCTGCTAAATAATAGGTAGAGTACCTACTAAGAGCTATAGATATCTAGGGCCTTAAACTGGCTACCCCCCTAGGAGCAATTATATGGCAATAAGGCACCGCTAGAAGCATAATTAACCTTATATTTATAGACAAAGGCCTATACTAAAGACTTAAAAGGTGTAACCCTAAAGAAGAATAGGTACTTGCCTTAGACTATATCCCTATCTAAATATAGCTAGACCTAGATAGTAAGGCGTAACTAAATAGCAAAAGATATGCAATAAGAAAACTTAAGATAAACAGCTTCCTTAGTATAGTTAAACAACAACTTTAAGACCTAGAAGAAATTCACCTAATACTAAACAAGTGAGGCTTATTAGCTACCCCTAAGGAAATTAACCAAAGACTAGAAAGGATCTAGGCAGCAATTAAAAATAGGCTAAAAGAGCACTGCCCGGTCTTATAACCGGGCCCCTATACACAACACGCATAGTCCGCACAATGCGCGGTTCTTATTGCCAGCCAATAATAAGCAAGAAGGAAATATATAAGTAGCCACAACCTTAAAGATAAGAGATAATATAAAGACATAAGAAACTAGTTAAAGAACACCCTAAAAAAAGAAGTAAGGAATAACTGGAGATAGTTTATAAATAAGCACACTTTTAACCTAAGCCTCCCCCATAATAAGGGCCTTTGGGCTATAGTAAAATGGGTAAAGAAAAAGGTAGGGCGCCTAGTAGAAGACCTATACCTACTACCCCTATAAAGAGTAGGGGAGTTATAGGCCACTAATAACAATAATAAGAAGGCAAAGATTCTTATAAAAAGATTCTTCCCCTAACCGGCTCCAGTAGACCTTAGTAACATTATAGGTAAAACACTAGTAACTTACCTACGGGTTAACAGCAATATAATAATAGAGGAAATGGCCAGAACTATTAGCCGCCTTTTAAATAATATAGTACTAGGACTAGATGGGATATTAAATAAGGCCTTAAAGACCTATAGACTACTTATAGCACCTTAGCTTACAGATATAGCTAAAGTATACTTTGCTATAGGCTACTACCTATAACTTAAAAGGTCTATAACAACAGTTATCCTATAAAAAGAAGGTAAAGTAGACTACTTAATCCTAGGAAGCTACCACCCTATTGCCTTAGAAAATACCCTTAATAAGATCCTAGAAAGGGTAATAGCGGACCATATAGCAGACATGGCTAAGGAATACGCCCTACTATTATAAAGTTAAATAGGGGCAAGAAAGAACCGCTTAACACTATTAGCACTTATGTTACTCGCCGCCACCATTAAATCTATATGGGCGATACGAAGGGACTTTATAGTATTAATACTTAGCCTAGATATTAGTAGTGCCTATAATAACATACCCTATAAGCGCCTCCTATATATCCTTAGGGCAAAGGGCTTCCTAGAATGGATTGTATAATTTATTTAAGGGTTTATAGGCTAGAAAGAAACATTGCTAGTCTTTAGCGGATACTAGAGCCCCCCTATTGCAGTTACAACAGAAATACTATAAGGATCACCCCTCTTGCCTATACTCTTCCTTTTCTTTATAAGTAACCTACTTAAGTCCTTTAAGGAAGGGGCGACCCAGGGAATAGGCTTTGTTAATGATATAAACCTAATTATATATAGGCTAACAGCCATAGAGAACTGTAGAATACTAAAGAAAGCATATAATACCTATATAGAATAGGCAAGATAATATAGAGTCTAATTCTTACCAGAGAAATACCAGCTAATCTATTTTATAAGAAAACATAACTAATCTATAGATCTCTAGTATATAATCTATATCTAAGGCTTTAGGGGCTAACCAGTTTAAGGCCTAAGGGTACTAGGAGTATAGGTAGATAGTAAGCTCCAGTGGAGCGTATATGCGTTATAAGCGGCCTATAAGGGCCAAGCGCAGTACATTATAATGTCCAGAATCATTAATTCTATATAGGGCCCATGCTTCTAGAGGTCACGCCTACTATATATAGCAGTTATCTAGCTAACCATAACGTATAGTTCCAGTGTTTAGGCTATAGAAGAAACTAAGAAAGGCCCCTCTAAAGCACTCCTTAAACCACTTTAAAAGGTCTAAATAGCTTACCTCTAGAGCATAATAGGCGGGTATAAGCGAATAGCTATAGCACTGCTTAAAAAGGAAGCTAATATCCCCCCCCTATAATTATATATTAAAGCCGCTGTAATATAAAGGGTATAAAAGGAGCGTAATTCTAGTGTTATAAAGTATATTAAGTCACGCCTAAATAAACTATGGAGGGACCCTAGGGTGCCCTATAGGAGAGCTAACTAACAACCCTAAAATAGGGAAGATATATTGGAGAAACAGGTAGAAAAAGTAGAGGGAGAATAGTGCCGTATTAGGGCCTAGGCCTATATAAAGGAGGAAGGGAGACGCGTAAGAGACTAGTAAAGATAATAGTAAGAGAGAAAAAGGAGCCAAAGTAGAGCATAAAAGAGTACTGGGAAACCATCTACCGCAATATAATACTGGTTAGACTAATACTGGAGAGGTGTATAGGAGTTAAAGGTACAAAGGCTATCTTAGGCAAGAGGAACCTAGGCCGTAGTATAGTTAATACTATAGGGGGTAAATACCTAAGGGCTCTAAGAAGGCCTAACAAAGGTAGAAAATATAATAGTAATACTCCTAAGAACAGGAATAATAGGACTAAAAGACTAGCTCTACTGGGTAGGTGTCCTAGTAGGTAGCCTAAGATATAAATATAGCTGGCTAAAACAGACACCAAAATACGTAATACTATTATGCTCCTTACGCACCAACTAAGAAGCAATGCTCTTAGTAGCTGGCATAGAGAACTATAATATACTACTCTTAATATAAAAAGGTCTTAAGGCGGTTACCCAGTAGCTTATTAGCTAAAATGTACTAGACCAGTTTCGGGTTGTAAAGGAAATGGTAATAGAAGGCAAAGGGGCGAGCACTAGGCGCCCCCTAATAACTCTATAGTAGTAGAGTTAAGTTCGCAATACTAGCGCGTCCGTAGGCTTATTACGGCAGCAGTGATTCCCAAGGAGGTTAAAAAGTAAGGTAGTAGAGCACCACAGGTAACTCGCAGGCGCCTCGCAGGCGCTATGCAGGCGAGTCCTAAAAGGCAAGGAGATGGATCACGGGGTTTTCTTATATAGAGTTTTCTCCCCACATGTATATAAGGAGTAGTCCGCGTGGGCCCAGTAGGGATCCGAATCGGACGTTAAGCAATGAATTATTATTATGTCTTATTGGTACGTCCTTTTCTATATTAGCCAGATCTCCGCAATTTAGAAGTCGTCTATATTACTGTCTATTCTACTTCTGTAAGTAGAGTCCTTTTTAACTGCAGTGCTTTAGGAGAGTATTATTATTGGTACGGAATTCCTATTGGCCTTACGGTAGGTATCTTCTTAGGTAAAGGCTAGGTCGTAGTCTCTAACATCCCATTAATAAATAGGGTTAGCCTTTACGGCTAGTGTCTTATAGTTAGTCCAGATTTCTCTAATAAAGGAGGGTAGTTTTGGTCTATTCTCTGGCTAGACAAACTATCTTTATTATATGTTTAACCAAATGTTAAAGTAGGACATCTATTTTTGGCTAAGAATTATGTTATAAGAACCCAGGTCTAGGATATAGAAGGGAATGCTAAACTGGTGTTGTTTATTAATAGCGATATATAGCTTTAAGACATAGGTAACCGGCTTGCTAGCTTGGCCGTTATAGCCTTTTACTTAAATAGGCTTCTCTAGTTAGGTAGCATTTATATTTAAGAACTTAGCAACGTTATTTATATAAGCAGTGTTTATAAAGGTAAAGCCATTTACTCCAGTGTCAATAAGGGCATTTGTATTAACTCTATATCTATTTTAAGATACTATATATAGAACTGTAAAGTGTTTTCCACCTATTAGCTAACTTAGATTAATCTCTTTAAGATTAATAGGATACCTTAGGGGGGAGTCTTTCCCTAGGGTTCTTCTTTTCCTAACTTATTAGACGTTTCTTCTTTCTCTATCTCTTTAATATTACCTATATCCTTTAGCTCTGGGTAGGATATAGCAAAGTAACTATCCTTTCCGCAATTAAAGTATATAACCATGGCAGGGTTAATTAGGGTATTATAATAAGCATTAACTAAAGGTGTGGTATATGGTAAGTTGGGTAAGGCTTATAGGTAGGTAGTTATAACCGCTTTTAGTATAAGGGCGGTTGTGGTTTGTCTTCTAACGCCAGCTCCCGTTGGTGTGGTAGATAGGTTCCGGTTACTGTAGGACCGCTTTAGTTAATTAGAACGGGTATTAATTTGTTTTAGTTCTAAATCTAGCAACAAACATTAGGCTGCGAGTCTTTAGTAGGTTGGTAGGTTATCTAAGGCTACCGTAATCTTCTCTTATAGTTAAACCGTTAGCTTATTATATAGGTCTAAACTGTAGTTCTTAAGGGGAACCTGGCCTTCGCCTGCTAGGTATAAGAACTGGGTCTAAAACTTAGCAAAGGTTTAGTTTAATTTCATTATCAGGCGGTTATAGTTATAGTAGGCGTCCCATACTTTATTTAGATTAACATAGATAGTAGCCAGATACTGTATTATCTCGTTAACAGATATAAACCGAATAGGTAACTCGTCCTTAAACTTAGCCTAGAGGTATCGCTGCGCATCCCTAATGGTTTAACTGAAGAGGTAGAGCATTTTAGCTTCTTTAGAGGGGAAATGGTTATAGTTAATATGGAGCTTCCCTCGTACTTAGATCCTCCAATTCTCAAAGGTAGGGTCTATCCCGTTAGATAGTGGTTAAGGGTTAAGGAGCTTAATGGACTTTAATTGCTTTATTATTATATTTATACTCTCTGGTGTATTACATTTAGTTAAGCGAATAGGTTAACTAAGGCCTTATAAAGGGGAGGCTAGGCTATTTTATAAGGCAGCAAGGCTTTCTAGGATCTCCTTTAGAGTCTCTTATATACTTTAGGCTTAAAGACAATCAACCTTCTAATTGGCTGTAAGGGCATAAATCTATTTATATATATCTGTAACGTTGTTATTGTCTTTAATTTCTAATCCTAACTAGATCTTGGGTTCCTCTTAAGTAGAGGCAGGTTTTTTAAATAAGCTTGCTTTAGGTGCCATTGTCGGCTTCCTAAGGTTTGTTAGAATTATACAATTTGGTTAATTCCGGGGTTCTTTTTAGGGGTGCAGGTTAAGTATAGTCTGGCCTATAAAAGTGGGATATTATTAGGGCCTTCCCAGGCGTGGTAGTGTAAGTTTTTTAGTGTCTAAGTATATGTCAGATAATCTGTATTCTCTAAAGACGTGGGTCACGTGCACGAGTCACGTGCACGAAGACACGTCACTGAAGACACGTCAGATCAAGGTCAAAAAGACACGATATAAGATCATCAATTAATCAACCCATTTCATCAATGAACTTATCTATTTGAACTTCGTGACAGTTATAAGCCCGGTCCGCCGACTTAAGAAGCTATTTAGCTATTACTTAATCATTTAAAGAAATTCTACCTTATCGTCAGACTCTGACACCTTATTGTTAAGACGCAGACTCTAATAGAAATCCTACCTCAATCGTCACAGGACGACCCTAATAATAAGAACGATCTAACGACAAAATACCATCTCAATTCCCCACCTGCCTATCAGTCAAAATGACTCTACCAACGTCAAGTTCGTCGACCATGATCATCCTCAATAAACTAGAAGACTGGGAGCAATGGATCTGGTAACTACAAGCCCTAGTAGACAAACGAATTTAGGCCTACGTTGACCCAAACAATGCAGCACCTTAACAAGCTCTACTATAAGAACTAGCCTATCCAGAAGTTACTGATTTTAATAAGAATGCAACCTTATATGTATAGCTCTTAACGAATTAACAGAAAGCGTATAAGAATAGCAGACGATACTACAACTAGGATATAAAGTACTTCCTAAAATAGGAAGAGTATCTGCAATAGATACGCACCTAGATTACGTCCACAGTATTGATTTAGAAGAAGCTACTGCTTAACCCTTCCCTTATAGTTAAGGAATGGCTAATTTGGTCAAAAGGAGATACTAAGCCTTTAAAGAACTTTATAATGAGGAAGGTATAACTATAGTATATAGAGTTACTTAAAGGGCTTAAGCAGACAAAGGTTACCTAGTGGCTTAACCAATAGGAGTATACGATAAAGATAGCAGAGAAGCACGATCTTCTATAGATGACTAATGGGATCTGGCTAATAGACCTTATAAATATAATACGACCTATAAGCGAAACCTATTTTGTTCTGTATATGAAGCAGGTAAATGATACCAAAAAGGCTCTCTTATTAGAATACTGTAAAGTAGTAATGGAGCTATAAGAAGCATTCCAAAACCTTTCCAAAGCCGTACCTATAACGGCAAGAGGGAGTGCATTTAATGTAGACTTTGTAGGAGAGCCTAAAGAGGGTATCTCTATTACTGCTAAAGTCTAAAAAGGAAAAGGGAATAGCTTATCTCGCAGCCAAAAAAGGGCAGGTATAAATTTAACTAAAGAGACGTCTTCTAAAAGGTTAAAGAACCTTAAATGCCTGGTATATAATATAAGGGGATATACCCTTCCTGACTGTTGGTATTTATTTAAGAGCAAAAGGCCTGAGGGATTTAAAGCCGTAGGTATACGTATAAAAAGGGTGCTTATAAAGGTAGAGTAAGATAAGGATCTAGCTGCCTAAGTAAAACGACTTAAGCTTAAGGAATTAAAGGTTAATGAAGCTTAATAACAATAGGAGATAGTTAAGATTAAGGGAGAAGCTAATACGATATTTTTAGAATTATATTATACCGGTTAACTCCATCTATTAAAGCTATTAACTATTCTTAACTTAGGAACTACTTTATATATCTTTAATAACCTCTCTTGTTTTTATAATTTTAGAAAAGCTTTAAGACATAAATATGTTATCGCCGGCAGCTTAGAAGTGCCTATACTAGGTTACGGCGATGTTACTATTTAGGTTATAAAACTAGACAAGAGTAAGGGAATCCTACGTCTTAAGGACGTTGCCTTTTATATAGACTTTAATATGAATCTAGTGTCGTTCTGTCTACTTTAAAAATGAGGGTTCTACTAGGACAACAAAGGAGATAATAATCTGCTAGTTTAGAAGGACGACACAATTCTATATTAAATAGAAGAACGTTATAGATAATAGACTATTAAATACGTCTAACTAGGAAGTCTATTAGCGTTTAATATAAGCCAACTGCTACGCCGCTAATGGAAGCGTAGAGTATTGTCAAGAGACGTTTGTCTAGACTTAAAAGGTGATGTATATCTATGGTATCTGCGTCTAGGTTATCTAGGACCTATAAGCCTTCACTATCTAGGTCTTAACGCCTTAGGAGTTAAGCTTTAAGGCCCTAAGACAACGGAATGTTAATACTATAGTTTCGCTAAAATTAAGCGTTAGGTCTTAAAAAGGTTCTTAAAATAGAAAATTAATAAACCCTATCTTAACCTCTATATTGACTAGACTGACCTTAAGGAAGCGTATATTAGATTTATATAAGTTATGCTTATCTATAATACCTTCTTAGGAAGATCCTTCCCGTATTTTATGATAACGCATAGTAAGGAGAAGGAGACACTATAAGTGCTTAAAGATTTTATCTAATAGATTCGTCTGAGGTATAACCTTAAAGTTAACACTATTAGATTAGACAACAAGCTAGGGAGAAGGAGAACCCTTAAATAGCTATAGATGCAAGGGATTATATTTAAGCCTTTAGCGCTATATACTTAAGCTCAGAACGGTACCGCCAAATGCTTAGGGGGTGTAATTATTAAGAGAGTATAGGTAATAAGAATTGCTGCCAATCTACCACACAACCTATAGAATGAGATAGTTAACTGTGCAGTCTACCTTTAAGATTAAACGCCATGGGAAAGTAATGGTTGGAAATTGCTATATAAGAGGTTCTATACCTTCCTAGCTAATGGGTTAAGAAAGCCATAACTAGCGCACCTAAAAGCCTACGGCTGTAGGGCGTATGCGATGATGTCAGATGCCTAGCTAAAGAAGAAAAGGCTAAGCAAGCTAGATCTGTAAGCCTATATTGGCTACCTTATTGGCTATAACTCTACTAATATCTATAGGATCTGGATTCTATATAAAGGTATTATTATCTCTATTAGGGACGTTATCTTTAATAAAAAGATGTTCTTTGATGGCAAGCAAATAGATATCTTAAAGGACCTACACACTAAATTAGATACGCTAATTAAGAAGATTTAACTCCCTAATACCCTAACCAAGAATAAGGTCCTTCTAGAAGACAATAAAGAAATATTTAAACCATTAATTTAAGAGGAAGACAATAATGATGTTAATAAGCCAGTTTGAACCTTTAATAAGTTAGCAGATCTTAAGCTTACAAGAGCTCTTAAAGATGCGTACTATATACCACCTCTAATAGAAGAAGACGAAGAATCTCTATATACCTTTCATGTTAAGTATCCTATAAAGTTAGATATATAAGGTACTGATTAAGACATTGTTAGCTAAGTAGAAGACGGGTTTTACACTTAGGGGGTGTTTAATAACTTGGTTAAAGACTTGTTTAAGGAAGCCTATAATAATAGGTTTAAAGACTTTATTACTAAAAGGATTACATTAGCCTATTAAGGCGCCTTCTTAGCAGGAAGGAAGTTTAATCTTAATAGTTGACTTAATAATAGCAAGCTAAAATTAGGCAGAATATGTGATATTAGATTATATAGGAAGAACTTACCTTCGCTACCTTAGTTAATCCGCGACCTTAATACGCATCCTCTTTAAGATTAGTTCTAAGAAGCTTAATAAGCCCACCTCTAATCCTATTATTAAATAAGGTTGTTTTAAGAAATAGATAAGAAGTATGTAAAGGAATAGCAGCTCCTTAGCTTAATATAGGTATTTGTCTATAAGATAAACAAGTATAGATTTCTCCAGAAATGCAAGGCATGCTTAATAGTATGCGGAAATTAATAGGCCCTAGGAGACCTACCTACAAGAGCTACTATATTAGCTAGTACAACCTTCCGAACCCTTATAGCAATTACCACAAAATTTAACCTGGAGACGATATAGATAGATACAGTTAATGCGTTTATTTATTATAATCTTGACAAGGTTGTCTATATAAAGCTACCGCTAAGGTTTAATAAAAGAAAGACAGATAAAGTACTACGCTTAAGAAAAGCCTTATACGGACTATAATAATTACTACTGTTATAGTAGAAGAATCTTATGAGCTTATTAAACGAATTAGGCTTTAAAGAGGTACCTTAGGAGCTGTATATTATGCTAAAAGGTAAAATAGTTGTCTTCTTCTATGTTAATAATATTGTCTTCTGCTACCAAAAGATAGATAAGAAGAAAGCTTAAGAAGCAATTAAGGAGCTATGCAAGGAATACCAGATAAGTATCCTTAGCGAGCTAAAATGGTTCCTAGGAATCTATATACTATGCAATTATAGCTAGAGGCTCCTATGGCTATCCCAGGAAGCCTATATTAAGAAGATAGCTAACCAGTATAAGATAGATCTTAGAGGGCGTCTTCTAGACACTTCTATAGTAGAATTAAAACTCCTCCCTACTAATTACCAATCGATCTGTCTAACGCTTCTATCCCCTAATATAGACCTACTAGTCCGTCCTATGTCCCTACTAAGAGAAGCAGCTTCTACGATACTATATTAGAAAAAAATGGGTTTAATACTTTATATAGCCACTATAACGCGTCCGGATATTGCTTTTGCAGTATTATAGCTGGTAAGGTTTAATTAGAACCCAAGCTAAGAGCACTATTAAGCGGCAGATAGAGTAATCTAGTACCTATATAGTACGAGGAGCAGAGCAATCTACTATAGAGGAGACAAGGAAGGAACGAACGGTAGAGGGAGAGATAAAGGAATATATAACAAAGGACGAGATAACGGAAGAGACGGTAGAGGTAAAGCGCAATTATTTATCTATGCTAGTAATGCATTTGTATAATTACAGCACCTATCATACTAACCGCGTGCCTACGCGTTCGGTACGCTAGGTACGCGTTTACGCGTTTAGTGCACCAACCACTCGCTTACGCGTCTGGTGCACTTATAAAGCACTGACTAATTAGGGGGAGGACGCATTAGTATATAGACCACGTAGTCTGCTTTATATAATCGGCAGTCACCACCATCCCAAAGAGTATACAATACTATACGTATTTCGTGCCCCGGGATATAACTCACTCGTGCTATTAAGTTAGTACGAACACTGATTAGTAAGCGCGCACAGATCAGCAATCACTCGACACCTCCTACCGAGCGATATATACGACAGCGACCACCTATTTAGACTCCTAGTACGACCTACTAAAAGGTCGGAAGTTAGGGATTACGGACTATTACTAACTCTATATACTTATTCAAGTCTTAGTACGGTTTACTAGAAGTTATAAACGCGAATATAGACCTTTACGGAACCCCCTATTCTCAACCCTCTTTAAACCTTAAACCCCTATTCCTACTACACCCTCCCTTAATACCCCTAAACCTCTTTTTAGACCCCTTATAGAGACCCCTACCCTTCTATAAACCGTTATGGACCCGTTAATTACCTTTACGGACCACTATAAGACCCCTTAAACTGTTACGGACCCGCTAATCGATTTTATGGACTGTTACAAGACCTCCCCTACCCGCTATAAGCTACTACGACCCGCCACAGCTTATATAGATATACAACGCTATATAATATGGCAGATACAAGCAAGCAAATCAGCAAAGGTTAAAAGAAGTGGAGCCAAGGAGTTGACCTCACGTCTACAGACAATATTAACAACTATATTAATTTTAAAATCCTTAAATACGGACACTATAAGCTTCTAAACAACGACCTATAGGAGCAATATAAGGAAGACTTTACGGACTTTACAGAAGCTATTCTTAAGGCTTATAACCCTACTGCTATCCGTAACCTACAAACCCTTTTATGTCACCAAGGTGTATAGGTTAAAAAGGATAAATAAGTTACTATTACACGGTCCTTATACAACACAATACAGGAGGAGGACTAAATGGAATAGACTAAAGAGAAAATCCTAAACTAGGTTAAAGCCATAAATAATCTCTCTACTTCTCCCAAACTTAATGGCATCGCTGGCCTTATACCTAACCTACTTAACTAAATTCGTTCTATAAACCTAAGCAATTTCGGAATTAATTTTACGGGCTAAAGCACACCTAGTACCCAAGTTACGGACTATAATACCCCCATAAACCAAAATACGGACCAAAACCCTTCCATTAATAAAGCTACAGATCTATAACCTACCTAAGTTATAGATCCGTAAGCTATATATCTATAAACTATATATCCGCAAGCTATATATCCGCAAGCTATAGATCCGCAAGTTATAGATCCGTAACGCACCTAAGTAAAGACCTATGGTAAGGAGCTAGCTAACCTAGCTAAGCTCTACACCAACGAATCTAAGTATAGCAGTAAAAACGACAACTTTGACTTTAAACTAACTATCTTTACGGACCTCTGTTAGAAGGCTAATATTCCTAAATAGAAGTTCAGCTAAGCCTACTCTACTATACTACGCGGCCTAGCACTTAACCACTACTATACTAACCTTAAGAGTAACCCCCTTAGTGTTCCCTTTAATAAGCTATATAAAGCTACCCGTAACTACTTTAAAGGACCAGAATATAAGCGTAATATCCTTACCTAATAGAATGCAACTAAGCTACAGACCGTAATCGACAAGAACACTAAAAAATCGACTATAGAGTGCCTGCAAATTCTTATTAAAGACCTCTGGCACCTATAGCACGGCCTTAACGCTAAGCTTCGAACAGACGACTTCCTGTATAATAAACTTATTACGGCCTGCCAGGAAGTAGAGCCCTGTAAGTATACCTACTATAAGCCCGTAGATACCTTAGCTGGCCTTATTAATAATCTACGCTCCTCTATTATAACGTACAAAGTCTTAAACCCACTAGGTAGCACGCAAGCCTTTATTACGGATATTTAATATCTATAAATAGGCTTAGACGTCTACTTTACGGACTGCCGCTACCGCTAGCAGTACTTGTACCGACTAAGTCCTACCCATAACCCTCGCAGCAACCCCTATATAAAAACATACCCCCGCAGATAAACCAGCTAGAAGTGCTTTGTGTATAGTAAGGAAGGATATTGGTCTATAAGGCATACCCAGAAAGAATATAATAAGTCCAGGAAGAGACTTAATAGCCATATCAGCCAGTTTATTTTGGAATACAAAGGAAAGGAAGTAGAAGAGCCCCCTAATAAGTCAATAGAAGCCCTTATAATTAACTTTAACTTAGACACTTAGGAATAAGAGACCTTAGAGACATTCCTAACCACTTTTAGACCTTTTACGGACAGCTAAGCCTTTAATATCACGACCGTATTAGCCGACCGTTCCTTTATATACTTAGTTGCGCCCGAAAACCATTCCGCAAGCACCCCCGTTATAGACGTTATAGATTACAAGCAGGACCCATTTGCATATATTACTATAGAACGCTATACCCCCAAGGAATTCTACGGTGTTATAATCGACATAGGCGCCTCTAAGAAGTCTACTATAGGTTACGGACAATACCTTGCATATAGGACCACCGCAAATAATAATACGGATATTAACACTATATAAACTGGGGCCGTAAACGTCTAATTTGGCATTAGCTTAACTGCATTAATTAAATTAGTTGCAGTTAAGACCCCAATTGGCCTAGTTAACTTCTATATAGTAAAAGCAGACACCCCTTTCTTACTTTACCTTACGGATATGGACAGGTTACAGGTTTACTATAATAATATTATAGACACCTTAATCGGCCCTATAACTGCCCTAGGAAGTAAGCATGTTACCCTACCAATTACATAACAATTTAGACACCCGTTCCTTATATAGGGAGAGACTTTACGGACCTATATTTAGGAATCTTTCAACTATAACCCGTACTACCTTACTAGTACGGAGATCTACCATTTGCATTGTCGTTTTAGCCACCCGTTAGCCAAAAAGCTATATAGAGTCCTTAAACGCTCTGGACATAACGACGTTAATAGGAAGGCAGTTAATTACCTAACTAAATACTGCTCCTACTACTAGAAATACGGACGTTCCCTAGGCCGATTTAAGTTTACCCTTTATAAGGATTTTAACTTCAACTATTCAGTGTATATAGACATTATGTACATTAACGGCAGCCTAGTATTATATATAATTAATAAGGCAACCCGCTATTAAGCCGCCTGTTAGTTATAAAATATATCCATAAAGTATACTTAGGATATTTTACAGACCTGCTAGATTAATACGTACGTTAGACCTCCTAAGTATATCACCCACAACACTAGTAGGAACTTTATTAGCAAGGAATTCCAGCAATATGCTATAGCCATGGCTATATTAACAAAAGCCGTTCCAGTTGAGGCGCATTGGTCCGTTAGGCTTATTAAGTAAGCTTACCTAGCCCTACGGAGAGCTTACTAGATTATTATAGATGAGTGCAAGGACATCTAAAAGGAACTAGCTCTACAGATAGCTATAAAAGCTATTAACAACACTGCTGGCCCAGATGGACTAGTACCTACCCTCTTGGTCTACAGAGCCTACCTAAAGATAAGTAACCTAAATCCTCCTACCCTATCCATTACGGAACGAGCAGCTGCAATACGGAAGGCGATGGCCGAGATAGTTAAGCTATAGGCTAAACAAGCTGTTAATAACGCCCTATACCACCATAACGGACCCAACACAACCCTAGTACACGACCTCCCGCTTAACTCTAAAGTCCTTGTATAGCGTAAAAGCGGCAAGTAGACCGGACCCTACCGTTTACTGGCTGTAGAAAACGAGACGTGCTATATACAACTTCCTAGCGGCCCGACCAGCTTTAGAAGCACATCTGTAAAACCCTACTTTTAGCCTAAAGACACCTATAACGTTAAGCCAGACGAACTAGAAGCAACTACCGAGCTAGACAAACTGGAGGTAACCACCAAACTAGACAAACTAGAAGCAACCGCTGAACTAGATAAGCTAGAAGCACCCTTACCTACCCTAAAAGTCCTCCAGAAACCCACTAAACCCACTATACCTACTGTAAAGCGCGGTTAAGGACGCCCCCGAAAGCACCCCATAACTAAGAATACTATAACAGAGACTTACCTAACCTCCGCAGGAATATCCGCAAGGCAATCTCCGCCTGCGGATATATTAGTTCTAGTACAGGAAACCCCCTTTACAGACTCACAACGTAAAGAGATTAACGGACTACTTAAAAAGGGCGTCTTTGCGGTTATAATAGAGAAAGACGTTCCGCAAGGTGTCCGTATATTTAACTTACGCTTCGTTAACAAAATTAAGCACCTAGGTACTGATAAAGCTTTTAAAAAATTAAGGCTTGTTATACAAGCCTATAATAACTAAGGGAAGGGCTTAGTCCTTATATAATTGCCTATAATTTAACAAGTCAGCTAACGGATTATACTTGCACTTATACCTAGACTACAGCAAAGCAAACCTATAGCTCTTTACCTACGGGATATCTCGCAAGCCTATATACAGTCTAATACCTACCTAAGTAGGGATATCTTTATACGGCCACCCCCTAAGCTTAACCTACAACTAGGAACAATCCTATAGGTCATAAAACCTCTGTACAGAGTACCAGAAGCTGGAAACCATTGGTTTAAGATATACTACTAGCACCATATTAGTAAACTCAAAATAGAATAGTCAACCTACAACCCCTGCCTCCTATACAGCCTATTAAACGGCCTCGGTATTGTTAGACTCTAAATAGACGATACCCTATTCCTAGTAGACCAGACCTTTACAGACGCTAAAGAAACTAAACTATAAAAGGCCAAGTTCTTAGCAAAGCTGTAAGAGCAGCTAACTAAGCAGAATCCAATTAAGTTTAATAAAGGCCTAATTACATAAAAGGGCAACCTAATTAAGCTAACTTAGGAACGCTAAGCCTAAAACCTAAAGCCCATTATAGTAAAGCCTACGGACCTTACTAGTTCCCGCGGAGAGACCTATAAGACCGTAAATACAAAGGACCAATACGCTGCATAGCGTGCAAGAGGCGCCTATATAGCCATAGTCTGCCAACCCAAATCTGCCTACGACTTATCCTTTGCGGCCCAGGCAGTAGATCCGCAAGAAGAAAATATTAAGTAGCTTAATAAGCGTATTTAATAGCAAATTAACAACGCAATAAGAGGACTTACTTTTATACCACTAGACCTAAATTCCCTTAGTGTAATAGCATTTACGGATACCTCCTTTGCTAATAATAAAGACCTATTATTATAAATCGGCTTTGTGATTGTACTTACAGACCGCAATTAGGACACAAATATACTATACTGGTCTTTAATTAAGTGCAAATAAGTAACCCGCAGTATACTAGCTTCTAAGCTATATACACTAGCCTATGGCTTTAATATAGCAGCCGCAATCAAATTAACGGTCTAGAAGATTCTATAACTGGAGCAGTTACCCTTGGTTCTATACACCGATTTAAAGTCCCTCTATAACTGCCTAGTTAAACTAGGTACAACACAAGAGAAGAGGCTTATAGTTAACCTTATATACTTACGTCAGGCCTACAAACGGCGCGAGATTACGGAGGTTAAATGGATTAGCAGCGGAGATAACCTAGTAGACGCTATAACTAAGGCAAAGCCGTATTAAGCTCTTAAAACCCTAATTAACACGAATAAGCTTAACCTAGAAGTTATAGAATGGGTAAAACGGGACTAACAGAGCACCTACGGTACGTCTACGGCCTGTTGGAAGGCCGTACGGCTCGTTATACGGTATAGGTGGAAAACGGTAGAAAGCTACAGTGGAACTTGGTGGACTTACGTAACCCACCAAATTTTGTAGGGTAGTTAAATTAACCAATTACAATTTTCCATCCCCGGGATAGAAAATCGCCATTAGCTTACTTAGCACTAGCGCCTTAGCGGCCCTCATAATCCAACTTATAGCTCGTCTACTACCCGTTAAAAGGCCGTACGGTTCATTCTACGGACCGTAAGCAGAACTTACGGCCAGCTTAGGGCACCGTTTGGAAGGCAGCCTAGACGGCACCTTAGGGGAGATTTCCTATGTATTTTCTTTTATATTTTATGGTTCTATTAAAGCAATTACGGAGGCTGTATATAAGTGGTTTCATTTTTCAAGTACCGCCAGTGTATAATTACAGCACCTATCGTACCAACCACGTGCCTACGCGTTCGGTACGCCAGGTACGCGTTTACGCGTTCAGTACACTAACCACTCGCTTACGCGTTTGGTGCACTTATAAAGCACTAACTAATTAGGGGGAGGACGTATCAGTATATAGACCACGTAGTCTGCTTTATATAATCGGCAGTTACCACCATCCCAAAGAGCATATAATACTATACGTATTTCGTGCCCCGGGATACGACTCACTCGTGCTATTAAGTTAGTACAAACAGCATTATTTACGGACAACTCCGTTAATAGAAAGAGCTTATAAGGATATATTATAAAGCTATTTAGGGGACTAATTGCCTAGAGAGTAAATAAGTAGGGTATGGTTATGACGTTAAGCACAGAAGCCGAGTTATTAGCCCTATTATAGATAGTAAAGGAAGCTATCTTTATTAGCAGATTGTTTAAAGTAATAATATTAAGGCTAAACAAGCCTTTAATTATTAAATGTAATAATACCCAGATACTCTAACTAATTATAGAAGACATAGTAAAGCTAATTATAAAACTCTAATACGTTAATATCTATTAACACTGGCTACGTTAGGAATACGTAATAAGATAAGTACAATTTTAATAAATAGTAACGAAGGAGATAATCGCCGATGGACTTATAAAGGCCCTGCCTAAGTAGAGGTTTTAGAACTTCGTTAACCTAGTCGGAATGGTAGATATTAAGGAGTGGCTAAATGAGGAGAAGCAACTGGAGGACCTAAGGGAGAAGGTTAGGGCGAGAAGGAAGGATTTAGACGACATTATGGTTCAATTGACGCATTGACGGACACGAGAAGGTGGTTAGCTTTGACCTCAAAGAGCTTGAAGCTAAGGGGGTGTGTTAGATAATCTGTATTCTCTAAAGGCGTGGGTTACGTGCACGAGTCACGTGCACGAAGACACGTCACTGAAGACACGTCAGATCAAGGTCAAAAAGACACGATACAAGATCATCAATCAATCAACCCATTTCATCAATGAACTCATCTATTTGAACTTCGTGACAGTATAACGCGTTAACGTGTCGTTGTAGACGGAGGTCTTCTTTTAGGGTGGGATATTATTAAGGCCTTCCTAGGCGATATAGGGAGAGCTTAGTATAATATAACAGGCTTATACAATTGCTTCTAAACCAAAGCTTGTAGATTGCTACTATACAAGAATACTAAGCTAAGGAGGAGAAGAAGACTGGTAGAGACTGGCAAGATACAAAGGGGTCGTTAAGGCGCTAGTAGTAAGCGAGCCAATAGCAACTTGGCAGAATATAGCAGAATTTGGCAGAATTTGGCAGATTGCCTAGAAAACGGCAAATTGCCTATAAAACGGCAAATTGGCAGGTGACGCGCTCTAGCACCGTCACACCGTGCACTAGGTGCCAACGTGCATTAGGTGGCACGGACTTCTAATTAAGGCACGAGTACAGCAAGAGGGTCGCGCAAGCTTATATAATTGGATTGTCTATAAATAAGGATCCAAAGCTAGAAAAAGGAAAGGAGAAGAATAGTAGTGCTGCTTAAGGTTTTATGCGGCCCTTAAGTTATATAACTACGACTATATAAAACTGTCTGCGACTATCTACAACTATCCGCCACAATCTACCATTTTCTACCAGCGCTATAACATTACCCCCCCCCCCCCCCCTTTCTAAAAAAGCCTGCCCTTAGGCTTTATATATCCATATTACGTCTATAGGGTATTCTTATCTTTATAATTAATAGGCAGCTTATTGTCTTTACTATACTAGCACTCTATCTACTTATTAAGGTACTTTAGGGGTCTAGGCTTATTAGCGTATTAGTTATAGAATTCTTTAAGCTTATAGAGACTACCTATAAAGTTCTATATAGGGTACTAAGTAGGGTCTAGGTTATATCCTTTCTAATTAATATAATACTTTAGCGTTCCCCTTATAAGTTTATAGGCTAGTATTTCTTTAATTTCCTATTTGTTATTGTTATTAACTTAAATTAGTAGGGGCGGTTTATTCTTTTATCTAGGCAATAGGTTGTTTATAGCTTTTTATAGCTTATCTAGTAAGAATTTAGGGTGGACCTTAATTAAATCTAGGAGCTTTACTTTATATAAGTTGCCTCTCTTCTTAAGGACCTTATACAGTCCCGCTATCTAATAGTTTAGCTTATAGCTAGGCCGTTCTATCTTCTAGTTCTTTGTTATAACCTAGACCTTATTGCCTATGGCAAAGTTAGGCTTATGCCTATACTTATTTGCCTACTATTCTATTAACTTTTAGGCCTTTTCTAGGTTTATATAGGCTACTTTTTAGGCCTCTTTTAAGCGTTTAGTATAATGCCGTACTTCTTTATAAGATAGTTTTTTATATATAGTCTGTGGCCCTTCCGGTCTTTCCTAGTTAAAGCTTATATAGGGTAAATATCCCATTTATAGCTAGATAGGTGCAAATTCTATAGAGTTATAGGGTAGGATAGCCTAGACGTAGTCTATTAGAGGTAGTAGTTTGGCCTAATTATCTTAAAAGTAGTTAATAAAGGGTTAGAGTCTCTAGTCTAAATACTAGTTTATAATCTCCGTCTAGCTATTTATCTAAAGGTAGTATGCTATAGAAAGCTTTAGCTTAATGCCTAAAATCTAGGCAAACTTATTCTAGAAAGCTAATATAAACTATAGCCTGTAATTAGATATAATAGTATCTAGTAGTCCGTAAATTTGGTAGATATGGTAGATATATAGTTAGGCCGCCTCTTTTACATTAATATTCTTATAATAAGGGATTAAGAATAGGCGCTTGCTAAAGCAGTTAACTATAGCTATAGCTATATTATATCTGTTACGGTCTATAGGTAGCTTATAGAAATCTATAGAGATATACTACTAGGGGCGCTCTAGTATTAGGAGTGGTTTTAACAGTCCTAGGGTCTTATCCTATAGAATTATAGACCTATAGCAGTTGTTATAGTTTTATATATAGCAATTAATATCTATAACTATTCTAGGCTAGTAGTAATAGTTGCTAATAATTTTATAGATCTTGTTTTTTTTTTAAGGTAGGCTATAGAGACCTAGGTATACACTTCCGTAATAAGCTGAGTCTATAAGTTCTATTCCTCTACTACTACTAGCCATTTATGGTACTTAAGAAGTCCATTTTTAAGGGACTATAGGCTTATAGCGTCCTTTATCTTTTTACAGTACTCCTTTAGAGAAGGGGCTGTATGGTTTACCTATAGCAGTTTATTAATAAGGTTAAGTTCTATGGAGTTAATAGGATATATCTTAGCGTCTAAAGAGTCTATATTTAGCTCTACCTATATTTAGGGGTTAAGGTGCTCTAGTTATAATAATATCTGGGTTTATAATAAGATCTTTATAGCTATTTAGTTATTTAGGTCTTGTCTACACCTTATAAGGGCGTCTGTATAATTTATAGTGCCTAGCTAGTATATAATTATAAAGTTAAACTGGGATAGGATATCTACCTAATGTGCCTACTAGGCTGTAAGGGCCTTTATTATTATAAAATATTCTAAGGCCTTATAATTGGAGACTACCTAAATAGGCTTAGGGGTCCCTTTTAGCTATATACGCTAGTATAGAAAGCTAGAGATAATAGCTAGCATTTCTTTATTATGGATATAGTAGTTTAGCTTAGCATCTACTATAGTCTTTAAATAGTAAGCAATAGGGTGCTATTCTCTATTTATCTACTTTTAGGAGTAAACGCCAGCTATAATACTATCTAAGGCATTAGTCTCTAGCATTAAGGGCTGTTTTAGGTTAAAGTAGGCAAGTAAAGAAGCAAAGATTAGTTATTTTTTAAGCTTGTTAAAGGCCTACCTATATATAGTATTAAAGTAAAAGGGCCAGTCCTTATAGGTAAGTAGGCTTAAGGGCTAGGTAATCCTACTATAGTTTTTAATAAAGCGTTAGTAGAAGTTATAGAACCCTAGAAATAACTATACCCCCTTTATAGCCCTTAGGGGTACCTATTAGTTAATTATAGCTATCTTTTTTAGGTCTGCCTTAATTCCGTCTATACTAATAATAAACCCTAGGTACTTTATACACTTAACACTAAATTTTAATTTCTTAATATTAGCTTAGAGGCTAGTCTTACAGAGCTATTATAGGACTTTATAGACGTACTCCTTATGTTTTAACTTATTCTTAAAGTAGATTATAATATTATCTAAGTAGGCTGTATAGAAGTTGTTAAGGTAGTTAAAGAGTATATTATTTATATATTGCTAGTATATAGCCAGTCTATTAGTTAGTCCAAAAGGAAGTACTTTGCATTTATATATTCTATAATAGGTCTAAAATATAATAAGATCTTCTAATTTATAGTCTATTCTAATCCAGTAAAAGGCCTAACAGATATTAAGCTTAGTAAAGATCTTAGCTCTATTTATTTAGGTTAAAGTCTTATTAAGTAAGGGCAGTAGGTAGCGGTCCTTGCGGGTTATATTATTAAGTTTATAGTAGTCTATACAGAAACAAAGTCTTTTATTTGGCTTTTTAGTAAAGAGAATAGGCGAGTTAAAAGAGGCTTAACTAGACTTAATAAAGCCCTTATTTAGGTTATTGATAAGGTACTACTTTATAGCCTATAACTTAGCAGTAGACTATTAATAAAGGGGGCTATAGCTAAGTATGTTTTCCTTTTCTGGCTTAATCTTAATCTTATAGTTATATAATTAGTAAGGTAGGAGTATATTAGATACTATCTTAGAGAATATATCCTTAAATTTCTAGTGTTAATAGGGTAGTTTCTATTCTACCAACTCCTTATCTATAAGCTTACTTTCCTATCTACTAAGCTTACTTTTCTTTTCCTTAATTATTTAATTAATTTTATATAAGCTAGTGGTAAAGGTAATAGTATTAGGTTAAACCAAGTTCTAGCAGAATCCTACGGAGCTAATATAGTAGATATTAACTGGGGGAAGGTCTATAAGCTTCTTTACAGACTTTTATTAGGCCGTATTTTATAGTATAAGGTTTATAATCTTCCTTAGCTTACATTCTATTTTTTATAAGTTATCCTTTTAATCTATATATTTAGTATAGCATTTAATACTCCTTGCTATTCTTAGTAGCTATATAGGGCCTAAGTTCCCTATAGGGAGCTCCACTAGCTTTTTACCAACCTTTTTAATCTTTAGTATAGGTGGTATAATATAGGTAGTCTAGGGGCGGTATAGTATATAGATCTATTATGGGTTAAGCTGTACGTCCTTTTTAAAAGCCTAGTCCCTATATATAGCGTTAGCCTAGTAAATAGTGTTTATCTATAGCTAAATAAGGTTCTCTATTATAATACTGATTTCTTTTATAAAGGAAGGTATTAGGGGTATAGTTTTAGGCTAAGTAAGCCGTCTATTCTATATATTAAGCTATAAGCCTAAATAGTCTAGCTATTTTCTTCCTAAGATTATATTATAGCTTCTAAGGTCCATAATAAGGAAGGGGATATTATACTGCCTTTATTTATTAACACAGAGATAGATCTATAAGATAGTTATAATAGGTGGTCCTACCTATCTATTATACCTATAAATAGGATTTAGCTTAGGCAGTTCTTTTAGAGGCATATTTAAAAGGTTAGCCAGTTTTATAGCGCACTTTATATTAATTAAGGTAAAGGCATTTACTCCTAAGTTAGCTAAAGCAGAGATTAAAACTTAATATTTATTACGGAATAAAGTATAAGGGATAGTATAGCTTCTTCTACTAACTAGCCAACCTAGATTAATATATAATATATTAATCCCTTTTAACCCTAGAGAGGAGTCTTTTTCTAAGGTTCCTCTTTTTCTAACTTTATGCTACCCTCCTATATTAGCAGAACTTCATATAAGGGCACAAAGAGGCTTCGGGGAAGATTTAAAAGAACAATATAAATTCTATCTAAATCTAAGGGTATATAGCTCTTGCAGAGTACAAGACGTTGCGTAAAGAAGAGAAAGGGATATAGGAAACTTGTAACTAAATATTCGTGGTCTTGGCAGCAGACGCGTGGGCACGAGCCTATGTGGATTTTAACAGGTTTCGACCAAATTCTATTACGTTAGTGGAATTTAGTGGAGACTAGTGGAAATTAATTAAGTTAGCAGAATTTAGCAGAATTTAATTAACTTAGTAGAATTTAGCAGAATTTAATTAAAGCGTTAGAATTTATCTGTTGAGTATTTTACCGAGACATTCCTACTATAACTGGGCTAGTCCCGTTATAGTACCCCCCCCCTTTGGCCGAAGGTCCAAAATAATTCGATTTGGTTAAGAATTCATAACTTATCGCCTTATAAGCGTTGTAATGTGGTTTAAGTTCTTTTTAATTTTAAGTTTTCTGCTATTATATTTTATATCTTTGTGTTAGGTAGCAGTTGTTTGCCTTTATATTATATCTATCCAGCTAGAGTAGGCCGCGAAGGATAGTCTTTATAGAATTCTTTTACTAGGGAAGGCGCGTCGGCCTTAACCTGTTTATAGGTTTCCTAGGTTTATATTTTATATCCTTCCCACTTAATAAGAAGTTTAAATTGTTTAAATTATGTTTTCTATTGCATATTATTAATTGAGTTAATAAAGTACGAACCGTTGCCGTTGTTAATAATTATGGGAGGTAGCGGCAGAATTTTGCGAGTTATAGGATTGTCTCTTAAGGGTTATAGCAAGCTTACGTAAAACGTTAGATGTATTTTTATTTTAGTTAGCAGTTTAAGCTTATAGGTGTATGGGCTTAGTTTCTTCTTAATTTAGTATAGGCCCGCGAACTTCTAATTGAGTTTCTTTAAAGGCCGTTAAGTCTTTAGGTTTTTTGTACTTAGGTAAGCCATATTACCTTCCTTAAAGTCCTATACGGGAGCTTGTCCTTTATTTGCATACTATTCCTGTAACGTTTAAGCATACGTTAACTTACTTTATAACAGTTCCGTTAACTGCTTTATTTAATTAACAAAGTTGTGCGCGTTAATTAACTGGATCTATTTAATTATGGGTCCTGTTATATTAATATTAGGTCGTGGCTTAAATCCAAGTTAAGGGTTTTATCTGTAGGTTATATAGAACGGTGTTACGCCTATTAATACATTTATTATATTATTCGCAGTAAACTCAGCTAAAGGTAGCCATTTTTCCCAGTCGTCTTGCAGGTAGGAGTAGTATATTTATAAGTATTGTTCTATAATCGCGTTCGCAATTTCCATTTAACTATCTATCTCTGGATAAAACGCAGTTAAGAGTCGTATTTGAATACTTAATTGTTTGTATAAAGCTTACTAGAAGTCTAAAACGAACTGGCTTCCGTGGTCGGATATTATTATATTAGGAAGTCCGTGTAGCTTAAAGACGTGCTTAACGAAATATTTGGCTACTAATATTGCATTAACTGAGTCCATAGGAATTATATATTGTATTTTTATAAGACGGTTAACTACTACTATGATATTCATAAACCTATTACTACTAGGCAAGTTGACTATAAAGTTAATTAAGATATTGCGCCATCTTTGCATTGGAATTGGTAGCGGTTAAAGTACTCCTTGCTTTTTTATATAAGAGGTTTTTCTATGCACGCATATCCTGCATGCTTGAACGTATTTCCGTACATAGTTGTGCATTGTAGGCCAGTAATATGCTTATTAAATAATCTTATAGGTCTTTATACGGCCATGATGTCCTACTATGGGGGAGTTGTATATAAATTTAAGTATCTTAAATTATAAAGGTTTGGAATTCAGAACTACTATCTTCTGTTAATAGTACAATTGATTGTTTTAAATTTCGTATTTAGTGAGTATAATATCTTTATACTATTGTTTTCTAGTTTGGATCGCCTTTATTATATCTACTATCTATGCGTTGTTCTTATATTTGTATTTTATTAGCTTATTAATTTCCATTTTCTATTTATTAACTTCCAATTTATTCCTATTAAGTTCCATATCTAGAAATATAGGACGTAGTTTTTTAAAACGTTTAGGGGGTAGTAAGATCTATAATTAATTTATAATCCGTTTATCTAAGGCGTTTGTAGGTAAGTCCTATAATCGTTATATTAATGCGTTAGGCTTTTAATTAAGTTTGCCCAGTTAATATATAATCTTAAAGTTAAATTATAAGAGGTATTCGGCCTAACGAATTTGGCGCTATGTTAATTGTTTTATAGTTATAAAGTATTATAGGTTCTTATAGTCCGTTAATACGCGTATTAGAAATAATAATCCTTCTAGCTTAAGATGCTATTATTTAAAGCATCTAACAATCGCAAGCAGTTCCTTATTGTATATCTTGTAGTTTAATTCGGCAGGGGCGAGTTTCCAGGAGAGAAAGGCTACTGGACGTAGTTCGCTATTCTTATTGTATTGCGATAACACTTCCCCTAGCGCATAATCTGACGAGTCCGTTTTAATAATATATTTAAGGTTAGGGTTAAAGTAAGCAAGGATTAAAGCAGTTGTAAAGTAATATTTTAAGTTATTAAAAGCTCGTTCGCATCTAGCGGTCTATTTAAATTTCATGTTTTTCTTTATTAGGTTTATTAACGGCTGAGTAACTTTTAAGAAGTGGTTAATAAATTATTAATAGAAATTTGCGAATCCTAGAAATCCTTAAATGTTCTATATATTGCTAAGGCTTTCCTAGTTTATAATCGCAGTAACCTTTTTAGGGTCCATTTTGATTCTGTCGCGGGATATAATTAAGCCTAAGTATATAACCTTAGACGCGTGGAACTTGTATTTCTTAATGTCGCATTATAAGCCCGCGTCTTATAAGTGTTTAAGGACCATTCTTGTTGGTTACACAAGGTGATATCACGTAGCTACGGTTCGTAGATAGTATGATGGTTGTTAATTGATTCTTCTTTTTGTTAGCAAAGGATCATAAGGATCGCAGTGCCTAAGTAGGGGGCTGATTAGTCACCATAAGGATGACTAATCAAAGACACGACGACGACACGTAACCACGTAACTGCTGTCCTTATATTCCGACACTGGCAGTTCTTTCTTTGTGTGTAGAACCACCAATATATAGGCTTTGTTGATATACTGAAAGTAGATGTCTGAACAAGATTGACGTGATTATGTAGGCTTAGGAAATCCACCAAATCCCACCTATACAATTAGAATAAAATCAATTAAGAATAAAATAAAATCAATCAAGAATATATTAAAAGGAAAAGATTGTAGTGCCTTCTATCCATATATTCTAACACTGGCAGTTCTTTCTTTATGCTTGTGGCGCTGTAGGAAGGCAGCAAGGCAGCAAGGTGTCGGTTTAGCTGGAGGTAAAAGCAGTAGATATTGGTTGGCTGCAGGCGGAGCAGCAAGTAGTTGATTAGCTGCAGGCAGGGCATATTAGTTGCAACAGTTATCGGGTTTATAGCTGCCGCAGATACTGGCAGTTCTTCTTTATGGATTGCCTGCGTGACTGTGCCGTTCCAACCGCTCCCCCTATATCTCTCTCTTCACCTATCCTTTATGGTACCCTCCATAAGAACTTTCTGTCTGAATCACGCTGGTAGCCACCTCTGTAGCTGCTTTGGGGGCCGCAGGAGTCTCGGAATCCTCTATGCTGAATCTTCCGAAGCTTGTTAAATGTTTGTGGAGGAATGGGTGACTGTTGCTGCTGATTAAAGATGCTGTTTGTAGATCTGGGCTGCTGTGGAGGCTGCTGCGGAGGCTCTTGTAGAGGCTGCTGTGGAGGCTCTTGTAGAGGTTGATGCGGAGATTGCTGCGGAGATTGCTGCGGAGATTGCTGCGGAGATTGCTGCGGAGATTGCTGCGGAGATTGCTGCGGAGATTGCTGCGGAGGTTGCTGCGGAGGTTCTTGTCGAGCTTACTGCTGGTGGGTTGGGATATCATTTACAGATCTGGCTTGTTGTGCCAGTTGTCTAGTCGCGGTAGGGGTTAGAGGAAACGTCTCGGCGCTTAAGTTGAACGAGGTTGAGAATCTCTGGTGGGACGGAGCTTGAGGCACGGGTTGAGATACGGCAGCCTGAGGAACTTGAGGCTGAGGAACTTGAAGTGTTTGATAGCCTGAGGTTGTCTGTAGTGGTTCTTGTGGAGCTTGCTGCTGAGATTGCTGCGGAGATTCTTGCGGAGGTTGCTGCGGAGGTTGAAGCGTCTCTAGTGGTGCAGCGATTGGGACAACTGGTGGTGCAGCAGTTGGAATAGCTGGTGGAATTAGCGGAGGTTTTTGCGGAGATTGCT
>Ga0307507_10001988_pt1 | contig 44320 bp, 8 predicted proteins | sample 7_EM_MG_FD_207223 | JGI IMG/M metagenome (GOLD analysis project Ga0307507, IMG submission 207223) | Populus trichocarpa ectomycorrhiza microbial communities from riparian zone in the Pacific Northwest, United States - 7_EM | ecosystem: Host-associated > Plants > Roots > Unclassified | place... | reverse complement strand
TTTCCAGCATTTTCCAGCATTTAGCCGCCAAATGCGGCATTTATAACTAAGTACTAGCATTTAGCTGCTAAATGCGGCATTTATAATTAAGTCTTAGCATTTAGCTGCTAAGTGCTAACTATAAGATTACTAAGCATACATAAAAGTATAAATTTTATAAATTTTATAAATTTTATTTACTTATTAATATTAGTAAGCATGCATAAAAGTATAATTTTATAATTTTAATAATTTTAATAATTTCTATATTTTATATATACTTTATTAATAAATATTAAAGTTACTACCCCTGTAAAAATCTCGCTAAGGCTCTAGCGTATTATAAAAAAATTTACTAGTATCTTAAGTTAGGTTTATGCTAATCTAGCAATTTCAGCATTTAGCCGCATCTAGTTGCATTTTGCGGCTATATGCTACACCGCCAATAATAATGCTGTAATTTGCGGCTAAACGCTGCCTTAATAATAACAGTGCTGCAAGCTACAGCTTATTATAGTACAAGCCGACTATTACAGTATAAGCTAACTGTTAAGGTATGAGGCGAAAGTATATAATTAATGTCGCATAAAGATCTAGGTAGGAGGTGAGGTAGTATATATACACATCACTTAGGGGTTAGGTCTGTGCTTATATATACGCGTACGCTTATAAGCCAAATTATAACAACGCGTCTTAGTCCCGTAACACAGCTTAATGCTCTCTTAGAAATAATAATTCTAGAAACATTTTAGTTAACTAAGTTTACTATATACGCTACGCTACTACTTATAAGTTACTTAAAGACACGTCCCTTAGCCCACGTATACGCCACTATATAATAGTAACAGGTTTCGCCATATGGCAACTATATATAGTGTTTGGAACTATCTACAGTTGCATTATACTCTTACAATTGTTACTATTATTAAATAGTCTTGGTGTCTTCCTTTTTACCTTAGCCTAATTTTAAGCTTAAATCGGCCTTCTCCTTATATACCAACTTCTGCAGTAACAACGTGAATTTAGTTAACTTTAATATCCTCTGCTCAATACTCAACTTCCAATTGGCTATAATAGTACTATAGTAAACGGGCTTAGTCTATCCTTATTAATCTATCTAAGCAAATAGTTGCTTTACCTCCGAGAGCTTATAGCTTGGCTCAACCATAATGGTATAATTTACACGCTATAGGTTAATAGACAGCCTAATTAATATAAAGGTGCAAAGTAGGATCCACTTAGAGTTATTAGTATTAAAGGTTTGCCTAGCCTCAGCCTTCTTAATATTGGATATGCCGGCTACATAGTAAAGCACCTTATCTTTACCGTATTCTTTATATAGCCTATTAAACCAACAAGCTAGTATAAGAGGTAAGCGAGTAGTAATAATAATCTTACACACTAAACCGTCTGACCGTTTTTCAACATAAACGCAATCGCAGATTTTTTTAGCTTTAAAGAACTTTGCATTCTGTTAAAAATGGCGGTTAAGTATATTAGTGAACTCCTTACTAAGTGGGTTAGTAGTCTACTTAGCAACAATTAGGTCCTTTAGTGTGCAACTCCAAGTTTTTAGGCGTTTATTATTGGACTTAATTATAATAGGGGCTTACTGGTCCCAGTATTAAACAACCTAGGCTACGCTCGCTGCCGTTTTCGCATTAGTGTATAACTTAGCTTAGGTAAGTTTCGGTATCTTAGGTTTAGTATTTAGATCGCTACTATCTTCCTCCTATATAGCCAGAAGTTCCTTATGTTAGCGCCTCTACTCTATACTTACTCAGTCCTCTATAGCTGTAATTATAGCCGCCTTAGTGTTATTAGGGTTGGCCTATAATATAACTAATTCAAGATAGCTATTCTTTAGAATAAGCTTTTACTGGTTAAACTAGAGTGTTAACTCCCCTCTATATATCTAAAACGTTGGAATAACTGTGCAGAAAAATGTAGCTAGTTTATTAAATTTCTTATCTACTATTACTCTAGTTGGGTTAGTCTTTGCATCCTTATAAAGATGGTTAAATTCCTTCTTTTTTAGCTAGATGGTTTCTTTTTTAAGCTTAAGTAGTACTTCAAACCCTATTCCCTTTAGCCTATCTACTTCTTCCCACTTAGGCCTCTTTAATCCTACCATAATAAACCGCATTGGTTGCATTAGGTTCCCGTTATTAGGCGTGCTAGACACACCCCATATAGCAGGGCTGCAATTATACGCTATGCGGTACTCCTTAACCACATTCTAAATAAATAACATTAAGACTCTACCGGTTGCGTCTAAGTGGCATTTGTCCCAGAGGATATACCTAACCTATATTATACTCTTTAATTTCTGATGCGATCTAGTGGTTTAGCTATTTAGGTGTTTCTATATACTGGTTTATATAGTAATAAACTCGCGTATTAGTTATGTGGTAATACAATTTCGTATAGTAATTAAAAGGAATTGGGTTAAGTGTCTTAGCGCTAATAGTTCCGTTGTATTAGGGGCAGGGCAATAATTGTTCTTAAACCTAGCTTTACCCCACAGGTGTAATAAGGAAGTCTTACTAACTGGATATATATTATTGTTATTCTTCTATTATTCCTTATTAATCCACTTAAGAGCCTTGCGGATTTGCCGCTATTTGTCCCTTTTTAGTTTACTAAATATCTTAACTTTTTTGTAGCTAGGGGCGAGAATTGTAATCTAGGGCGGGTTAGGGTGCTTTATAATCGCGCTATCTTATAACATTATATTTGCGTCCTTTAGGAATCCTAGTAGGCCCAGGGTTAGTATAAGGACGATTAAGCAGCCTTACTATAGGTCTGTAGGGTATAGCTTCTTAGAGTTGTCTTTGTAGTAGTATATAATTAGCTGCTTTGCTGCCTATAGGCATTTTGTATCTAGCGGATGTATCTTAGGTAGGTAGCGGGTTATATCCCTAGCGGCTTAGGCCTCTTAAACGTCCATTACGTTCTAATAATAAAAGTAGTTTATTAGCTATTAAGTGATTATTTATACAGTCTTGCCCGCGCTAGGTTCGTCTATATAGATACCGCCTCCTTTAATCGTCCTCTCTTGCTTAAATACCTAAGCCACATATACTACTTGGTATAGGCTAAATTTAAAGCCTAATACAAGGCCCTAATTAGGGAGTTTAATTAGGGCGGTCTTAGAGAGTGCTTTTAATAAGACAAGTAGGAAATACTCTAGAGTAAGTAGAAGATCCGCCTCTATTATATACGCTAGTGCGCTGTCTAGGTTGTCCTTCCTAGCCTTATAGAGCTAGGCTAAGAAATTTTACTAGTTAAGTTCTTTCTCTACATCTATATCTTAGTTGTTATTATTAACCAAATCCTTGTCTTAGTTATTATTATTAACTAAATCCTTGTCTCGGTTATTATTATTAACTAAATTCTTATCTTTATCTCCACTCTCCGCGTCCTTAGAGTTAGTGTAATATAGGAACTAATTATTGTATCCACCGGCATATTATGGCAATTTGCTGTCCTCTGCGGTAACATCTTAAGGGGTATTAACGGTTGGTAATGCGGTAGTAGGGTCGTCTATTATATTATTAGGCTAGTGTGTACCTTTAGGTTTGGTAATAGGTTACGGCAATATGCTGTTATCTGCGGCGATTTCTCCAGTACCGCTATTACTTGCTAATATAGGCTTATAGGTAGATGGGTTATGTCTTCCCTTTACCAATTACCTTCTGCGCATAACTGGCTCGCTATTACTATTTTCTGTAAGGGTGCCTATCGCTAATTTTAGCCAAGGGCGCTTTTTGCGTCTATTTAGGTTAGCTTTATAACTATTTAACTTCCTAGGCGCGGCTGGCTTGCTTTTGTTATTCTTTGCTAGGGCACTTATTACCAATCTTAGTTAAGGCCACTTATTATATTTACCTAATTTAGTCTTTTTATTATCTGATTTCTTATGTCTAATAGGCTTGCCTTTGCTATTTTTTTTAGAGCTATATGCTGCTAATCCTAAATAACTCCGCTTCTTGCCTTCTCCTAATTTGCTCTTGCCGCTAGCCTTACGCGGCGTTAAGACTTACTGGCTGTTTTTTACGCTGCGTCTATCGCGTCCAGGCGCCTTAAATTTAATGGCTGATGGTATATTATTAGTGGCAGCAACTCGGGAGTTTAAGTTAGGAGGTAAGAATAATACTATAAGCACGGCCTCCTTTATGCCATTTTTTGCCATTTTACTAAGAGCTGCAATAAGTGTGCCCTCTAACCGTATTGCGAGGTTTTTATGTCTCCACAGCAATATATAGATATTCTTTTTGGGCGGACCGTTAATATTAAGCTCTATATAGGCTTATAGTTCCTCCTATAGCTTGCCTAGAGCTATATATGGGTTTCCGCTTATTAGATATAAGACTTGGACTACCCTAACTATTAACTTACCTATTAAGCCTATGGATTGGATTTTAATCTTAATATCTCCTATATTAATTGCGTTGCTCGCTGCTAGGGTTACTAGCTAAGGCGAAGGGATACCGTACAGTGGGTTTACGGTAACGTCTATAGGCTATATCGTATATAGCAGCTAAGGTGGCGTCGTCTCATCTTATGCTTTGGTCTTTGGGGGTAACGTATATTTATATAGAGGTAGGTTTTTTGATTTCTTAGAGGTACTTAATACCCCCCTTACGTGATTAGAATAAGCACTTCCTATAATTTTTAGGATTACCTGCAGTTTTTAATCCGGTAGAGCATTAGCAAATTATAGGAGTTGCTTATAAAACTTCTTAACGTGTCCTTCTTTTATTATTATAAAGTTGCCGCGATATATTATATATTTAGGCTTAACTTTAATCACAATATCTTTAACCATCTCTTTTAGTCTATTATAGTTTTTAATGCTTATTCCAAAGCCTTAGGCAATGTCCGTATCTTTAATTAGCTTTGGGTTCGCCTTATACCACGCATCCAGCTTTGCCTATAGTTGCGTTATTATTAAGTCACTTGTCCGGTTAGGTACATGCAATATTGCGGCATATATTAAGTAGAAGGTGACTGTTAAAGTAGGGGGGCTTTATGCTATAGCTAGCTAGCGCTACACCAGTACAACTCTAGTGTTAGATATAGTTAGAGGTTAGCTATTAGAGAGATAGAAGGTAGAGTAAATAAGGTAAATAAAGGAGAGGTAAAGTGGTAGATCTTATAATTACCCGTATATACCCGCATAGAGGTAAAATTGGCTGTTGTTTGCTGCTACTAGTTAGGGTAAATGTGGCTAGACTTAGTACTATGCAGTTAAATAAGGGTATAATTGTATAACTTATAGGGACTACCCTACCTAGCCTATTTAAGGCTGGGTGGTGGTCTAGTACCGCTAGACTCTTACAGTTTTTAATATAAATAATTTATTAAGTGCCTACGGAGGGGTAACTAGTTATTATAGCATAGTAGAATATAAGAGGTTGTAGGCGTTACTATATTTCTTATTATTATATAAAGTTGGTATATATGCGCGCCGCTAGAGTTGGAGGGCTAGCCTATATTTATATATACGGGCTCCATCGCTACGAAGTGTTTGCTATATAACAGGTAGTATTTCTAGTAGACGGCGATATATTGCACTTATTATAGGCGTTACTATACTTCTTATTGTTATATAAAGTCGGTGGATATACGCGCTACTAGAGTTGGAGAGCTGGCCTACGTCTATATATATAGACTCCATCGCTGCGAAGTACTTAGTATATAACAGGTAGTACTTCTAGTGGACGGCGACGTATTACACTTACTTTATAATCGCTAGTATTATTATTACACTACTATGTAGTACTTAAGGCCCTGCTAGGTAACTCTCTTTAGAATAATAATTATCTAGTGCACGGGTTGCTTTTATATCTATGCTTAAACATCTAGTGCTTATTTAAACGTATATCTACAGCAAAAGGTAGCAAGAGGTTTTGTATCTTATATTATAAGTTTATGCAATTAATGGCATTTTGGGGCATTTTAGGATAGTAGATATGTTGTATATACCTAGTATCTAGCCGCTTAGCAATGTTAACTTATCTCGCTATTTATCTATTTGGTATTATATAAGAGGTTAGTATTCTACTATAGCATTTATTGCGTTGGAGTCTCTTATATTTAATATCTTTATTTTAGATCTGTCTAGAACTATATATGGTCTTATAATATCCCGCTCCCCACCTAGTACTCCTATAAGAGATTATTTAGCTAATAATACCTTATCTCTTACTAATTAAGAAAGAAAAAGACTTATACTTTCTAGTAGTAGCAGACTATGCTTATTAGTAACATTTTTAACGGATTATGGTATTTAAGTTTCTGTTTACCTATAACGTAATTAGCCTACCTATAGTAAAGTGCTTTTACTTTACTACTTACTTCTCTTTTCCCTTACCCTTCTATATATCTATATGCTTATATTATAAACTATAAGAGCTTAATAGTGCTGGACCATTGCCTGGCCTATATTAAGAGATAGGCTAGGTAGAGTAGTCCCTATAACTTATACTATATCGCGTCTTCCTTTATAGGTTGGTTTTGTTACTATAGATTTGCCCTTATATGCGTTTAACCTATAGAGTGTATAACCGTATGCCTTGCCGCCAAGGCCTTACTTATATAATTTTATTAGGGTGCGCCTTATCTTCTTACCTTTACTAATTAACCTAACTCTACTAACTACCCTCTCTTACCCCTACCTTACTGGTATTTACCTTTATAACTAGTGCCTCCGCAGATCTATCTAGGCTGTAGAGCCTTATAATATAGTAAGTTAGCTACCTTATCTTTGACCTTAGCTATATAATGGAGAATCTATATTTACTAATACGTTTATATAGACCACCGCTTAATATAGCCTGCTACCAAAATAAACCTACCTATTAATTATTTTATAACTCGCGACGTTAACTATATCTATAACCACAAAAAGTTTGCTAAGGGCGTTATAGTTTTTAAGATTACCTTAACTGTAGCGGCTATAGGCTCTAGTGTCTTATAAGGTAACGACAAGGGCCCTATGCTTAACAAGCCTCTTTTTTTAGAGCTTGGCAGTCTATACCTCTCGGCTAATAATGCTCTAAAATGCCATCTCTATCTGTCTACCGGCTATATGCGCGCCGATTGTCCTCTTAAAAAAGCTTCTTAACTTTATCACGGCTATGGTAAGGCCGGTTATCTTAAAGCCAACTACCCTAACCCTATGTGTAATAATTGTAGGGAAGCTGGTTATCTTAAAAGCAACTGTCCTTATGTAATATGCAACTAATATAGTGCTATAGGCTATAGAAAGCGAGACTATTCCTAGCTATTAGATAAGAAGAAGCGGACTTACCTAAACTATAACTCCCTAGACCATTAAACTGTCTTCTACGGTTATATATGTAAGAACTATAGAGTTATAGGGTATAATATTAATAATTATATAAGTAGACCTACTTTAATTTGGGTAACAGATGCCGCAACCGCTTTAGGCAAGGTAGATATACTAGGTGCTGCCGCTTTAAGTATAGCTATTACCTCTCCGTCACCTAAACCTTTTAATGCAGCCAGCTTCTATCCGGTGGTGGATAGCCTAATAGATAACCCAGATACTTATATAGAGGATAGCGATTCCGTAATAGCTAAACCTTTGGATATACTCTAGCTTCCAAATAATAACCACCTTATAGTTTAGTTTGTTACGCAAATTATTAAAGAGTATATTATAGTATATAGCATTACGTTTTAGGTGTCTTACGAGACTAATAGAATACCTACTTATTATTTGTATAAGACGGCGTCTATCCAATTTACGGATATTAACATTACTGGCAATGTTAAGGTTGGTACTACTAATGCTGCTTCTCTAGTTACTTAATAACTGTTATATCTAACTACGCTTAAGTATCTTACTTGTATTCTTTTATAAGATGCTACAACCCTGCAACTTTACTATATTAGGTTTGTTGTCGCCTCTAATAAACTCACACTAGGTACGCGTATGTTGCTTAGTAAGTACTTCTTTGTTAATAGGGACTTTGGCCTATTTATACCGCAAATCTATAAAGCTTGGGATATGCTTTTAAATAGTCCTGTAGTTGTTATTAACTTCTTTATACTAGGCACTAAATGGCTTAATGGCTATATCGCGAGCCTAAACGCGAGCCTATAATAGCAGAGCGTTAATAATCCTTTAGGTTGCTAGTAGAAGAACCATAATATAAATATCTAGCTTAGTATGCAGCTCTTACTAGAGAACTGACCATTGTACAAAATCCCTATAAGGTATTAGTTTAATAGCGTTCTTAAGTATTTTACGGTCCAGTTCTATGCCGTAGTCGCAAGCCTTAAGGCCGTTAACTAGAACCCCTAGGTACCCACTATTATTTATTTTATTACCTTCCTAGGCGGCACGGACTGAGTCTACTATACTACTATCTAGATGGTTAATAGCCTTACCCTTTATACTAACTCTATTATCAATATTTTATTCCTAGGTAAAGATGTAGATAGCTAGGCCAGCTAGAAAGGAGTTATTATTAATACCACTCCCTTTAGCTCCGGCTATGACTACTATACTTTTATCTTTTAACTATAGGTAGGTTATAAGTTTATACTAAACCCTATATTTGCTCTGGAGCATGTCCTAAGCAGTAACGACTTTATAATAGTTAATAACCTAAGCAAGGCCCTAATTATAGTATAGGGCATTAATTATCTCGTAACCAAGCGTATCCCTAAGGTTAGAATCTCCTAAGAGATTAATACTCTACGCCACCTATAGCAAGGAGGTGACAGCTTCTATATTAAGCGCCAAATTGCGCTATCTAATAACTTTATAGATCTCCCGCGTATTAATTACTTCAACTGCAATATTGCTAAGTATAGGAAGAACTCGGTTAATAATGCCCTTGGGGCCGTTTTGCCACTACTTAATAAAGAGCAAACGGGTGCCTATACTGCGCTTAAATATATAATAGGCGGTATTTTACTAATCTAAGGCCCTAGTGGTGTTAGGAAATCAACCTTCCTAACTGTCTTAGTATAATACTAGTATCGACTTAGGTTGCCCTAGTATAATCCTACTAGAATCTAGGTCTTATCGCCGCTTAATTACTAACTGGATATACTAGCCAAGACGATTAACAATGCGCTTATAGAGGACTATAAGGCACTAATTATATAAGGCCGTCCTACTAAATTTCCTATTGTCCTTCGCCACTATATGCGCTTAATGGAAACTAAGGTCTATATACAGGATGCCATTATACAGCAAACAGCGGCAGGTATTAACACTTGTCCTAAGTATTTTAAGAAACAGGATAACTATGCTATAATTAATAAGGACGCATCTATGCTAAATATAGCATTCCTGCTCTACCGTATGTTTAAGGCTAGTAATGCCACCGGCTTTAATAAGTGGTTGTAGGTTATAGATTTGTCTAAAGGTTAGTAGTTATTACGCCTCGCGGGTGTTTTGGACAGTGATGGAAACCTGCATCCTATTATAGACCCTAATACAACTAAATACGTCGAATTCCGCCAATACTTGCACTAATTTGCGCTTGGTGACAATATAACGCAAGACAATAAAATGGGATTAATACTTGCGGCTAATATAGTTATTGCGGACCTGGCTAAGAAGGCTAATGTCATTCTTATAACACCCAATATAGTCTTGCAGACTTGTGCATATTCTATTAGTGCCGCACGCGCAGTTTTTTATAACGAGGCTAGGAAGGCGTCTAAGCTAGGCAGTCTTGCTAGATTTACCTAGAGCAGACTATATTTAATTAAGGGAGGTTTATAAATCTAGGCTGGCGACCCTATGCCTTAGGTTCTTCTTAGTAATATATACCAACTAAAACTAGTCCTTGGTCCTGATTTCAATAATCCATTCCACTATTAGAAATCCGTCTCCCTCTATATACGTCTCCTTGCGGCTAGTGCGGATACAGTGTAGTTCTCGCTGCAATATTAATTTGTTAAAGATATTGTATATCTTATAAATGCCGTCTTACTATACGGCCAGCTTTAGACAAGCCTAACAGTTAAGGACCAAGAGCAGTTAAAGCTGGCGGCAAGCTTTTTTAAGGATATGCTACGCTATAACCACCCTATCGCCTTCCTTGCCGTTAATGGTACTATACAGGTAAATAAGTTTAGCTAATTAACGTATAACCTAGTCCACGCTTAACGCGTATTCTGGGTGGCTATAGCACTAATAGACTTTAGATTTAAGCCATTAGAGGTTAGCCTTGCCATCCTATATATAGCCCAACTTGCCGTCTACTCCGCAGCGCTATATGCGCTTAAAGAATGGTGCTACGCCTAGTAAGATGGCAGTAAGTGGCAGGAATTTGCGCTAGTAGTTAGCGAGATTAAGGTCTTTACCGTTAATAGCATCTAGGGCGGCTAAGTGGAGTTATTAGTATACAATACAACAGTTATTGGTCTGCTGAAATTTATCTAGGATATGGCGAGAAACCTTCTTGCAATTACTAGACCACAAATAGGCCTTATTATTGTTAGTAGTCCCTAGGTGGTCTATAATTATTATACTAGCAACAAGACCTTTATAAACACCGCATACTACAAAATTAAGAAGTGGTGTAAAGACAATAAGGTATTTATTAACCTTAAGAATCCTAAGCAGAAAGAGTACTTTTAGCAACTTATTACCCCGTTTAATATTAATAAAACTATACAGCGTGTCTACCGCTAACGTATAGCCGATTATACGCCTATTTTGTACAGTATAGACGTTGACTTTAACATTACTATCCCTAACTTCGTGGGTAGAGCAAATATTAGTGGCGCCGGTAATTATACCAAAGCGTAGAATAAGGCCGATGGAGAGGGCGCCAACAACAACGGCTAGGACGGTGCCGGTAACAACAGCGAGAATAATAATAATGGAGAGGATATTAGTGGCATCGGAACATAAAAAGGGTGGTAAGAATAGATGTTATAAACTTTACTAGCAGTGAGACCCTTAACTAGAGACACTAAATAGAAGTTAAAAGCGGCAGTAGCTATAGGCCTTTAGCATTTATAATTTTGCTACAGCACTAGATAAAATGCGGTATATTATAACATTATATATTACAGCCAAATAAGATAGACTCTTACTAATTATAATCTCCAAAACAGATAAGCGTATTATGGTGAAGATAGCCCAATTTATTAAGTCTAGTAATCCTAATTTCTATCCCTTATAGGCTAGCAGTTAATTAATGCTAATCTATAATCCTAATTTTAAGTACTTAACCAGTTAGATTATAGTCTAGATATCTCGCTAATAACTATAACTATTATTAATTACTCTCCGTATAGTATAGGCCGCCTCTATTTTTGCTAAACTGCGATAACCCCAAATAGTATTGTCTATATTACTTCCGGTAATACGTATCGCTATTGTAATAGTATAGGGGGTAACTGATTTTAATTAATGCTTATTAATTCTCCTATTTTATAGGTGGAATTTGGTGGAATTCCTAAGCTCGCTTAGCTTATGTAATTAACCCCTTTTAACTTATATTCGTAGTCAAGTTGCCGTAAATTGCCCTAGATTGCCGTTACGTAACAGTAAGTTGCGGTTATATAACTGTAAAGATATAACCTTGATTAGACAAGTATCTAATCCTTTTCTTGCCATAGCTGCCGCTAAGGCAACGCAACTTAACGCCCTCTTCTACTTATATTGGGCAGTTCCCTAACCTAGGCTATGCTATTCCTAGTATTAGTACGCCCTTACTATATCTTAAGACACTTATCGCTAAGGCTATAGGTCTTTAGAGTGATATTTATTCTACCCTACTAGCTACTAGCTAGTAAAACATAGGACAAATATAATGTCTATATAATTACCCCCAATAGAAAAGCCTGTAGTAAAGGCGATTTACTATACCACGCCTAGATAACCTAAGATTGTATATATAGGTAATAATCTCAGGGCTTCTTAGTGCGATAGGAGGTCTTACTGCAAGGCAAACTTAACTAAAGTCACTATCTCTATATAGATTAGATTAACTGTAATTAATTAATACCTTCTAGCCCGCTTGGCTAAACGTGTCGCGCTGGTAATAGGGCTAAATAAACGTTAGCAATATATTATAATTATAACGGACACCTGCATACCATCTCTATAGATAGCCGTGAATATAGCCTAGCCCACCCTATAATAAACTGCCCTTAATAGAGCAGCCCTTAAGGCCCCATTGTTTTAGATAGGCATAGTCTCTATATAGGCGGCCTATATCCACTTCTTATTATAATCCACCCCGGCCTCTAAAAACATCTTAACCAGCAGCTAATATTCAACTGTGCGTAGGCCTTAAGGCGCATTAGGCAGCGACACTAGACTTAAGGCCATATCTATACTTAGGACTGAGTTTGTACCATCTAGTTGCCGCCTGTAAAGTAGTATAACGAGTTATTTAAGATTGCAGCTGTAGTTTTGCGTATAGCTAAGCGGGGACAAGTTCTATAAGTTTATAGTAGCTGCATGCCCCCTTTCCGCATCTACTATATAGTTTATGCCAGGCCGCCCTGACACCTTTATCTTTTTGCGTATATTTAACTATGCGCGGGCTAGCATGTTCTATATGGCCTTATGTACCTATAGCGCTAGTGCCTTCTCGTATTCTACTACCTGACAGATAACTTTCTAGATTACCTACTTGCGTAGCAAATTATTTAGTCGTCCGCGAAATAAAATATGCAGGATATTGTCCTCAATAATAACCTGCTTAAAAGTCTGCTTAATAGTATTAAGTCTCTCCGCAGTAATACCTAAGCCGGTGGTAAGCTGTATGTCTTTTCGCGGGTCTACGGCGCTCGCAGAGTTGTACTATGCTGTATTTACGGCATACCGCTGTCATATATCGCGTCCCATTATAAAAGACAGTCTAGTATCCTAAATAGGGAATAGTGGTGTTTAGAATCCTATGCTTAGTATAGCAGAGAGGCGGCGTGATGTTAGTAATAAGTAGAGCCCCCTAACCCAACATAACGCGATCTGGCGCAAATTAGCGTAAAATATATTAGGTTGCGCTATCTAGCGCGTTAGTGTCTACAGACATTGCCATGCTCTTACTTATAGTATAGCATAAGCCACAAATACTACTTTAAATATACGGTTTTACACGGATGTTATATTCGGCCCCCTTCTAACTAAACTGCAGCAAGTTATAGCTTAATGCGGCAATTTACAAATAAGCTCTATCTAATGGCAATATGGAAAGTGCGGGATTAAAGTAAAAAGCATGTGCGGTCTAACCCGTTATAAATAATATTGTCTAAGAAAACAGAAACGGAAGAAGGATAGACACGAGGCCATTAATATTAAAGAGACAAATAGCAATACACCCTTACGCCATTAAAGCTCAGAGGAGTATTAGACAGCCCATTATAGGGCCAAGCTAGAGCAAGATAATAAGTGGTTACTTATATAATATATGGACGACAATGCACCATGCTATTAAACCTTGGAAGGGCATTAAATAACTAATTATAAGGCTAAATCGGAGCAAGATAATAAGTAGCCACCCGCACAAGCTCTAGGCGATGATATTATTAATAAGCTAAATAATAGGGCTGTGGATATACACTATAACAATAATTCTATAATATTTAATAGGGTGCACAACCTGGCGATAGTTAAGACTAATTAATAAACTTTAACTGGAATATTTACAGACATCTTTTGGACTGAAATATTTAAAGAGGCTACTAGCCGCGCCGTGGGAAAGCCTCTAGAATAAAACCAAAGAAATCCGCAAACTGCGGACAATACTGCGGTAGTATACGACATTATACCGCGTATTGAATGTACTGGCAGTGCACTAGATAAGACACCTCCCCTATTTTATCTATTTAGCAGTAAGGCAGAATACGCATAGGTCTTATAGTGGGTAAGCCATAGGACTTCTAACCGCGCTATTAATAAGTGGTTTAACGATATCAGGCTTTAGGGAATATTTGCCAACCATTTTTCTTACTAGAGTGCTAAAGATATTAAAGCAAAACTACTTTTAAAATGGATGCAATCCAAGAGCAAGCAACTGCAGTAGATTAAAATAATTGTAACTATAGGGGACTAGTAACTGCTGGTACGTTACCAAAATGCTTTAGAGATTATATCCCTTCTTATTTATCACGGCCCTTTCTAAGGAGACATGACTTTCTCGCTAGTAAAATAGTACTCGTCAGCAGGAACAAGAATATACAATAAGCTTAACACGGCAGACTAGTAGTGGGAGACGCAAGAGCAGCTACTGCTTGGCGCAACTATAGTGCCGATTATATTAGCTAGCGATAAAACCTAACTAACACAATACGCCGGCGGCAAGAAAGCATAGCCGCTCTATATTTTAATTAGAAACATTAAACTACGCGTTTAATAATCCGTAAATTAACTAGCCCTATTACTACTTATATACCTCCTAGTCTATATACCTGGCAACCAAATAATACAACTAGCGGTGCAATATAAGGCCTTTACGGCCATCCTTAAATATATGCTTTAGCGACAACCTTACTACTTATATAGTTATGCTAATAATGCCTATAGCGTTAGAGAAAGCTGGTAAAGAAGGAGTATATCTCCTATATGCAGATGGCTAGGATTAACACTACTTTCTACTTCTAGCTATATTTATGGCTAATTATAAAGAACAGGTCACGCTTATAGGTATTAAGAGTAGCCGTAAATATTTGATTTGTTATATATATATAAATAAACAGTATAATCTAATAACTGCCATCTAGCGACCGTGGCTGTTCTGTATATACTAATTAACAAAAGACCAAATACAAATGCAGTAGGAAGGTTGCGATACTAATAAGAAAAATAACTTGGATTATATTTAGCCGTTCCACAACTTTGTATAGGGCTATAATCTATCTAATATCCACAAGATAATAGCGCCTGATTTCCTACACTAGGTGCTTAAAGGCCTTACTAGTAAACACCTTATGCACTAGATTAAGGGGCTTATATAAAGCGAAATATAGGCCGGAAAATATTGGGGCCTCGACATCCCGCGCATAAATAGTTGCGGCCAGGAGATATTAAATATTAATGCACTTATTACCACCCGCTTTGCACAGGTGGAGCGATTTACTAATATAATGGTATAGAATAGCTGGGCAAATGTCGGCCAATAGACAGAAAAGATGTATAAATCTCTATTATGATAATTGGTCCCCGCTATAGCACCCTTACTAAAACAGAATGAAGGCGCTATACTATTTATCCAGGCGTTTATAGACTTCACTATACTATCTCAATATGTATTACACGACGAATTAACTATTAGGTACCTAGTATTAGCTATTTATAGAATGGACAAGACAAAGAATGTATTTCTTCCGTTTTGACTAAGTAAGGTAGAACTACCATACTTTAATATTCCTAAGCTGCATGCTATTACCTACTATCCAGAGAGCATCTAGCGACTAGGGGCAATTGGAGGCATAGATATAGAGTATTCGGAGCAAGTATATAAGCTATAGAAGGCATTCTACTGTAGAACCAATAAACGGAACAACTACGAAGAGCAGATGCTATAATATAACACTATACATCTTAACACGATGCTTCGGAACGAACTTAAGCTATAGGTGTTAACTAATATAATTAACACAGCAGACCTAATAAGCGTAATATAGATAATACAACTAGGTCCTGCAGTTAATATATATACACATCGCTCATATATGTGGAACTTTGACGACTATATAGCTTAGACACTTTAAGACTAGAGAATCAACATATCTATCTGGCGTACGGTTAAGGAGGTATAGCGCTAGATAGAGATTACTAACCTTACATCTAAACTAGCCCCCTTTATAAGGGAATGCCGTAAGTAGATTAACGGAATCTGGTAAATAGACTGGGATATTAACCGACTAGAGGCTAATAACGATTAGGTATTAAAGATACCCCTAAGTATCTATTATAGCGTCATATACTATATTCGCCTTAGGAAGGACACCACTAACACTAATAAGCTTAATAAGGTGTTTGCTCAATATACCCTATTATAGGCTGACACTGGAGCCCCCCGCTATGATGCTATAATAGTGCGAGAATATAAGCAGGCAAACGACAGCCTCTATAGTAATAAAGTAGGGAGGCTTTGTCTGCTACTCACAATCTAGGATACTAGGCAATTGGATAGCGAGGGCAAATACCTAAAATATACTGGTGCGTTAGTAGAGACCCTCTAAGTTTATAATAGTAGTAAGATTAACATAAGAACCAGAATGCTTAGAGTGTAGAGCATAAAGCCGTCCAATAGCAGGACGAAATGCACGCTGGATGCCCTCTAGATATATAATATTAACTATATTATAAGGCCCATCTTACTTGTACTGACGGACATTAACGTTACAGACTGTTTCTTTGTAAATAACTACAGTGATTGGGATATATATAATACTATATATAACAAAGACTTCGAGCAAATAAATAGGGCACAGGTAAATATATATATAAGGAAATAGGCTCGTACTAGGCGGTGAATAAATATAACTAAGCTGAAATAGCGGCAAGTTGCGACTAGCGGCGCTGGATTGCAATAAAGGGGCAAATTGCTGTGACTATAATAAACTAGAATATAATACCACTATATATTACCCTCTACGCGCTAGCTACCCTTTATATCCTATATACTGTACCCTCTACCTTAAGAGTAGGTAAATATTGCGAGGAACTAGGCTTCTGTATGGTATAGAAAAAATATTACATAAAGTAGGACCCTATACTATAGCAAGGTAATCTAATCGCCCCGTTACAAAGCCTAATAAACAGTTAGGCTGCCCTCCTAACTCATTATTACAAGTTAGTTAAGGCACTTTTTTATTTATACTTGGCGAGAAAAACCTAATTTATACTATAAAAGTTAAATAGGTTATTGTTTAAAGTATATTAGGTATAAGACTCTGGACCATCTAGCGTCTTCTAGGGAAGTAAGGTGCGTGCAAAAGCTAAATAGTTCTACTAGACTAATATACTTATCCTCTACCTATCCTATAGAAAAGTAAACGAAGACGCTGTAAGTTAAGTAGTAGCTCCTAAGATAATCTAGATCTTAAAGGGGATAATATTAAGCTCTATACCATAATTATCTCCGTTAAAAGGTAAGGCTGTTATTAATATTATTATATGCTATAGTACAACCTATTATTATTAATTTTGATAACGTTATCCTAACAGATAGTCCTGTTCTTGTTAGATAAAAGCCTATAAACCCTAAGCGACCCCTAGATATCCAAAACCCACACTTAAAAGAAACGCATGCGTTACTTAGACGAACAACCACTATAGGATGACTTTAGACGACGTATAAAGCAGCCACTTAGCCTAGTTGATACAAAGATATATAGTATTGCTCAGACACGTCTTATCGTATAAGTAATAACAGGCTCTATACCTAAAGAGCTCTATCTCTCTCCCTAGCTGGAAATAAACACAAGCAGTTTAAACACACTAATAAAGTAGATATGGAAAGAGGCGATTGCTATTATAAACCATTATAAAGGCCCAACAAATGGAGCATTAAGTATGCCACCGGGGCCGGCGGTATATAAGGTTCGCAGTCCTTGGATTTAGTAGCACTGTACTAACTAATTTTCCAGTTATATAACTAGCTCAGCGTGTTTTGGTATACTATAATAAATATAGTGCGTAATACCGTTGCTGGGAGCTATAACTGCCTTAAACTAGATACCGAGGCTATGGCAAAGGAAGTAGAGAAACTACTTAAGGATAATTGCTTTACGCTTAGTGGCCTAGTTAGTACTTTGCCTTTTACTATACCTAACTAACTAAGGCTAGGATAGAGAGATAAGATTTAAGGCACTAATTATTATATACTGTATTAAGCGCGTGTTCTTTAATACTGGGCTAAGGTCACTTGCCCTTAATAAGAATAGTGCTGACCTCTTCTTGCCTATTACAGCCAATACAATATGGCTTATATGCGTAGCAATTTAACATGCGCTTAAGGACTACAGAAGTGAAATATAGGTAATTTATAAGTTTAAAGCCAACGCTATAGTTATAGGTAAAACCATAGGAAGCCTCTTACTATACTTACTAAAGCGTATTATAGATAGTTGGGAGCGACTATAGAATACCTAGAAGAGCTACTAACCTAAGCGTAATAAAAGGCTATGTAGGCTACTTCTATAATATATTAACAAGATGCGGAATATAACCAGAGATAAGATGCTATAAACTTAGTAGGCAATTAGCAATCCTTTTAAGGATACTATAGAAGATCTAGAGGAACTAGATCCTAAGTACAATAATAGGTTTACTTAATAACCGCATACTATAAGTGTAAACACACAATATTATATTAATCGCATTGTAACGTCATATCGTGATACTCGCTATATACTATAGCACTTCGCCGCTGTTTCCTATGTTATAATATCCCGCCATTTTAATTGTTCTACGCGGCTAACAAAGATAATATAATAGGACAACGGTAGCCTAGCGCATTTGTTGCTAAGAATGAGCCCTAAAATTATATATAAGGTCTCCTTCTCGCAGTATACTGATAAGACGATTTTAATGCCATATAACTATAATATTAACGCTATCTAAGCGCGCCTTAAACAAATTCAAGGTGACAATAAATAGAAAATAGAAATTAATCACCGTATCTTACGGTGTACTTTCGTCGGCGAGTCCGAGGTTATAGATATTACGGATAGTGCTATACTAGAGGATATAAAGGCCCGCCTACAGAGTGGAGATGGACGGGTAACACTAGAATTTGCTAATAAAGAGGATAAGAGTAGAGAAGGCAGCGGAATTAACAAGGAAAATAATAGCAAGAATAAAGATAATTAGGGGTTTAGTGGTGCGGTAGTACTATTACAGCGGAACTAATATAAATATTAAACTTAAAATAGCAGATTAACTAAAGGGCGTTATTAGGCGTATTGAGGTTATACTATACTACTATTAGGTTGAAATGTGTTCTTTATACAGTATATACCAGGCGTATAGAATAAGCAGAGAATACTAACTATATAGAATAAGTAAAGAGTACTAACTGCGCAAACTAAGCAAAGTATACTAATTACGCAGAATGGGTAAATACTACTAACCGCGTAGACTAAGTAAATACTATTAAGTGCGTGGGATAAACACTTAATAATAACCGCGTAGGAAGAGCAATGCTTATCTATTGCTTAAAGTAAGCAAAGTATACTAATTACGTGGAATGGGTAAATACTACTAACTACATAGACTAAGCAAATACTATTAAGTGCGTGGGATAAGCACTTAATAACAACCGCGTGGGAAGAGTAACGCTTATCTATTACTTAAAGTAAGTAAGATATATAGAATGCGCGAGGAGGGTATTATACGTTAATTGCGCATTAAGTGCAAAAAAAGCTTAATAGAATAAAGGCACCACTTGCCCAGGTGGCTGCAAATACGCAATTAGCTGCACCGCGTTGTTGGTTTCTGTTAAATGCGGCAATGTGCCGCTCCTTAGTCGATACCATACGCTATACGTTGCAATGCGCGAAATGCGCATTTGGCTGCCAAATGCCGCCAAATGCTGCAAAACGCTGGTAAATTTTTTCCTGACGTTATATTATTCCCTTATAGAACTTACTAATAAACTTCTTTATAATTGCTTTTGGTATATATATAGCTTCTTAGTTCTTATACTGCTCTAAATCTAAATCCTTACTCTATGCCTCTTAAATCCTTTATAACTATACGCTCTCTAGTATCTTATAGGTCTAACTTTCTTCTCTAGTTATTATAAGTTTGGGATAATTATACCTAATTAATCTATCCTCGTCTTTTCTTAATATAGCTCCTAACAGCTTTTTTTTGTTCTATAACTTTGTCTTTCTACTAAATATATCTACTTTCGCATTTTTAGTACCTTTAGTATGCTAAACTTTAAAGTAATATTCTATAAGCATCTCTGCCTATCTTACTTGCCTATAATTAAGCTCCTTTATTATTAGGAACCCTATTAGGTTCTTATAGTCTATTTTAACCACAAATAGTTTCTCTATGCCTTGTAAGAATGCTCTCTATTCCTTAAGCACTGCAACTATACCTAATAACTCCTTATTATAGATATTATAGTTTAGTTTTAGTAGCATTATTTTCCAACTATAATGCGCTATTGGATACCATCCGTTTAAATGCTTCTATAGTAGGCACGCTCCTAATACAAAGTCTAATGCATCTATTTCCACAACCGTATCTAACTTTGGTTAGTAGATCTTAAGGATTAGATCCTAGGTAAACAACTCCTTAAGTTCTTTAAACAGTTTCCTTTATTTATTACCCCACGTCTATAGTTCCTTCTTTTTTATAAGTCTTATAAACGGCTTAATATTCTTTAACCACTATGCTATAAACCTCCTATAGTAGTTGCAAAACCCTAAAAACAATCTTATTTATATAATGTTCTCTAGTTCCTACCAATTTACTATAGCTTCTACCTTCTTTAGGTCCATATTAATCTTGCTTAGTTTAATAATAAATCTAATAAAATTAGTCTTCCTGGTAAAGAACTCGCATTTCTTAATCGCTACTAGCATCTTTTCTTCTTATAGTCTTTTTAAGACCTACTTAATATATTTTCCATATTCCTTCTTATTTATTAAGTAGATAATAATATTATTAAGGTATGCCATAACAAACTTATTAAGGTGTTCTCTTAATACGCTATTAATTCTTTTCTAAAATATTACTAGTGCATTTATAAGCCTAAGCTATATAACTAACAGCTTATATAGTCCGTTCTTTAACCTAAAGACTGCTTTCTATTTATTACCTTCCTTAATTCTAATTTAATAGTACGCCTACCTTAGGTCTATCTTTATAAAGATCTGCGCGTTACCTATTCTGTTTTAGATTTTGCTAATTAAGGGTAAAGGATACCTATTTTCCTAGTAATACTATTTAACTATCTGTAGTTAATACACATTCTAAGTTTTCCATTTTTCTTTAGGACAAATAGTACTGGATATCCTGCTAATAACTATGACGGTCTAATATATCCCTTTTATAAGTTCTCCTAGATAAACTCCTTAAGCGCTACTAACTTGGTTTTAGTAAGCTTATAGATTAGAAAGAACTTTAGACTTGTTTTTAGTTCCAACTCTATTTTATGGTTCTATACTGCATATTTTAACAGCTTTTTTACTATGCTTATAGTATCTTTTTAGTATATAACTTAAGCCTTGCTTAGTCTCCTTATACATTACTCTAACTTAGTACTATACCATCTTAGTCTATTATTACATCTTATATTGTTATATATCCTTAATATTAACCTATTCTGTAACCTAATTAATCTTTAGGTTATATTCCTGTAACTAAGGCATTTCTAGTATTATCTTATCCTTTCCTAATAGTAGGATATTAAAGGATATCTCTACTGGTCTCCCTTTAATGGTTAACTAAATTAGTCCTGTTTTAAGATTAACAATGCCTCCTCTATAGGCTATTAGATCTCCTAAAATTGTTATTAGTAGGTATAGATGTTTTTTCTGTCTATATGGTAACCCCATCCTTTTAACTGCTGCTAGTAATATATAGTTCCTTATTACTCCACTATCTACTAATACTTTAAACTTTTAATCTTGCCATTTAACTTATAAGTTTAGGTGTTAACCTATAACTCCTTTAAGGGTCTAAGGCCCTACTACTAGCTCCCTCTAGTTCTATAGGCCTCCGCTTTTCCTAACTACTGGCTATTTAATCTTAACTGTACTTAGTCCTTTTATAGCTAATACTTAGTTTACTTCTTTTCTTTAATATACTATAGATAAGTGTTTTTTGGGTACTTCTACTACTGTTATCCATCTAGGCATTCTTCTATAAGGAATTTTTCTAGTTAAAGTATTAAGTCTCCTAGCTTTTAAACCTCTACTAGGTGCTAACTATATATATACTTAGCGTCTCTATATTACTTTTTGTCTATTATCTAATATATTCTTATTAGATACTTATGATATTTATCCTTAGGTATCCTATATATGTTGTATATATTATCTATATATGCGATCTACGCCAATATATAATGCGCTGGGTGCTTTAGGTTAACTCTTAGCTTGTTTTTATCCTTAAGTTTAAACCTCTCTTATATTAACCTAAATATTGCTATATTATTAGCTGGTACCAATATCTGCATTATTTCTCTCTAGTCTATGGCCTGCTTCTCTAGGTTCTTTAATATTATAACTAACGCCTCTTTTATATAGCTTATCTACTTCTTAGATATTACTTAGTCTAGTATAACTTTTTTATTTAGCCATATACTAAAATCTTTCTACTTATTATTTCCTCTTTGCTTGTACCACTTCTGGTATAGCTTAGTAAGTATATACAATCTATCCGTAAGGAAGTATCTCTTTATTACTGCATTGTTGCAACCTTTAGTATATTGTTCTATGAATCTAGTTAGAATCCCTAGATCCTCTTCTTATTCTAGTTTATCTAACTACTTAGCTTTTAGTGTTCCTACCCTTGGCCTATTTATAACTTTCCGCATAGGTACTCTATCCCTTATATATCCTAGTATAGCTAACCTCTAATTTAGCTTTAATTCTTACTATGCAATAATTTATTACCTAAACTTATCTATACTCTTTTGTCGCTTCTATCTTCTAAAAGGATTCTTAAAGTCACCTTGCTTCTTAATTACTATATTAACCTTTTAACCTTTAGGCTAAACACTATATTTACCTAGAACTGCTATAGACCTTATTTGTTCTTTAAATTCTTAATTCCCTAGAAATCTTTATCCTAAGCTTATTTATATATCCTTAAACTAAGCTACTGCCCTTTCCTATTGGTTGTTGTCCATTATAGGTTCTTAGGTATGTCTTATCTTATCTTAAAAATCTTAAGCATTTCTTATCTGTTCTTAAGAGTTTTAAGCCTTTAGCCTTTTGCCTTTATTAAGTGGTAAGCTAGTACTAGCAGTTATCTGCTTGCTTAATCGTCTTTAGATATTACTCCTTCTGTCTTATAAAGTGATAGATGCCGTATCTAACGGTGTTATAATACTTATTACTAAACTGCGTTTTGTGGTAGTCTTAGTCTCTGCTTCTATTATATTACTAAGGTTTAGGTACTCCTAGTTAGTCCCTTTTTCTTCCTTATTGCTATTAATTAATAAGTACTCCGACTCCATTGTTATTATTACTAATCTTTACCTATATATTGCTGTGACATCTTAATCCAGCTTATAAAGTTAATCTTACTCTTTATCTAACTCTTTAGTTCCTTTAAGTCCTCTTAACTCTAGCTCTTGTGGCCAATAGCTTATGCTATACTTAGCGTCCTTATAAATTTAGCATGCGTTATTATAATAAAACGCAAAGTGCTTAATTAAATACTCCTTAGTCCTGCATAACATCCCTATATCTATATTATTATACTCTAACAACCTAGTGCCTTTTACTATATATCTACTCTAACCACCTTTATAGTCTTTGGCAAAATAACCCTGCTTTCTGTAATTTATATAAGCTCCTTTTTTAAACTATTCTTCTTACTATAGAGTCCGCCTAAACATCTTCTATTAATAAGATCCCTAGTTTAGCCTCTGCTTCTTAGTCCTATAATTACTTAATCCTTAACCTTTAGGTTTCTATAGTTTCTTATTCTACCTTTTAGATTCTTTAATACCACTTAAGTCTATTAGCTCTAGCCTACCGTTCTATAGTTTTTAATTCTATATCTGCTAATATGTACTCTGCACCTTATATAACTATAGAACTCTATCTTGCCCTTTCTTAGCTTATTCCCTTTAATAGATTCTATTATTAATCTTTATTAACTAATCTATTAACTCTCTTAGAGTTTCCATATCTTCTATTAGGATAATTACGTTCTAGACTTTAGCCTTAAGTCCCTATTTATACTGTGCCATAAGCGCCTTATTATTTCACTTAACCTATATTACAAGTATCTAAAACTATATTATATACTTAATTGCTAAAGTGTGTTATACTAGGTTCTAAAGCTTTCTTTCTGCTATAGTTATCGCTTTTAGGTCTCTAAATATCTATATAAGTCTTTCTATAAACCCGTTCTAGTTAGTAAACATAAACCGTACTTTTTAATTAGTAGTTATTATCCCGTTTGTCTAGATTTTAGTAAGGTAAGATTTAAACTACTTAAGTACTCTTCCTATTAAGAACAGTCCTATATATACCACTTAGTCTATAAGTATTGCTAACTTTACCCCTTCTTACATAACCTTAAAGTATATTTACGTAAGGAACCCTTTAAGTTTTAACTTCTTCCCTAAGAATCGTTTAATTAAGGGTAGCTTAACCTTAGCTGCTCCAATTCCATTAATTTGGTCTTTAAGTCCTCGATTATTATCTATTAATTAATTAACTATTTCCTGTAACTAACCCACCGTAACTAGCTGTAAATTAGTATCTCTTATACTAGTATCTCCTCCTAACCCTAAGGTCGTAGCTGCTATAGATGGCGTTATAACTAGTGCTTTTAGTAGCATATTATTTGACTCTATTAATACTGTAACCTTAGTAGTAAATATATAACAAAGCCTTGTGGGAAATATTATGGTTAACTTACTAATAGGCTAGGTATATAGGTAAACAGGGAGTTAATAATATAACAAGTATAAATAATAACTGGTGGAGTGGTTGCCTAATAGATTAACTCTAACTATATTTTAAGATTTACTATAAAGAAAAGAACTATCTAGGTAGGGACTGTAGTTCCTTAAATACACAACTATACGCCTAAGAAAGTCCTTACCCCATCCACTCTATCTACTCTATTCGCTCTATCCTAGATCTTATAGATTATATAGATTATATAGATTATATTATATAACCTTGGTTACCATTCCTTATTATATAGTTCTACTAGATCCATCCTAAACCGTGCCTATATTAACTAACTAGCTTCCTTTAACTCTTCTCTAAGTAGTTATAATATTGTACTTAAAGCGTCTATAATAAGGATCGTCCTATAATAATAATATAGAATTTCTTTAAATAATTAAGTGTAATGGGACTAGCCTATTTATAGTAGGAATGTCTTAGTAAAATACTTAATAGATAAATTCTAACGCTTTAATCAAATTCTACCAAGTTCAACCGACTTAATTAAATTCTACTAAATTCTACTCTTAATTAAATTCCACGGCCGTCGAAATCGGACTCTGCACCTATACGTAGTGACGGCTACGAACCTGGTCTTTGAAGTTCAGATCCAGAGCCAACGCAGAGACGTCGCATAGCGTGCGGACAGGACCTGGTGGTGGTTGTGGGCGTTAAGGGCGGTGGTGAAAATTTTTTGGATAGTGAGATCTTGAAAACCACTACTGTTGGCCCTCTACAATACGACAACTACTACACTGTTCTCCTATCCAGGGCACCTATACAATCCAACATAGATGCGCAGTTTTTGATAACATCCCTGAAAAAAACCCCAATAGAAAGCATTGACGACCTTACATTAACAAATGGATAAGCGCGAACGAATGAACAAACAAGCAAATATACGGCCCCTCCTAACCCCTAGGGCGATCGCCCGCGGAGCATGCGGTCACTCGCCATTATCTACCAAGTATTTAGCAGCCTGGATTGTAACCCATGGTTTTCCCTATCTCCTTTCAACGGAGTGGTGACCCTTAGAAAGGGCCTAGCTGGGGCCTAGGCATAAAAGATACCCAAAATATAATATCCCGCTCGCTTGGTATTACAGTAGTTAATGGATAAATCCCCCTTACGCCTTTAATAGCCCTAGGGGGGGAGGCATGGCGTATATGGCAATGGTCAATAAGAGATAGCATATAGGGGGTGGTTAAGATATGGGACACAACCATAAGCATACGGCAATCAATTAGCAAGGCCTAGCTAGGACGTAGTAAACCCTAGCTCTGGATAAGCTAGAGAAGGAAGCAGTGGTTACTAAGGAGTTCAAAATATCTAAGGAGGAGGACGTAGCTGTAGGCCCGTAGGGCCGCGGCTACGTGCAGGCATAGCAATTTGGGGTTTTTCATCCTACTAAGGTGGCTTATAGGGTTTTTCCTCCCCCAACTGCAGGGTTTTCTTCCTGTAAATTATAAGTTTTCCCCCTATGACGGAGTAGTCTGCGTGGGCTAGATAGGATCCGTATCAGATATTAATTAAAGAGTTACTACTAATTAAATTCCACCAAATTCTACTAATGTAATGTAATTTGGTTGAAACCTGTTAAAATCCACATAGGCTTATACCTATGCGTCTACTACTAAGACCCTAAATATTTAGTTATAAGTTTCCTATATTCCTTTCTCTTCTTTATATAACGTCTTATATTTAACAAGAGCTATATACCCTCAGATTAGATAGAATTTATATTATTTCTTTAAATCTTCCCTAAAGCCACTTCGCGCCCTTATATTATATTATATTAAAATAACTACTATTAAAATGGCAAATGAACCCAAATCCCTTTTAATAACTATAAGTATTATAACCCTAGTTAGGGAATAGTTAACTATAATACAACAATCCTTTATAGACGCCTTAGCTTAGTAGTAGGCTGCACTAAAAGCCTAATACTAGTAATTAATAGAAGCACTCTATAAAGAACTTTATAATATTAAGGTACCTATATTATTATTATTCATTGCTTAACGTCCGATTCGGATCCCTGTTAGGCCCACGCGGACTACTCCTTATATATATATGGGGAGAAAACTCTATTTAAGAAAACCCCGCGATCTGTCTCCTCGCCTTTTGGGGCTCGCTTATAAGTCGCCTATAAGTTACTAGTGGTGCTCTACTACCTTACTTTTTAACCTCCTTAGGAACCACTGCTGCCGTAACAAACCTATGGACGTGCTAGTATTACACACTATACTCTACTCCTGTAGAGTTATTAGGGGGCGCCTATTACTCGCCCCTTTGCTTTATATTACTATTTCCTTTGCAACCCGGAACTGGTCTAGCATATTTTAGCTAATAAGCCACTGGGTAGCCGCCTTAAGGCCTTTCTATGTTGAGAGTAGTATATTATAGTTTTCTATGCTAGCTGCTAAGAGCATTGCTTCTTAGCCAGTGCGTAAGGGGCATAACAGTATTACGTGTTTTGGTGTCTGTCTTAGCCAGCTATATTTGCACCTTAGGCTACCCACTAGGATACCTACCTAGTAAAGCCAATCTTTTAGTCCTATTATTCCTGTTCTTAAGAGTATTGCCATTATATTTTCTGCCTTTGTTAGGCCCTCTTAGAGCCCTTAGGTATTTACCCCCCATAGCGTTACCTATACTATAGCTTGGGTTCCCCTTGCCTAAGTCTACCTCTGTACCTTTAACTCCCATTTGTCTCTCTAGCGTCGGTCCAACTAGTATTATATTACGGTAGATGGTTTTCTAGTACTCTTTTATACTCTACTTTGGCTCCTTTCTCTCCCTTACTATTGTCTTTGCTGGCCTCTTACGCGTCTCCCTTTTTTCTCTATATAGGCCTAGGCCCTAGCGCCGCACTATTCTTCTTCTACTTTTTCTACCTGTTTTCCTAATATATCTTCCCTACTTTGGGGTTGTTAGTTCCTTCTCCTATATGGCACCCTAGGGTCCCTCTATAGTTTATTTAGGCGTGTCTTAATATACTTTATAACGTTAGAGTTGTATTCTTTTTACACCCTTTATATTACATCGGCTTTAATATACAGTTATAGGGGGGGAATATTAGCTTCCTTCTTAAGCAGTGCTGTGGCCGTTCGCTTATACCCGCCTGTTATACTCCTAAGGCAGGCTGTTTAGACCTTTTGGAGTGGTTTAAGAAGTGATTTAGGGGGGCCTTTCTTAGTTTCTCTAGTGGCCCAAATGCTAGATCTATACGTCATAGTTGGCCGGATAACTGCTATATATAGTAGGCGTAACCTCTGGAAGCATAGACCCCATATAAAATTAACGATCCTAGATATAGTAATATACTATGCTTAGCCCTTATGGGTCGCTTGCGCCGCGTATGCGCTCTACTAGAGCTTACTATCTACCCATACTTCTAATACCCTTAGGCCTTGAACCGGTTAACCCCTAAAGCCTTAAATATAGATTGTATACTAAAGATCTATAGATTGGTTATGTTTTCTTATAAAATGGATTAGCTAGTATTTCTCTAGTGAGAATTGGACTCTATGTCGTCTTACCCATTTTATATAGGTATTGTGGGCTTTCTCTAGTGTCCTACAGTTCTCTGCGGCTGTTGGCCTATATATAATTAGGTTTATATTATTAATAAAGCCTATCCCCTAGGTCGCCCCTTCCTTAAAGGTATTAAGCAGGTTGCTTACAAAGAAGAGGAAGAGTATAGGCGACAGAGGTAATCCTTATAGTATTCCTATTATAACTGCGATAGGGGGGCTCTGGTATCCGCTAAAGACTAGTAATGTTTCTTTCTAGCCTATAAATCCTTAAATAAATTAAATAATCTATTCTGGGAAGCCCTTTGCCCTAAGGATGTATAGGAGACGCTTATAGGGTATATTATTATAGGCGCCGCTAATATCTAGGCTAAGCATTAATACTACAAAGTCCTTTTATATAGCCCATGCAGTTTTAATGGTAGTAGCGAGTAGTGTAAGTGCTAATAGCGTTAAGCAATTCTTTCTTGCCCCCATTTAGCTTTGTAGTAGTAGGGCGTGTTTCTCTGCCGTGTCTACTATATGGTCCGCTATAACCTTTTCTAAGATCTTGCTTAGGGTATTTTCTAAGGCAATAGGGTGGTAGCTTCTTGGGATTAAGTAGTCTACTTTACCTTCTTTTTATAAGACGACCATTGTCATGGATCTTCTAAGTCATGGGTAGTAGCCTATTATAAAGCATACTCTGGCTATGTCTGCAAGCTAAGGTGCTATAAGTGGTCCACAGGTCTTTAGGGCTTCGTTTAGGATCCTATTTAGTCCTAGTACTATGTTGTTTAAGAGGCGGCTAATAGTTCTAGCCATTTCTTTAGTTATTATGTCGCTGTTGACCCTTAGGCGAGTTACTAGTGTTTTACTAGTAATGTTGCTAAGGTCTACTAGAGCTAGTTAAGGGAAAAATCTTTCTATAAGGATCTTTGCCTTCTTATTATTGTTGCTTGTGGCCTATAGTTCGCCTGCTCTTTATAGGGGTAGTAAGTATAGATCTTCTACTAGGCATCCCGCCTTTTTCTTTACCCATTTCGCTATGGTCCAAAGGCCCTTGTTATAGGGGAGACTTAGGTTAGTAGTATATTTATTTATAAACCATCTCTAGTTATTCCTTACTTCTTTTCTTAGGGTATTCTTTAGCTGGTTTCTTATGTCTTTATATTATCTCTTATCCTCAGAATTATGGCTACTTATATATTTCCTCCTTACTCGTCATTAGCTGGCTATAAGGGCCGCGCACTGTGCGGACCATATATATCGCGCATAGGGGCCCAGTTTTAAAACCAGGCAGTGCTCTTTTAGCCCACTTTTAATTGCTGCCTAGATCCTTTCTAGTCTTTAATTAATTTCCTTAGGGGTAGCTAATAAGCCTCGCTTGTTTAGTATTAGGTAGATTTCTTCTAGGTCTTAGAGTTATTATTTAATTATATTAAGGAAGCTATCTACGTTAAGCTTTCTTATTGCGTATCTTTTGCCATTTGGTTGCGCCTTAATATCCAGATCTAGTTATATCTGGATAGGGATATGGTCTAAAATAAGTGCCTATTCTTCTTTAGGGGAGCACCTTTTAAGTCTCTGGTATAGGTTTTCGTCTATAATCATAAGGTCAATTATACTTTTAGTAGTACCCTATTGCCATATAATTGCACCTAGGGGGGTAGCTAGCTTAAGGCCCCCATTATCTATAGCTCTTAGTAGGCACTCTGCCTATTAATTAGCAGCAACATAGATGCCCCCCCACTATAAGTGGTGGAGGTTTATGTCTCCTAGTAAAATAGACTCCGTGTATTCAGTTTCTAGCAAGCTTATTATAGATATAATATTCTCTATCTATGCTACCCCTTTAACCCTAGGGTTATAGACATTAATAATTTATACTAGTCCCCTATATATCTAGATGGTTATAACTGCAATATCTGGGTTAACTGCCTGCTATAACCATAAGGCAAGGCTGATATTTTTGCTAATTATAAAGCATACGTATATGGCTGCTTTTGGTTCATACAGGAGCTGGAATCCTTAGGGGCAGTATATCAATTATATATAGGTATTGTAATACGGCTTTTATATAGCAAGAATATAGTATTTCTCTGGGTCTAGACTGTCTAGTAGGGGCCTTACTAGATGGTGGTTCGTATTGCCGCAGTTGTACTGTATAATAGTCAAGTGGTGGACCCCCGGCGGGAGTCCTTCGCCTCTCCTTCACTCCTCGCTTCTTCCGTTTCTACTTTCTTTAAAATATTCAGAACTTCTATCTCCTATATTTGCTCCCTGGCCACTACTTATTTTATATAGAGCTTTCTATTCCTATATCTTATGTTCCTACTAGCCTTTCTAAATCTAAGTCTGTTATTGCCTCTAGTTCTTCCCCCGTTCTCGCCGGTTGGCTATATACCCCTTATAAGCCAGCTATGTGTATTATATTTACCGCGTTAAATTTAATTCTTAATTGTCCCGGCCTTAAACTTATTATAGCCGTCCATAGGGGTCTTTCTACTGGGCGTCCTCTCCCTTGTATTCTATATGTCCCTTATATCCCTGTTCGGTCTGGTGATATTACGCGGCGTCACTTTTAGCCCGTTAAGGCTTAGGATGGCTGGCTTAGCCCCCTAGTATTAAAGGTAGGAAACGCTAGGAAGACACCTGTGTCCCCCTAGCTTATCGCCTATTATTTCCATTTGTATAACCTGGCGTGCAGTTATTCCTATAGCTGTTAAGCCCTTTCCTTCCGTCTCCCGTATTTAATACAGTCTTCTCTCTCCCACACCTTATGTGTGCTTTGGTGACAGTTCGCGCATTTTATTTAGTCTTAATTTATACATTGTCTTATATTATAGGGGCCTATACAGTGGCCGCAGCACATCTATGCTGCGTATGTGGATTGGGTGTGTCCCTATTATATATAGCAATAACATCGTTCCAGGCGTAGTCTGTGGTTGTAGAGCCTTATATTATATATAAGGCCATTTATAATTATTCCTTTTTGGATAAGAAGTTTTTGCATTCCTAGTGTATATACGCTAACAATAAGGGAGCTATATGTTTGTTTATTGTTTCCCTAGCAAGTCTCTAGCGCCCCTTATATCCTCTTATTGTTCTTATTATATACTTGGTTTGTATTTTCCTATTAAAGCCATTAGATCTAGGTGATTACAAGTCCTAGTATAAGGCGTTCCGTTTATTTTACTATCTCCTATATAGTTGCTGTATTATCCGCCTAGCGTCCCCTTTCTACCCTAAGGCTTATGGGAACTGACAGGACTTTAACTAAGTAATCTTCATAAAGCACTTTTATGCCAATATGCTCTCCTAGCCTATCCCCTACCCTTACGGCCCATTTCTTTGCCTATTAGTCCTTTAGGGTGACTCTAATGTCTCTACTCCTAAGGTATTAGACTGTAACAGCGTTATAGACCTCCTTGCAAATCTTTATAAGAACTTCTGTTTCTAATTGTCCCCTAAGTTCCTCTACCTTTTCTATATTTAGTCGTATTGTAATTATATACCCAGTTGTTGTCTTTAGGGGGGTAGGTTCCCTATACTATAGGAGCATAGCTACGGCGGCCTAGGTGCGGTTCGCCTGTTAGGGGGGGTTTTATTTATCTTCAATTTTATTTAGCCGTTAGAGGATTTAATTAAGGGTTTACTAGAGGGGCGCCTAAGGTTTACTAGACTAAAGCCATTCTACTAGCTGTATTAGTTTATAATAGCTAACAGATGCTCCCCCACAGTTCTGAATACTAAACGCGTCTAATAGGCTTTATATTTTATTAGATGCCTTCTTAATTAGGGTATTTCCACTTTCTAGTATGGTATTCGCCTGTCCTTATTGTTATTATAGGGGGCCATTATTGGGTATAGGTCTGGCAGTCACACGCGACTGCGTACCACCGTCGTTCCACCTGTGCCTTCCCTGTAATGCATATATCTCAGGGGATTATCAGGGTGTTTTTTAGGGTTCTTTTGGTTGGTTTGGTCTTTTTAGGCCAGGTGTAGCAAGAGCTCTAAAAGTCAGGTCGGTCTTATCAAGGCACCTATATTATAGACCCTAATAACAATACCTATAAATAAGATTAATATAATAGTATTTAAACCTAGCCTATTAAATAAGAATATAGAACTGGTAATAATAGCTTAACCTATATATATAATAAACTAAGTACCTATTATAAAATCTAAAAAGCTCCCTAATCCTCTAATATTTAATAGAAACTAAAATAACCTATATCCCTTTATAACTAAGCTCTGTCTTAAACTCTTAATAAACTATAATTAATACCCTACTAAAGCTAGTAAGGTTAGCTATGGAATGTCCTAATTAAGTAAAAATGCTATATAAACTATAGATCCATTCTTCTATAATAGCACTTTTATTAATTTTAAAACCTTTATCTCTCTACAAGAATAAATATATAATAACACTAGTTGCGAATATATAGCTATTACTAAACTTAAAGACCTATAATAATAGAACCGAGACTTTACTAGCTTCTTTTTAGAAATTTTAAGTCTTATTAGCGAGCTAGATTAGAATAAAGCCGCTAGAGTTGCTGCCCTTTAATAAGCTATTTTAGATAAAATTAGAGCCTAATTAGTAGGTAGAGAACTACTAAAAAACCTATCTAAATTTACTATAGTATATTAATAAATTAATAAGGACCTTTAATATAATAAATAAACTTATTCTCTAAAGTTAACTATACCTTATATTTAAAACTTTATAAAATTAGTATATACCCTAAAGCGCGATCTGTTTTTAAATCCTAAAAGCCCTATATATAACCCTATATACCTTAATGCCGCTTAATCCTATATACCCCTAAAAACTAATAAATAAAAAACTTAAGCTATAAATAGAGAACACTTTAGATATAGCAAAAAAGAATATATTTAAAAGTATTACTAAACTTACCCCTTTAAAAAGGTCCGCTATAATTCCTCTTGTTTTTTAAATTATACCTATTCCTTAAGTTATACTCATTCCTTAAATTATACTTGCTTTATAAATTATATTTAGTTACTACAAAGTATCTTACCTTTAGTTAACTTGGAAAATAATTATCCTAAAGCTAAGTTACGCCTTAGGAATAAAAGTAGAAGAGTATAAGTATCTAGGCTCTTTTAGCGCTAATATATAGCACAACTCCCTTAATATACTTAGTAAAATTTAAATACTTAAAAAATAGAAGAAGGTATAAATCCTAATAGATAGCGGAGCTACTAGTATAGGCTTTATTAATATAAACTATATAAAAACTTAACGCCTAAATTTAAAGAAACTTAATAAGCCTTAAGGCCTATAAGGCTTTAATATTAAACCCTTAATATATAGTAAAATAACATACTATGTCCTAGTAAAAATGTAGATAGGTAAATACCTTAAATATATCTCCCTATTTATAATACCCTTAAAGTAATATAAAGTTATACTTAGATATAGATAGCTAAAATAATATAATCCTTTAATTAGCTAGATTAAAAAAATATTAAAGTTCTATATAACCTACTGCTAAAATTATTGCTTAAAAAACCATTTGCCCTATAAATATATATATAACTATTTAAATTTAATATAATATAAATTACCCTTACTATAAACCTTAAGCTAATATAATAAATCTATAACTGCTAATTATAGTAAAGAATATAAAGATATTATATTAAAACCTTTTAAAATTTGTATAATATAGGCTACACCTTTTATTTTATTAGTAAAAAGATAAGATTATAAAATCTTTATTATAAGTATAGAAGATATTAAAAAAGTATTAAAGCTAAAATAATATTCTAATCCTTAACCTCTTATGCCTAAAGAGTACTATAACCTAATTAATAAGTTTAAAAAACAGTTTATATACTAACTAGCCCTATACTAAAAGAAATATAATTTTAAGATAAAACTTAAGCCTAGTATAACACTAAAGTTTAGTCTACTATATAGTATATTATAAAAAGAACTGCTTATAATATAATAATACCTTAATAAGTATCTAGAAAAAGGATTTATTTACCCTAGTTAATCTCTATTTACCTTACTTATACTATTTATTAAAAAGCTAAAAGGAGGCTTAAGATTCTATATTAATTATTAAGCTCTAAACATAATTATAATTTAAAACTAATATCTAATTCCTTTAATTTAAGAGACGCTTAACTATTTAGTAAAAGTATAGTACTTTATAAAGCTTAAACGGTCCTAGTATATTTTAGTAATATATTAATAATACACTTTATAAATTCCTTAATATATTTATTACCGCGTATATTAATAATATCTTTATTTACTTATTCTTACTTTCTAAATATTGGAAATATATTAAAATAGTCCTTAAACGCTTATAAGATAAGGTTAATACTTAGGCTTAATTATATCCTATAATAGAATTAAAATAAACCCTAAAAAGGTTACTATAATTATAAACTAGGAAAGCCCTAGTAATATATAAGATTTTTAAAGATTTTTAGGATTTATAAATTTCTATTATTAATTTATTAACTACTTTTTAAAAATTGCCTAGCTATTAGTAAACCTAATAAGGAAGAATATAAAATTTAAATAGACTACTAAATATAAATAAGCTTTTAATAATTTAAAATATTACTTTATAACTACTCTAATTTTTACTTACTTTAACCCTAACCTTAAATATACTATTAAAACTAACTTGTCTAATTATGCGCTAGGGGGAGTGTTATTATAATATAATAAGAATAGCAAACTATATCTAGTAGCCTTTCTCTCTTAAAAACTTATCCCTATTAAATTAAACTATAAGATATATAATAAGGAACTACTTATAATTATTAAATGCTTTAAATAATAGCGTTTTAAGCTAAAAGGATTATTATTTCTAATATATATATTAATGGACTATAAGAACCTATAATACTTTATAACTATAAAATAATTAACATAGTGCTAAATTTATTAGGCTAAATACCTCTTATAATTTAACTTTAAGATTATATATTAACTAGGCAAACTTAATTAAAAGCCTAATATATTAATATAATACTTATAGAACTTACTTATAAACGCTTTAGATAAATAGATTATAAATTAATTATAGATCTTACTGCCCCTTAAACGTTTTAAAAAACTATATCCTATATTTCTAGATATAAAACTTAATAGAAATAAATTGGAAGTTAATAAATAGGAAATAGAAATTAATAAGCTAGTAGAATATAAATATGGGAATAATATATAGATAATTAATATAATAAAAGCAATTTAAATAGGAAAATAATTGTATAAGGATATTATACTTACTAAATACAAAATTTAAAATAATTAATTATACTATTAATAGAAGATAGTAGTTCTAAATTCTAAACCTTTATAATTTAAGATACTTAAATTTATATACAACTTCCCTATAGTAGGATATCCTGGCCATATAAAGACTTATAAGATTATTTAATAAGTATACTACTAGCCTATAATATATAACTATATATAAAAATACGTTTACATATATAGGATATATATGCGTAAAAAGACCTCCTATATAAGGAAGTAAGAAGTACTTTAATCACTACTAATTCTAATATAAAGATAGCGCAATATCTTAATTAACTTTATAATTAACTTACCTAATAGTAATAGGTTTATTAATATTATAGTAGTTAATAACTACCTTATAAAAATGTAATATATAATTCCTATAGACTTAATTAATGCGATATTAGTAGCCTATAAGGGCGCGAAGAGGCTTTAAGGAAGATTTAAAGGAATAATATAAATTCTATCTAAATCTATGTGTATATAGCTCTTATAGAGTATAAGACATTATTTAAAGAAGAGAAAGGAATATAGGAAACTTATAACTAAATATTTGGGGTCTTAGTAGTAAACGCGTAGGCACAAGCCCACGCGGATTTTAATAGGTTTTAACCAAATTCTATTATATTAGTGGAATTTAGTGGAATTTAATTAAGAGTGGGATTTAGTGGAATTTAATTAAGTTAGCGAAACTTAACAGAATTTAATTAAAGCGTTAAAATTTATCTATTAAGTATTTTACTAAGACATTCCTACTATAAATAGGCTAGTCCTATTATAGTATCCCCCCTTTTAGCTAAAGGTCTAAAACAATTTAATTTAGTTAAGAATTTATAACTTATCGCATTATAAGCGTTGTGGTATATTTTAAGTTCTTTTTAATTTTAAATTTCCTACTATTATATTTTATGTCTTCATATTAGGTGGTAGTTATTTACCTTTATATTATATCTATCTAGCTAGAGTAGGCCGTAAAGGATAGTCCTTATAGAATTCTTTTACTAAGGAAGGCGCGTTAGTTTTAATCTATTTATAGGTTTCCTAGATTTATATTTTATATCCCTCCCATTTAATAAGAAGTTTAAATTATTTAAATTGTGTTTTCTATTATATATTATTAATTAAGTTAATAAAGTAAGAACTATTACCGTTGTTAATAATTATAGGAAATAGTAGTAGTACTTTATAAGTTGTAGAATTGTCTCTTAAAGGTTGCAGCAAGCTTACGTAAAACGTTAGGTATATTTTTATTTTAGTTAGCAGTTTAAGCTTATAGGTATATAGGCTTAGTTTTTTCTTAATTTAGTATGGGCCTATAAATTTCTAATTAAGTTTCTATCGGTATCACCTGGGGGGGGTACTGCAATTGCAATAAGTAGTTCTGGTTCTTGGTTTATTCGTGTCTATCTTGTCTACCAAAAGAGAAAGAAAGGGGTAGTAAAGGTCGGGCTATCTATCGGGCCATGGGTGGTTAGGTGACCTACGCTACGCTATACGGCCCCTGCCGCATACGCTCTGCGCGTAATGCAATTTACAACCTCTACTTGTACAGACAGTTTCTTTAAAGGCCGTTAAGTCTTTAGGTTTTGTGTACTTAGGTAAGCTATATTACCTTTCTTAAAGTCCTATATAGAAGCTTATCCTTTATTTGTATACCATTCCTATAATATTTAAGCGTATATTAATTTACTTTATAATAGTTCTGTTAACTGCTTTATTTAATTAGTAAAGTTATATACGTTAATTAACCAGATCCGTTTAATTATAGGTCCTATTATATTAATATTAGGTTATAGCTTAAATCTAAGTTAAAGGTCTTATCTACAGGTTGCGTAGAATAGTATTACGCCTATTAATACGTTTATTGTATTATTTACAGTAAACTTAGCTAAAGGCAGCCATTTTTCCTAGTCGTCTTATAGGTAGAAGCAGTATATTTATAAGTATTATTCCATAATTATGTTTGCAATTTTAGTTTGGCTATCTATCTTTAAATAAAATATAGTTAAGAGTTATATTTAAATGCTTAATTATTTATATAGAGCTTGCCAGAAGTCTAAAACAAACTAGCTTCTATAGTTGGATATTATTAAGTTAGGAAGTTTATATAGCTTAAAGACGTACTTAATAAAATATTTAGCTACTAATATCGCATTAATTAAGTCCATAGGAATTATATATTGCATTTTTATAAGGCGGTTAACGACTACTATAACATTTATAAACCTATTACTATTAGGTAAGTTAACTATAAAGTTAATTAAGATGTTATGCTATCTTTATACGGCTAGGATATCCTACTATAGGGAAGTTGTATATAAATTTAAGTATCTTAAATTATAAAGGTTTAGAATTTAGAACTACTATCTTCTATTAATAGTATAATTAATTATTTTAAATTTCGTATTTAGTAAGTATAATATCCTTATACAATTATTTTCCTATTTAAATTGCTTTTATTATATTAATTATCTATATATTTGTCGGAATGTTAGTCATATGACGTGGTCACGAGACCACAAAGCGAGGCTAGCTAACCTAACCTTAGAGCAACCCCTTACTTCTAGACAATTAAACAACTACCAACTTCAACACCGCATACGTATTATACAGTAATATTCGTGCCCGTTGATAAAGCGAGTATACCGACACTAATCAGTAGACGTACAGATTAGGAAATACGCAATAAGCTAGAGCTTAAGAACCGTACTAGAAACAGTACACGGATCGCCTAGCCTTGTCTATTTCAGTTAAAGGAGAAAGCTATATTACCCTCAAAGCTTAAGACCACGTATCAGCTTAACTGCTAACGCGTTAAATCGCCTAGAGAATTATATCTTTATTTAGAGAAGATTACGACCTCCCTTAAGCTTAAGAGAATTTGTACTGGCCTTACAGCCAATATAATAGATCGCTGAGAGAATCGCAGTCTTGCTAAGAATACTTTACAGGCCCGACGGCTGTAAAGGACGTACACACCCAAATACCCTTACCTCGACACCCTCACCCCGACGACCTCAACCTTAACCTCAACCTCAACCTCAACCTCAACCTCAACCTCAACCTCAACCTTAACCTTAAACTACAACATATACAAGGACTAGCACACTGCTTTACACAACAAAATAGATCCTAAATGGAAGGAGAGAATTACCAGACATGGTTACGGGATTAATATAACAACTGCCTCGGAGGAAGACCTGGAAGAATATATAGAAACAAAAATCTATAAGTATATATATAAGAACTTTACGGATTATACATTATAGTCGCTATTCCAAGAAGAATTCAAAGGCTTTACTATTAAGGACTTTAGAAAGATACGCTCTATTACTAGAGCAAAGCTCCGTACTCACCTACTCCAAAGAGGAGTATATGTCGCCATATATAGCAATAGATACCCACTTTACAAGGTTCTGCATAATGTTTTTACAGAAGAGGAACCTTATAAATGGACAGATAAGGAAATTATAGGAGCTCTTAAGAAAGTCAGCCCTATAATTACAGTGGCACTATAAGAACAATTTAACTTAATACAAATAGCTCTAATATTAAATCAAGCTATAACCCTGTCAGTTATAGCCTCTTTAGTTCCTATAACCCCCCCCTATAGCCCACTACCTTCCCACACAGTGCCAACGCCTATAAACCATTAACTACCTCCACTACCTCCAACGCCTATAATCCAGCCTATAGCTACAGCTATAACACCTAGAACACAAATACCTACCCCTATAATACCCCAACTAGCTATTGCATCTATACCCCAGTAAACTGCACTAACTGCTACCTAATAGCAAGCTACACCTACCTCTACCTAAGATTAACTACTTACTCTCCTTACTTAACTCCTACAGACGCAGAATTAGCAATTATCGCCTATAGCAACTGCCTCTACCCTCCCTCTAGTAACCGCTCCTATCCCACCTGGTCTTCCTCCTGCCCAGCATCTTTACCCTAGTACTATTAATACCAACCCTGCTATGCACCTGCCTACGTATAGCAAAGAGGCAGCCACTATCGCCAAGATCTACACAGATGACCAGAAGTATGATAGAGTAAATGATAGCTTTAACTTTAAGTTAACTATCTTCTATAATATCTGCAAGAGAGCTAGTCTACCTCCTAAAGGCTATATAACTGTATTCCTAACTATGCTAAAAGGACTTGCTTAGGATTACTACTATAATAGCAGTCTTTTAACTAGATTATTCACTAAGGTATATAACCATATACGTTACTTCTTTAAAGGACTAGAGTACTATTAGAGAAACCTTACTAAATAGAACGCCACTAACTTCTAAGAAGTTATTAATAAGAACCCTAATAAGCAAATCTATTAGAGTTTCTAACTACTCCTTAATAAGCTCTTAAAACACTGCTATGGATTACACCTAGAGTTTCGTATAGACCTCTTCCTTACGAATAAGCTAGTCACCGCTTGCTAAGAAGTACTAGTATGCCGTATCACCATTTCCAACCCCTCCAAAGACCTCTTCTAGTTAATTAGCAAGTTACAATCTTCTATAGTTATATAGAAGAAGGAACACCCTTCTTAGGCCTTAATAAGACTATCTTAAGAAGCCTACTTTACGGATCGCATATACCGCTATAATATCCGTAATAACTGTAACCGAACCCGCTTCTATAGACAAAATACTGTTAGATCCCTAAAGGCCAAGTGCTACGTTTGCCAAAAGGAGAGCTGCCGCTTATAGAAATATATAGAGGAGGAATAGAACCGTTCCAGAGACAAGTACAAAAGACGTTTTAATAATAACAAGGGCCGTAACAGTAACTTTAAAGAATGCTTTAGACAATACACTATCTACTATAAAGAAGACGACAATAATAAGTGCAATAAGACCTTTAAAGCTCTTATGCTAGATATAGACGCTAACAAAAACACTAATAATAACAATAGTAAGGAAGAATTAGAAGACCCTAACAGCTACTACCTTATATTATTTAGGACTCTTACTATAGACAAAGCAACCTCTATAAGTATAGAACTAGCCAATAAGGCGTGCGCTTACTTATTTATTGTAACCTCTATAGAACCTACTATGGAAACTGACCCGTTTAACTATAATATAACAACTGCTGCTTTACGCTATACTTCTATAGTATTTATGGGAATTATGATTAATACTAGTGCGTTAAAGAAGTCTATAGCCGGTTATAGACAATTCTAGGCACTATAGAACGCGGACCAATCTATAAGACTTAACACCTTAACCAAAGGACAAGTTAACGTGTAGTTCGGCATTGGAATTACTACCTCTATTAGAACTATAGATATTGTCACCCTTATAGGCAAGATACAGTTTTATATTATCTATATAGATACCCCCTTCTTGCTCTGTTTAGCAGATATAGACAGACTCTAAATCTACTACAACAACCTTAGAAACGTTGTTATTACTTACACCAAAAAAGTGCTAGTAGTGCGACAGTTTGGCTACCTATTTCTCCTATAGAGCTTATTACTATAGTTATATTTATCCGAATCCTTTAACGCGAACCCCTACTACTTAATAGATATAGAGCTACGGCGCCTATATCGCCGATTTAGACATCCCTTAGTTAAGAAATTATAAAAGCTACTCTACTATACTGGCCATAAAACTAATAGAATGGCCATTAAGCAACTAACTAAGTTCTACTACTACTGTTAGAAGTTTAGCAAATCACTAGGCAGATTCCGCTTTACCCTATAAAACAACATTAATTTTAACTACAATATTATTGTTAACATTATGTATATTAGCGGATTACCCCTCTTATACGTTATTAATGAAGGAACGTAATTCTAAGCCGGTAGATAGCTATGAGATATCAGCGCCAAATATATATAGGACATTCTACGGATGTACTAGATTAATATTTACCTAGGGCTACTAGACCTAATTACCTATAACGCCAAAAAGAACTTCGTCAGTAAGGAATTTAAGCAATACGCCACCATTATAGGAATTAGTATAAAGGGAGTACTAGTTAAAGCACATAACTCTATTAGAATAGTAGAGCGCTACTATAGTCTATTACGCCAAGCCTATTAGATCATTATAACTAAAATCCCTAAAATTAATAAGGAGATGGGACTCTAAATGGCATTTAAAGCAATTAACGATTTAGCTGGCCCTAGAGGACTAGTTCCTATACTTCTAGTCTTTAAAGCCTACCCCTAAATGGTTAAATCCAATGCACTATCCCCCATGGTTATATAACGCGCTGCCGTAATTAAAAAGGCTATAGTAGAGATATAGAAGCTATAAGCTAAACGATAGATTGCTAATATGCTAAATATATAAAACGGACCTAATGCTAATACGATTTATAATCTCCTACTAAATTCGCCTATTTTAGTTTAGAGAGAAGGAAACACTGGCTAAAGCAGCTATTAGGACGGGCCATTTACCTTACTTACTATTAAAGGTGAAATATGCACTATTAAACTATCTAGTGGACCTACAGCCTTCCAATCTACGGTTGTAAAACCCTACCTTTAAGCAACTAAATCGCAGGAGTAAATTATTAGACTAAAATCGCCACCTAAACCTCTATTTAGGTTAGCCCTTCCTAAGACTATCTTAGAGAGACCTGCTAAAGCTTAGCAACAACCCCCAAAATGAGGCAGAGGACGCCCTCGCAAATACCCTCTACTTATGGCTATAGCTGATATCACTATCTACCTATAGGATGATAGTTAATTTAGTACTTAATTTAGTGCCTCCTAATAAAAGGAGCTTACTGGTCTACTTAAGAAGGGAGTTTTTAAGATTATAAGACTTACGGATATACCACAAGGCATATAACTCTTTAATTCGCGATTTATTAATAAGATTAAAAACAAGGGAACTAATAAGGCTTTTAAGAAATCCTAACTAGTTGTGTAAGCTTATAATGACTTAGAAAAGGAACTGGTTCTTACCTAATTACTAACTATTTAATAAGTTAGCCAACGACTAATTCTCTATATTGCCGCCATAAAGCTTTTACAGGCATAACTTTACCTCTAAGACATTTTATAGGCCTATGTACAATTAACCACCACACTAAATTAAGAATTCTATGTATAACCTCTGTATAAGCTAATTAAGTAACTTGGGATTAATAAGGCCTTTGTTTTAAAGGTTATAAAACTACTCTACGGAGTACTAAAAGCTGGTAACCACTAGTTTAAGATATATCACTTATATTACATCTAATAGTTGCATATAGACTAGTCTATATATAACCCCTGTCTCCTACAAAGCAATAAACCCTTTGGTATTATAGGCCTACAAACCAACGATACTCTATTCCTGGTAGATAAGACCTTTATAAATATAGAGTAAAACAAGCTGCATAAGGCTAAGTTTATAGCTAAAGAATAGGAATAACTTACCATTAATACACCTATTAAGTTTAATGGTGGAGTTATTTAGCTACTAACTAACGGGAGCATTATACTTACTTAGGAACAATAATATATAAACCTTAGTACGATTAGCACCAGGCTTGCTATAAGTATAGAATTAAAAGGAGCTATAAGAACCTTAACTCCAAAGGACTAGTATATTACTTAACGCGCTAGAGGTATATATATCGCTTTAGTTTACTAGCCAGAAGCCTTATTTAATTTATTCTTTACCGCCTAGGTAATTAACCCCAACAAAAAAGACGTAAAATAGTTAAATAAGCGTCTAAACTGGCAAATTAAGAACGCTAATAGAGGCCTTAAGTTTGTTAAGTTAGATATTAAAACCCTACAGCTCCTAGTATTTACGGACGCGTTATTTACTAATAATAAGAACTTCTCTTTATAGATTGGCTACGTTATCGTACTAGCTAATACTATAAAGAAGGCTAATATTATCCATTAGAGCTTAGTTAAGTGTAAAAGAGTTACTTAGAGCGTACTAGCTTCTAAACTCTACGGTATGGCCCATGGCTTTAATATTGGCGTTACAATTAAATCTATAGTAGATAAGATCCTATAAATTAACCTTCTATTTATACTTTGCACTAATTCCAAGTCCTTATATAACTGTCTAGTACAACTCGGAACTACCTAAGAAAAGCGCCTGATAATTAATGTAATATGCCTCCAGTAAGCCTATGAACGGAGACAGATTACAAAGGTGAAATAAATTAATGGAGAGGCTAACCCTGCTAACGCTATAACAAAGGGAAAACCCTATACGGCTCTTTAACGGCTTATTAATACAAACCGAATCGATCTATAAGCTATAGGATGGGTTAAATAAACAAACTTAGATTTAGCTTAATGTTAGGTAACTAATTATAATAGTGCGGACCCTAAATTTAACCAGCCAATTAGGATTTTCTATCCCCGGGATAGAAAATTGCTATTGGCTCGCTTACCACTAGCGCCTTAGCGACCCTTGCGATATATTAACCTGCTACCCCTAATAATTCTTCTTGCAATTATAGACCTATAAAAGGAGCGTGGAAGCTATTGCGTATTAATTAGATCTCTAACTATTATGTATATGCTATAAATAGTCTAGAAGTAAACTTAACTTTAGAGTATAGATTAGCCTTCTTTTTAGAGTTGCTCTAGTGTCGGAATATTAGTTATGTGATATAGTTACGAGACCACAAAGCAAGGCTAGCTAACCTGACCTTAGAGTAACCCCTTACTTCTAGACAATTAAACAACTATTAACTTTAACACCGTATACGTATTATACAGTGATATTCATGCCCGTTAATAAAGCGAGTATACCGATAATATTATTCCTATATTTATATTCTACTAGCTTATTAATTTCTATTTCCTATTTATTAACTTCCAATTTATTTTTATTAAGTTTTATATCTAGAAATATAGGATATAGTTTTTTAAAACGTTTAAGGGGCAGTAAGATCTATAATTAATTTATAATCTATTTATCTAAAGCGT